>Ga0302325_10029232_pt1 | contig 11387 bp, 3 predicted proteins | sample Palsa_T0_2_FD_201948 | JGI IMG/M metagenome (GOLD analysis project Ga0302325, IMG submission 201948) | Peat permafrost microbial communities from Stordalen Mire near Abisko, Sweden - Palsa_T0_2 | ecosystem: Environmental > Terrestrial > Soil > Palsa > Peat permafrost | place: Sweden: Abisko... | reverse complement strand
CTGGCAGGTGTAATTGCCTGCGTGCAAGCTGCTCATCGGCAGGCTGAAACGCAACGGCACCGCCTTGGTCTTCGCATTCAGACCATCGGTTACCTGCAGCGGATCGGTCTGAAACTCTTTGACTTTGCCGCGATAGAAAGTTACGGTAGCGACGATGGGTTCGGTTGTGGCCGCCAGCGGCTCGTAGGCTTCCAGATAAACAAACATCTCCTGATTGCGATTGAAGACCCGCGTTATGCTGGGGACCATCTTCTTGCCATCCTGGAACAGCGGGTTAAGCGTCAAATTCTTTTTGTCCTTTTCGGCGAGAAAAACGGCCTCGCTGAGCAGGGTGCGCTGACTGCTCAAAATCACGGAGCTGATAGGCAGGGAGGCCTGCTGCGTGGTCAAGTCGGGAATGACGATCTCATGTTCGAAAGTTCCCATCTTGCCAGTCTCGTTCTCGCGCGCCAACAGCTTGAGCTTATACTTGCCGGGCGCCAGAACGTAACCGGTATCGTAGGCGATGGGACGCTTCGCCAACTCGGTGGCGGTTGCGTCGCTGAGCTTGATATTGGCGATGTCGCGTACATTCTGGACTACCTTTTTTGTGGTAGCGTCGGTTATCTCCCCGATAAAATCGATGGTGGTTTTCTCGGCGCCGCCCTTCTTGGCGAGCACCAGTTCGCTGCCGGGGATCTTCAAGGCAATGGGCACAAAGTAGCGGTCTTTGGCCAGACGGAAGTAATCGTATTCGACCCTCATGGAGATATCGGTTATGGGGTCGGATAACATCATGGCCTCGGTGAGCTGGCGTTCCTTATCCGTAGAAGTGAACTTGTTCCACGTCCGGCTGGCGTAGTAGCCATGGCGGTAATCGAGCGCAGCCAGCTTAGTGGACAATGCGGCGGTCTTGAGTTTGATATCCACCTTGCGGAAGGCGCCGTCCATCTTTTCGTTAGTGGAATAGTAGCCGATGATGTAGTAACTGGAGACATCCTTCTGCGCCTGAACGATGCCCATGGACAGCTCGTTATTATCGAGCAGCGGCTTGCCGCCGGTGTCAAAGGCCAGAGTAGAGAGGGTTTCCTGCTGACCCTGGAAGTTACCCTGGGCGGCGCGGGCGGAACTGCCGCTGTACATGCCACTGCCGCCGGGCGAGGTCTTAGTGGCATCGCCCAGGGGAGCGGTGGCCACCAGGCCGCGCGCATCCACGGTGTAGAAGGCGACATTGGCGCGGATGGCGGCGTTGATGGTGGCGCGCAGTTGGGCGTCGTTGTCGAAGCCGTTCTTGGTAATGCCGCTGGCGAAATAGACCATGGCCTTTTTCTCATTGAGCGAGCCAAGCATTTTCACGGCGGTTTCGAGCGCGGTCAACTGCCGGTCGGTATTGAAGATGTTGAATTCGGAGTCGTCCTCTACGAAGGCGGCGCCGGTGTCGGAGGTGCTGTCGTCGCTAGTGGCCTCGTCGAAGCCCTGGCCGGAGCCGACGCTGAGGTTCTTAATATCTTTGGAGAGAAGGTCGCGATCGTCGGTGAAATCCTGAACCACGTTGACGTCGCTGGTGAAGGTCATGATGGCCACCAGGTCGGACGGGGTCATCTTATCCTTGAGGAACTTCTGCGCTTCCTTCTGGGCGCGTAACTGATCCGGAATCGGCATGGCAGTCATGTCGAAGAATAGAACCAGCAGACGGCGATCCTTGTATTTCAGATCGCCCGGCTTCTCGGGAGCAATCTGATTCGCAGTAAGCGACTTCGCTTCCGGCGCCTTGGGAGTCTCGTCCTTCTTCTTATCCAGCTTGGATTCGATATCCACGTTGGCATCGACAGTGGCTGTTTCCGATAGCTCCTCGTAGTCGAAGATCTTGATGTCATGCGCCTTGCCGTCCTCAAGGACCGAGAAATCCTCCTTCTTGAGGCCTGGGACCGGGTTACCCTTCTTATCCTTGACGAAGACCGTCTCAATCACCAATTGCGTCGTGGTATGAATGATCGCGCCGCTGTTGGGTACCAGCGCCCCGTTCAGTTTCTGATCGGGCGGAGGCGGCGCCTGCGTATTGGGCGGAACCTGCTGCGCGAAGGCCGCCAGCATGCAGACGAGAAACGTCGCAAATATCGGTCGCTTAGTCATGTTAGAAATGGAACCTCGCTGTCATATTGAAAGAACGCATGTTGCCGACGCCGGTCGGAAGGCCGAATTGGTCGCCGCCAAAAGTCATGTTGTAGCCCGTATACACGACGTGATTCAACAGGTTGGTGCAATCGAATCGAATGTCGAGGTTTTTCCGCTCGCCGACGCGGATGGTACGGGAGGCAGAGGCGTTCAAGGCGAACGAAGACGGGCCGGTGACGATATCGCGCCCGGCATCGCCCCACTGGCCCGACGGCGGAGTGGTGAAGGCATTCACATTGAACGGATAACCGGCGGCGGCGGGATAAAGCGACCCGATCACTTCCGGGCGAACCTGTCCGGTGATGCCGGTACCCCTGGTGGTGCTGTTGAGGACGGGGGTTTCGGGCGTGCCGGTGGCTATGCTGAGATTCGGACTGATGGTCCAATCTTTCAATAAGGTGGCTTTCCAGCCTTTGAGCAGAGCCGCGGCGTGCAGGCCCTGTCCGCTGGAAAATTGCATAGATGTGACCAGTCTTTGAGTCTGGTTGCTGGGAGAGAGCGCGCGTTCGGCCTTCAGGTCGAGCCAGTTCTGCGCCAGCACGGAGTTACCCTGACCGCGGCCGCCGAGCATGCCGTCGTCCATCAGCTTCGAATAGGAGTATACGGCGTTGAAGCCGAGTCCGTTATGCATGCGGTGCTGGATCTGCCCCGTGCCCGATTCGTAACTGGAGTTGCCGCCGGTGGTTTCAAACTTGAAGCCGGTGGGCAGACCGACGGGAACGCCGACGGCGCCGCTGGGATATGTGTTCGGAATGAACTCCTGCGGCAGGTCGGTTCCCTTGGTCGCGTTGTAGGTACCGGTGACCACCAACGACCCCGTCAGGTTCTGCTGAATGGAAACCTGCCAAGCCTGCGCGTATCCGTTTTTGAAAGCGGGGTTGACTGCAAACGTATTGCTGATCTCGCCGGTGGCCGCCTCGACGCGGTTACCGTTTACCAGGATGTTCTGGATGGTGAGCGGGTTGGTAGCGGTATTCGAGATGGTGAAAGTATTGGAGAGCGGATATTGCTGCGCCATCTGGTTCGCGATGGTCTGGTAGAAGGAGGTATTCCAATAGATGCCGTAGCCTCCGGCAATCCTGGTGGAATGCTTAATCCAGGGGCGGTAGGCAAATCCGGCGCGAGGCGCGGCGCCGCGCTTATCGGGCCTCAACAGGGAACTGGGCAGACCGAGCGACCCGGCCGATTCGCACGTGCCAACGGCAGTGGACGGCAATTCGGATGTGGAACAAACCGGCGCGGCCGCAGCGAAACCGGGAGCGATAGCCAGATTCACCAACCGCCCTTGCTCCTCCGTGAACGGCTGCGAATAGTCCCAACGGAGTCCCAGCGAAAGGCTGAGCTTCGATGTAGCGTGCCAACTGTCGTTGACGGATATATCCCACCACCGGGTACGGAAATACTTATCGGCGTTGCCATAAGCAATAGAGCTGGAGTCGGGAATGCCGAGCAGGAAATCCGCCATATCATAGCCGCTGCCCAGGCTGGTGGTGGAACCGGGCGCCTCTGTGGCCGTTCCATTGAAGGTGAAGCTGCCGCGCGCATTCGCTTCGTTGACCGGATTGAACTGCTGGAAGCGGATATCGCCGCCGAAGGTCAGCTCATGCGTGCCCTTGATCCATTGAAGATTATCGCTGATCGCGCTGGTCTGATTCCGCTGCAAAGACGGGTTGCCATCGCTCAAGCCCTGGAAGTTGGAGAACGAAAGCGAAGGAGGACCCCAATAAAGCTGCTGCTGGTCGGTCCCTTGAATGCCGAACTGCTGCGCAACGTTGAGGCCCTGACTCTCGAAGAAAGGAACCGCGGTGTTGGTGGAGCGGGTGAATTGATAGGCCAGCCGGTTGAAGGTATGGGTGGTAAAGCGATGTGTCCAAGACGGGTTGAAATTGTATCCGGAACTCCTGGTGCTATCGAGAAAATTGAAGATACTCGGCGATGAGCCGTTGGAATCCTGGTAGCCCTCGGCGAAAGTGATCTGATCGCGCAGGCTGAAGGAATGGTTGCCGCGGATGTTCAGGTTATTGAGATTGGTGATAGGCGCATTCGAAATCTGGTAATTGTACCTGGCGTTTCCGGTCAGATTGGGAGCCGGGTAATAGCTCAGTAGACCTTCCGCCGCCGAATTGATGCGATTGGCGGGTATGACATTCCCGGGAAACGGCGACCCGGTTGTGGGGTCATAAATAGTCACCGCCTGCTGGGTGGTAGAACTCAAGGCATTGGAAAAATCGCCGCCGCGCTCGGCCGCGGTGGGTACCTCGCCGAAAAGCGTCTGAGCGCTGCGAGAGCGGTTCAGGTTGTAAGTAATAGTGAAGGTTCCCCCGTGCCCGCTATCGTCGAACAGGTGCGGAATCTTGAGCGGGCCGCCGAAAGTGAAGCCGGCCTTGAACTGGGCGTATGCCGGCTTAGGCGTCTGCGCGCCTGTGAGGGAATACGAATTCGCATCCCAGATGGAATTATTCAGGGTGAAGACCACGTTGCCGGTATACTGATTGCGCGGATTTTTGCGGCCGTTGCCGAACGAGTTCGGGTTGCGCCCACCGCGGCCCGGACCGCCGCGTCCACCGCGTCCGCCGCCGGGACCACCGCCGCCACGTCCACCACCGCCGCCGAAGCCGCCGGGACCGCCGCCGGCCATCATGCCCGCGGGACCACCACCGCCTGGGCCGCCGCCACGGCCACCGCCGGGTCCACCAGCGCCGCGGCCACCGGGACCGCCGGGACCGCCAGTGCCGTCGCCATTAATTCCGCCCGGGCCCATGCCGCCCATATCCATGCCGCCGCGGCCAAAGCCCCAGTCATTCTGCTGCGGCATCCCAACGGCATCGTTAATGCTGCCGCCGACCACGAATGCGTCCGAGGAACTCTGCGCGGCGTCGCCGCCGCCGAGATCGGCAGCGGCTGCGCCGGTATCCGCCTGATCGCCGGAAGAGTTGACGCTCAGTTGCTGAAATCCACCGCGGCCACTTTGTAAATTGCGCTGAGCGGCGCGCAAGGAAGGCGTAGGGGGCTTGGCCGCCGTTTTGGGGGTCGTGGCGGCAGCTATGGCTGCTGGTTGAGTAGCGGCGGGCGTCGCCGGAGTAGCCGCGGCGGTAGTCGCCGGGGCGGGTGTGGGCGCAGGCGCTTTTGACGTAGCGGCAACTGCCGCAGCGGCTTTCCTGGACGCCTCCAGATCGACATTCAGGGCGCTCAAGGATTCAACTTTCAGATCCCATTGGGGGCTGGCGGCTTCGGCCGTGACGCCGACCTCGCGCGAGATTTTGGCGAACCCCAACATCTCCACGGTGATGGTCCAGATGCCATCCGGAAGGTCGTCGAAGCTATATACGCCGTTATCGTCGGTGGTGGTGACAATGGGTTTCTTGTCTGCCTGCGTGGCGGTGACCGTCGCGCCGGGCACCGGTGTGCCGTTGGCCTTCACGACGCCATGATGTTCGGAGGCGGCGAGCGCCACAACGGCCAGCCAGGCAATCAGAATTCGCCCGAAGTAGTTGAAAATGCGGTGAGCAGCCATGTGAATGATATCTTCTAGGCGCAGGCGGCGGGCCGAATGTTACCCGCACGTTGCGCTCCAGGCGCGCATAAAAAAGTGGAACTACTTGGAAACCAAGGAGCTAGCGAGGTGGTCACCACAGAGAGGGGCATGGGCATACCCGCAGACTGGGGTAAGGGCGAGGCGAAGGCTGGAGTTTGGTGCGGCGGAGGTACGGGGTCGCGGAGGCTTTTCAAGTAGGCTCCGGGCGTTGAGAACGGCAGCCGCTAAGAGGAATGGAGTGTCCGATATTGGGACTAGGGTCGTTTGGTTCGGAGGGTTCTTGGGGGCGGGGTGTGGGTGGCGGCAGACAAATATTGGCCGCAGATGAGCGCGGGCGGACTTGCACTCCCTGAATGCACATGACCTCGATACATCAGGCCAAAGCACTCGACACACCAGGCGAAAGCGGCTACCCCGCAAAAACGCAAGCGGCGGCGCTATTTTTCGGGAATCACCGGCAGCACAATATGCGAGGGGCGTTGGGCATCGTGATAGATGGTCTGGTGGGCGGAAACATAACGGCTCTCGGTCTCGTTGTTTCCTCCCGTATTCAGGTTGCGGGAGAAGTTCGGGAAAGCGGCCGATGCCACTTCGACCCTTAGGCGGTGGCCCGGCGCGATTGCGATCGCCGTGTGCCAGAGGTCGAGGGTGTATTTGTAGACCCGGCCCGGCTCCAGCAGTTCGGCCTTCGCCATGGATTTGCGATACCGCGCGCGAATTTGGCCCGAGCCGGTGGCCCACAGCAAACTGCATTTGCCGTCTTGATCGACGTCCATCAGGTGCACGAACCAATCGGTATCGCGCGCGGAACTAGCGGCGTAGAGGACGGCGCTGACGGGGCCGGCAATGGTGTATGGCTTCTCGAAAGGCGCTGTGGTGTAGACCAGAACATCCGTACGCGGTGCGCCAGGTTTTTTGTCCGCAGCGCCGGTGTCCGGCGGCGGAGTCGGGTTGCCGGGATCATATATGTAGCGGTCCTGGCTTTGCGGACCATTCGGCGCCGTGAAGCTCAACCGCGCGCCGTCCGCAAGATAGAGGTTTTCGAACCGCGTTTGGGGCAGCGGGTAAGCTGGTCCATACAACCAGCGGTTCGATCCCATTACAAAGAGGCTGACTAGCGGATCCTGCAGGATGCCGTTATCCATGCCCTTGAGCCAGTAGTCGAACCAACGGAGATAGTCGCGTTGTAAGTCGATGGAGGCCGCGGGGCCGAAATCCTGGCTGTGAGCGATGCGGCGGGCGGTGTCGGTGTGTCCCCAAGGGCCAAGGGTGAGTTTCTGGCCGGCATGTCCGTAGGCGGCCATTTTGAGATAGTTCAACTTGGTTCCGTTGCTATCGCCATCAAACCAACCGGATTGATGAAATACCGGAATGCGGACGTCCTTCAGCTTGTCGAGGAACATGGCGGCGCGCCAGTAGCTGTCCGGGGCGGAGTGGGCGATAAAGCGGCGCCAGGAGGGGCTTTCCCGGCCCAGCGCGGACTTGTCGACATCGATCAAGGGCAGCGGTTTGAGTAACTCGCCGTAGTTCCGGCCTTCGATTTTCTTTATCGCGACTCCGTCGAGATCGCCGGTCGCGTTGGTCTCGACGAGGTCCACCCAAGATAACGTGGACAGCGTGACGAGGCCGTGATCGAACGGAAAGTTGTGGAACGGATCCGTGGGACTGACGTTCGGAACGATAGTGGTGAGATGCGGCGGATGCCGGGCGGCGGCTAACCACTGCACCCATCCTAAATACGACGTGCCAATCATCCCGACTTTGCCGCTGGACCAGGGCTGCCGGGCCAGCCACTCGATGGCGTCGTAGCCATCCTGAGGTTCATGGACGACGGGTTCCCATGCCCCCTCGGAAGCGAAACGGCCGCGCACGTCCTGAACGGCAAACACATAACCGCGACGCGCGAAGAACCGCGCCTGGATCTCGCCCATCTCCTTCTTATAAGGCGTACGCACCAGGATCACCGGCGCTTTCGAGACGCCAACGGGAAGGTAGAGATCGGTACAGAGAGACACGCCGTCACGCATGGGTATTCGGAGGCCGGCTTCGACTCTGACGTCGTATTTGGCCGGAGATAGGCGAGGATCGCCGTCGTAGGGCTGGCGGAGTTCCTCGTAGCCCTCGCGCACATAGGCCATCTGTTGTTCGGGAACTCCTCCTACCCCCCACCATGGCAATCCGGAAACCAGGTATACGCGGTGATCCGGACCAGCGAGCACGTGCAGTTCGCACCCGGTCAGCGTATAGAGCCAGCGAGTCAGTTGCAGCCGGCGGCCGCCCACGATGCGCTGCTCGGTTCCCTGGGCCTCCAAAACCACTTCGTAAGACCGTGGCTCTTCAAAGTCGTCACTGAGATCGAGCAGCGGGAATTTCTGGCGCCCTCCATGGGCACGGTCGTACGCCCGTAATGCCTGAGTGATCAATGCGGGCGAGTAGTGCTCAAAAACGAGCAGGTTCTCGGGAACCGTGGCTTTCCCGTTCTCGTCCGAGAACGTCATGCGTATGTCTTGGCCGTCCCGTTCGAAAATGCGGCGGTCGGTGGGACTCAAGAGCGTTGCCTTGGTCCAGCGGCCTTCGGTGTCCGCGATGACGGACAACCAACCTCCCGCGGACTGGCCGGCGACAGTAAGAGCGACGCTGCTTTCGAAATTTCCATCGGGTTTCCAATGAAAGGTAAGCCTGCCGATGCGCTCCTCATTGGCATACAGAGAGAAGGCGCCCTGATCGGAGAAGCCAGAGAGGGGAGCTGGCTGGGACCACGCTCGCGCCGCCAAAGTGGCGATCGCCAGAAGCATCCGAGGCCGCATGGAAGAGATGGTCGCACAGGTTGACGGCCCCCAGCCAATGACACCGGCCCCCGCACCACAGGTTTAACGAGCCAGACATCCGGGGCCGGCGTTTACGTTCCACGCGTCGGACGATAGTACGGCGACTCGGAGACAGGTCTCTCGGACGCGTAATCTTCCTTTGGAATGACGCGGCGAACCGATACGGGCCGCATCGCCCGGCTCTAGTACCGTGACCGCGTGGTATTGCGCTTTTGGGGAAGATCACTCCCTTACGGTCGTGGCTCTGATCGGAGCCGCGCGTCAGCAAGTGGTTTAGTGGGTTGGATGCCGGTAAGCTAATCGTAAACTGAGTTGGGCGAGAGTTAGTAACCGGAATTCTGGCCAGTGTCGATGTGGTAATATCGCGCGCCTACGGATTGTAACTGCTTCGCCAAAGCTTCGACGTGAAATGGTCGATCAATCCGTTCCAGCTATCGACGCTCATGGTCAAGTTATTGACGCGCGCCTGCCAATCGACCACGTAGGGATTCATCGCTCCCCACTTCGCCCGCCGCATCAGCCGGAGCGATGCTGAACCATTCAGGCCGCGGGGCTCGCTGGTAACAACGCGACTAACAACACAACAACGCGAGTAACAACGAATCTCGGTACTGCGTACTCACCTCACCTGGCGCGAAGGGCTTCGATATCGCGCACAATGTAGTCGATCTCGGCATTGGCAATTTTCTCACCCTTGGCCCGTGTGGCGAGAGTGGCGTCTCCATAGATTCCGCTGGGTGAATAGCCCGCGCCATTCGGGTCTTTCCACTGTAATGGGCTGCCCTTGGGAAAATCCTTCGCAGCCAGCTTCATATTGACGCTCTCCGGGGCAATATACAGCATTTCGGATGTCTCGATCTCGTCGGCGTGCGTGCCTTCTTTTTCCTGTTTGATTTCGCTTTCTACGGCGGCATCCGCCTTGAGCAGATCGGTGTAGCGGAGCGTGATTCCATCCTTTGACAACTCGGCAACGGCGGCCTCGAGAGGCCGCACGGTGGAGACGCCGGTGTTCAGGATATAGAAGCGGCGCGGGCCGAAGCGGGCGAGGCCGCGGCAGATATCCACCACCAGATCGCGCGCGGTTTCGAAGCGCAGGGAAGTGGCGCCGGGGTAATCGACGAAGGCCGGATAGAAATGGTAGTTGATGGTGGGAGCGACTACGACGGTGGTGCGCTGCATAACCTGGTTGGCGAGGAAATCGGCCATCAGGCGGTCGTTCGAGAGCTTGAGGTGCGGGCCGTGTTCTTTAGACTCGGCGCCCAGTGGAATCATGACCACGGCGCCGGGCTTCAGCACATCGGCAGCCTCCTTCCAGGAGAGATCGGCGAGGCGGACGCTATGCGTTTGGGCAGAGCAGGCGGCGGCTAAGACGACGATCAGGGTGACGCGCATCGTCCGATAGTTTACAACAGCGTCGTACGCCATTTCGATGTGACCGGGCAAAGGCTGAGCAAGTTAGTTAGGGGTAACTCGTCTCGATGGGCTGCGCGAGGGCCGAAGCGCGTTCACACGAGTGTGAACGCTGCACGCATGAGCGCGTGCGCCACGACTTCGCAATTATTGGACTGGCAGTAACACGGTGTTGCTCTGCTGGCCGTTGATGGTGACGATCAGCGCGGCGTTCGTGCCCGACAGCGTTGGGTCGGTGAGCGTGAACTGTACGGCGTCTATGCCGACGCTGCCTGCCAGCGCGAAGGTGGCCGATGGCGCCAGCGTGCCGCTGCCCGCTGAGACGGTCACCGGGTCAGTTGCGGCATAGACGGGCGACGCAGGGACCACAAATCCTTCGGGCCGCGCGGGGTTGGTGGGGCCGAAGCCCGTCCCGTATACGGTGAGCAACTCGCCAATCTGGGCCGGTGATGTTTGCGTGACCAGCGTGCCATCGGCGTGGAAGGCCAGCGCGAAGGACTGGCCGTTCACTATCTGCTGGAACAATCCGGGGGCGTCCTGCACAACCGTGAAAGTCGCCGTCACGTTGGCGGCTCCGGCGGCAACCACGGTGAGGGTAGCGGCGCCGGGCTGGACGTCCGCTGGAAGCTGGAAGTTCATCTGCGAGGGCGAAACGAAGAATAGCGGCAATAAGCGGTTTCCCAGCATAACCGAAACTCCGCCCAATGTCTGCGGAAGCGGATTTGCCGGAGCCGTCGCCGTGCCGGCAGCCATATTCCCGCCGAAAATCGACGCGACCGATCCGGGCGCAATAGCATTTACGGGCGTGGTTCCGGCGCCATTTTCAATCCCTGTAGACGCCACGAACGGGATTTTCGTCATCATGGCCTGCACAGCGCGCGGGACGCTCATGGCGACCGAGCCGGAGGAATTCGAGCCGGTCAGATCGCCGCTCCAGTATTGGAATTTGAAGCCCGGCTGCGGAGCCACGCTCACGGTAACCAAGGCGCCGGAGCTGTAGAATCCATCGGGCGACGCGGGCTGCACGGTCCATGCGGCGGAGTTGGCGGGACTTGAGGTCATGGCCAGATAATTCATCAGATGGTAGTTGGCGTAAACCGTGATGGGGTCGGCGCCGAGAGTCACTATGAGGCCGGCGGGACCGCCGGTTGAGCCGCCCGTCCATCCGGTGAGATCTTGCCGCGAGCCGGAGCTCTGGGCGACAGAGGCCGGTGCGGCGACATTGATTTGCGTTCCCACCGGCTGCTTTACGTCGCAAGGGGTGGCGCATGCCGTACCATTCACGGTGACGGAGACACCGCCTAGCGTGCTGTTGACGATCAAGTGGCCCACAGGCGTATAAGTAGCCAGCATGCGCACGCCCCCGCCCACGGCGGACGCGGGCACAATGAGCGATTGCGCGGCCGGGCCGCCGTTCGACCAACCGGAGAAGCCCCACACGTGTCCGGTGGAATCGGTCT
>Ga0302325_10029231_pt1 | contig 11387 bp, 9 predicted proteins | sample Palsa_T0_2_FD_201948 | JGI IMG/M metagenome (GOLD analysis project Ga0302325, IMG submission 201948) | Peat permafrost microbial communities from Stordalen Mire near Abisko, Sweden - Palsa_T0_2 | ecosystem: Environmental > Terrestrial > Soil > Palsa > Peat permafrost | place: Sweden: Abisko... | reverse complement strand
GAATGAGCGGAAATGTTCAGACGACGCAGCCGGTGAACCCGACTCCTCCGGCAGCGCCGCCCGTGGTGGTAGTTCCCCCAGCGCCTGCCGCGACAGACGAGAAAAAATAGCGCTAGCGGAATTTCTTTCGGTAAGCCAAGCAGTGCTGAACGGCGGCGTGAGCCGCCGTTTTTATTTTGGCGCGGAGCTGGACAAAACATTTAAATCTTCCCAGCGCATCTGGCGGAGGATTTCCCAAAGGCGCGAGAGGGGTAAACCCATCACGTTGAAGTAACAACCTTCAATTCTTCGCACGAATCTTCCACCAATTCCCTGAATTCCGTAAGCGCCTGCCTTGTCGAATGGCTCTCTTGATTGGATATAGGAATCGATATCCGTGTCGGAGAGCCGGGTGAATTCAACGCGAGTCCGTTCGACATGAGCGAACGATATTCCGTCGTAGGCACGAATTACGAAAAGTCCCGTCAAGACTTCGTGGGTCGCAGCGCTCAAGAGGCGCAGCATCCGGCGAGCGTCTTCCGCGTCCCTCGGTTTGGGGAGGATCTGTTGGCCGGCCAACACGATCGTGTCCGCCGCGATCACGATCGCGGGAGTGCCGTCGCGCAGGTTAGCCTGGGCGACGGCGTTGGCTTTCGCAGCCGACACCCGCCGCACGTAGGCTTCGGCGTTTTCAGCTGGCAGACGGGATTCGTCCACGTTCGCAGGCTGGATTTCGAAATCGAAACCCGCGTCACGAAGGACTTCGGCGCGCCGCGGTGATGCTGAAGCAAGAATAAGTTTCACTTAGACCTCGCAATGCGATGGATGCTGCTGGATTCCTTCAACCCGGCTTGACGGGCGGCCTGACAGGCTACGACAGCTTCCGTCTTTAGCCAACCGAAGATTCGCGCAACTTGAACGGCTTGCGCGCCGGGTTGCCCCCCTAACAGCTTAGCAGCGATATCGCGCTGCGCTTCGGCCACGGACATTTGGCGCGCGGATCGTTGTCGAGTTTCGCCAATCTTTTCAGCATGCGGAAGAAACGCTATCACATCTCCCTGTACGTTCGTACAGGGCGCGGGCGGTGGCGGATTGTATGCATGGTCCGGCATCCGTCATGGTCAGGCCCACCGACATGGTCTAGGCTGGAAGGTGAAGCTGGGGCGATAAAACAGCCGGCAACCCCGGAAATTGAACGCTCGAATTCGGGCGGAATTCATCCGGCGCGAGGAAGAACCAGTAATGGGATTTCTATTTTACGCAAATTTTGTGAGATTCGTCCTGCGGGGCGGTTTCGCCATTGTTCTCGTCGAGCAGGCGCGAGCCTTGATACGCGCCGCGGGCGCCGAAGCCGAAAAATAGGCCGAGATTTGAAATTGCAGCATGGCCGGGGGCCAAAACGATGCAACTGACGAAAGAGCGGCGGCCGAACAAGGTGGACGTTCAAGTCCCGGAGCTTGGGACGCTTTCACTGAACGCTCCGAAGATCGACGATTTCCAATTCGTAAAGTTCCGGATCGAGGGCCAAGTCGCGCATTTGCGCCTGGACCGCCCTTCACAGAATTTGTTGAACGAACGAATGCTGATGGAAATCGCCTCCGGCATTTCGTCGGTCAGCGAGAAACGGGAAGTCAAAATGATTTTGCTCGATTCCGAGGGCAAGACGTTTTCCGGCGGGATTGAACTCGGCGAATACACGCAACGGCGAGTGTTTCAATTGCTCGACGCGTTTCATACAACATTTTCCGCGATGATGGACACCTCGAAACCGGTTCTGGTCGTGGTCAACGGGCCTGCCTATGGCGGCGGCGCTGAACTTGCGGCTTTGGGCGACCTGGTGATCGCGACGCCGAACGCGCGTTTTGCGCAACCGGAAATCAAGCTCGGGGCCTTCCCTCCGCTCTCCGCGGCTGTACTGCCCTACATCCTTGGACCGAAACTTTCGCTGGAACTTGTGCTTACCGGCGAAGCGATGTCAGCGGAGCGCGCGAAAGAACTGGGACTGGTCAATTGGCTGGTGCCCGAAGAAGACTTGATTGCCAAGGTGGACGAAATCGTCGGCAAGGTTACAGCACAGTCCGGACCGGTGCTGACGATGGCGAAGAAAGCAATTCTGGGCAGCCTGGGCATGCCTCTGCGCGAGGGCGTGCGAAACTCGATGAAAGTGTTCCTGAACGAACTGGCGGACCTGGAAGACTCACAGGAAGGTTTGCGCGCCCTGGTGGAGAAACGCGCGCCCGTCTGGAAGAATCGTTAGATAAACTGTCGGTTTGAAAATGCCGCACCCAGCAACTCTGCTAAACACACGCAGGCGCGTTGCTCACCCAATTTTGAGTTCATCGAAAGAGCTGCCGGAAAATGCCCGACCCGTCGACGATAAAGAGAATTAGTCCGATGCTGGCGGTCGCTGATATGGACCAGACTCTCGCGTTCTATCAGGACATTTTGGGATTCGTTCCGACCATGAAGTCGGCGGAATATTCGATCGTGGCGCGCGACGGCCAGATCATCCACTTCATGAAGGCAGCCTCTGCGGACGTGATGAAGCGCTTGCGCGGCCACGTGGAAATTTATGTCGAGGTGCGCGGGATTCAAGAGATCTGGGCAAAGGTGAAAGGATTCCGGCTGCGTTACAAGGTTCGGGATTTATTCGACCGGGAATACGGCATGACTGAATTTCACATCGAGGACCCTAACGGAATTTTGATCTTTGTTGGCGAGCCCACAGCCAAGGCCACGAAAAAATCGGATGCGGAAGGCGCGTGATTGACAGCCAAAAGGCGGACGCTTACACTCGCGGAGACAACTTAACTGGCTCGAGGTAGCCCTGGGATGCGCAAAAGTCATCTTTCGGGGTAGAAGCTAGAATCGGCTCGATTCTGGTTTCTAGGGAAGGCCGCGAAAATCGGCCACGGTCCCGCCACTGTAATCGGTTGCGCAAGAACAACCGAAAGTCAGGAAACCTACCCGAGCAGTCGAAGCTGACACTCTTCGCGAGAGGGAGTGTGGCGAAACGCCTCGTTTTGTTCGCGAGGCTTTTTTTATTGCGGGAGACATTTTTGGCCGGATTTTTGAGATTGAAAATGCCGGGAGTGATTGTTGGCGCGCTGCTGGGGTGCGCGCCACATCCGGGCGCGCTTGCCGCGGGCCTCACGCAGCAACAGGCCACGGCGAGCCAAGCGCAGGATCCAGCCAGGACCGCGGACAAGGCCGGCACGAAAATGGTAACCGACGAAACGGGGCGGCGCGTAGCGGTTCCGGTTAACGTGCAGCGCGTCGTCTCGCTTGCGCCCAACCTGACCGAGACGGTATACGCTCTTGGCCTGGAAGATAAATTGGCGGGCGACACGACGTATTGCGACACGCCGGCAGCGGCGAAAAACAAACCTCACGTGGGGGCGCCGGTAAATCCGAGCCTGGAAGCGATCGTGGCGCTGCATCCGGACTTGGTGCTGGCTACGGCAATCAACCGTTGGGAGACTGTGGAGTCGCTGGAGCGACTGGGAATCGCCGTGTACACGATGGATCCGCACACCGTGCAGGACATGCTTGAATCCACGGCCCTGCTGGGGGATTTGATGGGAGCGCACGAGCAAGCAGCGAGTTTGGTTGCGAAACTTCAGACGACGCTGGAGGAACTGCAAACGAGTTTGCGCGAAAGGCCGCTGGTGCATGTGCTGTTTGTGGTTTGGGAAGACCCGCTCATCACCATCGGGCAGAACACGTTTATCGCGGATGCGTTGCGATGGGCGGGCGCAGAATCCGTAATCATTTCAAAGCAGGACTGGCCGCAGATCAGCATGGAAGAGGTCTTGCGGCTGGAACCCGAATATATCGTACTGACGAGCAATCATTCGGAAACCGATACCGCAGACCAGGTCCGCGATTTGCGAGCGCGCGCGGTGTGGAATGAAATCGAAGCGGTCAAGCTAGGGCGAATTGTCGTGATAGCCGAAGAGATTACGCGGCCGTCTCCGGGGTTGGTGCAAGCGATTGTCGAACTGGCGCACGGATTACACCCTGAAATATTTGGACCGGCGCAGAAAAGCTCAGGTCCCGAAAAACAGTCGCGGAAATCCATGGCGGTAGGGCTGGTGGCATGCGCCCGTTGACGCTTGCAAGAATTGTTTGGATTTGCGCGGCGCTCGCGGCAATCCTTTTTGTCGAAGGAGTGGTTTCTCTGCAAATCGGGGCATACCACATGAGCGCGCGAGACATCGTCGTAACGCTCTTTCAGGGCGCTGCCGGTCGCTGGGATGAGATGCCGGGGGATTTTAAGAGCGTCATTTTCGGCTTGCGATTGCCGCGCATCGCGCTGGGAATTCTGGTGGGAGCTGCGTTATCGACGGCGGGAGCGGGATTTCAGGCGCTGCTTCGAAATCCCTTGGCCGATCCTTATGTGCTGGGCGTTTCGAGCGGCGCGGCGCTGGGCACAATCCTGAGTATGATCCTGACGCCCCACACCGCCGGCGCGATGCAAGCAGCGGCGTTTGTTGGAGCCTTCGCGACCGTAGCAGTTGTTTATTTTTTGGGGCGACGCGGGGGCCAACTGGATAGCGCGACTTTGCTGTTGGCGGGAATCGTCGCAGCATCATTTTTGTCCGCGGTGATCATGTTTTTGATGACTACAGTGAGCGGGCGAGATCTACGCGGAATGGCATTCTGGCTAATGGGCGACCTTCAGTCGGATCCGAGGGTCGATCTGCGATGGCTCTATTTTTTGCTGATCGTGGGGATCGGATGCATTTTTACGACATCGTCGGACCTGAATCTGATTTTAACCGGCGAACAAGAGGCGCGGCATCTGGGAGTCAACGTCAATCGCGTGAAGCTGGTGGTTTATATTTCGGCTTCGTTGCTCACGGGCCTCGCGGTTTCGGTGAGCGGCGCAATCGGTTACGTTGGACTGCTGGTACCTCATGTAATGCGAATGCTATTTGGCACGGACTATAGGCTGCTTATTCCGACGTCGGCGATCGGCGGGGCGATCGCGATCGTGCTCGCGGATACGCTGGCGCGGACCGTCGTGGCACCGTCGGAATTGCCGGTGGGCGCGATGACCGCGATCGCGGGCGCGCCGGTGTTCATTTATTTGATGCGGAGGAGAATGCGGTGAACGCGCTTGCGGGCAGCAACGCCACTCTTTCCGCCCGAGCGACGCCGAGAGGCAACGCTGATGGCGTGCGACTGCGGGTGGAACAGGCGAGCTACGCGTACGCGGCTACCGAGCGGTCGGCGCCGAAATTCACCCTCGGACCGGTGAGCCTCGAGGGGCGAGAGCGGGAGTTAATAGCAATACTCGGGCCGAATGCGAGCGGAAAATCGACGCTTCTGAAATTGTTGGCGGGCGTGCTCAAACCACTTTCCGGACGGGTGGAAGTGGACGGCGAGGAGGTGAGTGAACTGGAAGCGCGAACGCGGGCGCAGCGCATTGCGCTGGTGGCGCAAGAAAGCGAATTGCTGTTTCCACTTCGCGTCTGGGAGTACGTACTGCAGGGGCGGTATCCCTACGGCAAACGCCTGAGATTCGAATCCGACGAAGATTGCCTGCTGGCGGGAAATGCGCTGGCGCAAGTAGGTGCGGATGCCCTGCGCGACCGCTGGATGGATCAGCTTTCCGGCGGTGAAAAGCAGCGGGTGATCCTGGCGCGCGCACTGGCGCAGCAGCCTTCGCTACTTTTGCTGGATGAGCCGACACAGCATTTGGATATCGGTGGCAAAGTTGAATTGTTGCGGCGGTTGCGGAAGCTTGCCGATGAACATCGCTATACCGTGGTGGTCGTGACTCACGAATTGAATTTGGCGGCAGAATTTTCGGACCGAATCGCGCTGATGCACAACGGCAAGTGCATACGCATCGGGAGCCCCGCGGAAGTGTACGACCGGGAAGCGCTGCAACAAGTGTTCGAAGCTCCGCTGGAAGTGGAAATGCGGAGCAGCGGGCGTCCACGCGTAATTTTGGGCGGGACCCAATAAGTTTGCAAAATCGCTCCGGCGGCAATATCGCGCTGATGAGCGAATTCGTTAGAGGCTTGTTGCAGTTTGGGCTTCTAAAAGCGGCGCTGGCGAGAACATCGCGAGGCCGTTCACAATCACGCGAGACTCCGCGCATGGGAAGACGGTGAAAAGCCGTCGCCGACGCGCGACTGTAAGGCGGGAAAGTTTTCGGCGCTAGCCACTGTCTTAGGCAGCGAATCGCGAGGCTCGACAGCGATTGCCAGCCGGGATGGGAAGGCCGCGCCGATGCTGCGGATTCGGAGGCGAGATGCCGGCGAATTCGAAGCGAGCCGCCGAGCCAGGAGACCGGCGGAGTTTCAATCTGGAAAGGTATTTTGCCTCCGGCGAATGCCTATCTGGACAACCTTCAACTCCCGCGCGAGAGGGAGAGGAGGAAAAATGAAACTACGCTCGATTACGTTGTTTTTCGCCTCGCTGTTTCTGTTTCTGTTTCTGTTTCTGTTTTTGTTTTTTGCCTTTCCCGCCCAAGGACAAACTTCCGATACTGCTACGAGCCGTTCAGCAAGCAACGGCAGCTCGCCCCACGACCAGCAAACAGCATCCATTTCCGGGACGGTGTTCGATCCGGATGGCCGCGCTGTGGCGGGCGCCCGAGTGACTCTTCTCTACGCGATGGCACAACTGGAAGAACGGGAGACGAATTCCGGGGGCCAGTTTCAGTTCGAAGGTTTGCGGGCGGGAAAATACGAAATCGTGGGCACGTTTTCTGGCTTCGATCAATTACCCGCAAACATCGATTTGCAGAGTGATGAAAAACACGTCAGGGATCTCCATCTGAAACTGAGCGCGGTGCGAGATCGGGTGGTGGTTTCCGCCGCGCCGGGCGGCGCGTTGACATCGCAAATTGGCTCCTCCGTCGGCGTGGTGCCGGCGCAAGAAATCGACGACCGAGGGGCGCAAGCCGCGCTCGATATATTGCGAGGATTACCGGGAGTGGAGATCAACCAATCCGGAGGGCGCGGGGCGGTTACGAGCGCGTTCATCCGCGGGGGGAACTCGAATTACAACCTGGTGATGATCGACGGAATTCAGCTCAACGATTTCGGGGGGGGATTCGATCTGTCGCCGCTGCCGGCCGAGGGCGTCGAGCAGGTGGAAGTGATTCGGGGCCCGGAGAGCGCGTTGTACGGATCGAATGCGGTATCGGGGGTGATCAATATCGAAACCATTCGCGGCGATGGCCCGCCGCATTTTTCGTTTCTGGGGGAAGCCGGAAGTTTGTATACGTGGCGGACGGCCACGACGGGAGCGGGGCTGAACAAAGACTTCAGCTGGGGGTACAGTCTGTCGCGTTTGCAGACTCGAGGGCAGATTCAGAATGATGGTTACCGCAATCAAACGTCGACGGTGAGCCTGGGCTATTCTCGTTCGCCGCGCCGGAAGTTCAATACCAATTTTTTCGGGTTCGCCGCCGCGCTGGGACTGGCGGGCCCCTGGGGTTCGAATCCCGATGGTTTATTCCCCGGACTCGATACGGCAACGCATCAGAACCAGAATCTCTTTGGGTATCAGGCGCAATACACCGAACAATTCTCGTCCAGGTTCCAGCAAGTAACGATGGTGAGCGTCTCGACGGACCGCATCACCTTCATTTCGCCTTCAGAAGGAAATTCGTTCACGAACAATCTGCGAGTAGTGGCCAACACGAGGAGTGAGATCGCGATTTCGTCGAAGGATACTTTGGTAGCGGGATTCGAATACGACCGCGACCAGTTCAAGAATAGCTTCGTGGAAGATCCGAACAGCGTGCCGTTCGTGCTTGGCCGCAATAGCTACGCGTTCTTCGCGGAAAACCGGTGGAATCCCGGCGAGCGCTGGTTCATCAACGCGGGCGTGCGGGTCGACGACATCCAGACCGATTCGGTTCCCGTTAATGAGAATGCAGGCCAGCCCGGGATTCCCGCGAACTCGATCGCGAAGGTCGATCCGCGGCTTTCCGTGGCATACATAGCGCGGGAAGCCGACGGAGACGGCTTTTTTGGCGGGACGCGGCTGCACGCAAGCTTCGGGACCGGCTTCCGGGCGCCGGACGGATTCGAGTTGGCGTTTACGAACAATCCCGCGCTGAAGCCCGAGGAAAGCATCAGCTACGACGCGGGCGTCGAGCAAAGGATGGCGCGCGACCGGGCAATTTTGGACGTGACGTATTTCTACAACACATTTAGGGATCAAATCGTAACTACCGGCGACCTTCCCACGAACTTTGATTCGGAGAACATCGGAAGGTCGCGAGCGGATGGGGTGGAGACAAGCGTTCGCATCCGTCCATTTCAGTCCTTGGAATTTTCGGGTTCTTACACGTGGATGAATTCGGCGATCCTGGCGCTCAATGGATTTCCGGAACCCATCGATCCGTACACGGTGGGAGAGCCACTGCTGCGGCGGCCTCGCAATGCCGGTGGATTTAACGCGACCTGGACGAAAAAACGGCTCGTGCTCAACTTGAACGGAACTATTCGAGGGGCGGTGCTGGACATCGAGCCGAACGACGGGACTTTCGCTTGCGAACTGATGCTTCCCTGCATTTTCCGAAACCACGGGTACGAGTTGATGAATGCGGGCTTTTCGTACCGGTTCCCGAAAGGGATCGAAATCTACGGGAGGCTTAATAACTTTCTCAACCAGAGATACGAGGAAGCGTATGGTTTCCCGTCAATACGGCTGAATTTCATGGCCGGATTCAAGGTGGATCTACCGGCGGTGGGGCGACATTCCGAGTAGGAGCGTCCTATGAATTGGCTGGCATGTCCGCCCTGTAGGGCCCCGTGCCAGCCAAAATCCTGCGCCGTGAGGCGAACCACGGGTGGGCCACACGGGCCGGGCTCGTAAACAATTAGTGAGCTGGATGCTATAATCTCGAATTCTGATGAGCCGAACGTCGCCAGCAGACACCCGCGTGACGCCCGAAATCATGGCGAAATACGAGCCAGTCATTGGTCTTGAAGTACACGCTCAGCTTAAGACGGTGACGAAAGCGTTTTGCGCGTGTTCGACGCAATTCGGAAATCCTCCCAATTCAAATACGTGTCCCGTTTGCCTGGGCCTGCCCGGGGCGCTGCCGGTATTGAATCGCGCGGCGCGCGATCTGGCGGTGAGGGCCGCGCTGGCACTGGGCTGCCAAATCCAGGAACGTTCCGTTTTTGCGCGAAAAAATTATTTCTATCCCGACCTGCCGAAGGGCTACCAAATTTCGCAGTACGAGTTGCCGTTGGCGCTCGCGGGCTCGCTCGAAATCGAAGTCGAGGGCGCCAAAAAGAAAATCGGAATTACGCGCGTGCACATGGAAGAGGACGCGGCGAAAAATCTGCACGAAGGATTCCCTGATTCCGACCGCTGGAGTTATATCGACTTCAACCGCTGCGGAATGCCGCTGATAGAAATCGTGTCGGAGCCTGATATACGGACGCCCGCGGAAGCGTATTCCTATTTGACGACGCTGAAACAGGTGTTGGAATACACCGGCGTCAGCGACTGCAACATGGAGGAAGGGTCGCTGCGGTGCGATGCGAACGTGAGCGTGCGGCTGAGGGGCGCGCCGAAATTTGGAACCAAGGTCGAGGCGAAGAACCTGAATTCGTTCCGGTATTTGGCGCATGCCCTGGAATACGAAATCGAGAGGCAGATTGGCGTGCTGGAATCGGGCGGATCAATTACGCAGGAAACGCGGCTGTGGAATGTGGCGGCGGGACGAACGGAATCGATGCGTTCAAAGGAGTTTGCGCACGACTATCGTTACTTTCCCGATCCGGATTTGTTGCCGCTGATCGCTTCGGCAAAACTTGTGGAGGATGCCCGCCGCGAAATGCCGGAATTGCCCAGCGCGAAACGGGCCAGGTTTGTCGCGGACTACGGAATCAGCGCCTACGACGCGGGCGTGCTGACGTCGACGCGGTCCCTGGCATCTTATTTCGAGGCCACGGTGCGAGCCGGAGCAGGCGCAAAGCCAGCGGCGAGTTGGATTTCAGTCGAACTTCTGCGACGGCTGAATGACACGGGCAAAACAATTGAGGCGTGTCCGGTGGCGCCGGAGGCGCTTGCGGAGCTATTAGACATCGTCGAGCGAGGGGGCATAACGGCGGCAAGCGGGAAAAAAGTGTTCGCGGAGATGTTCGACACGGGGAAAAAGCCCGCGGAGATTATCGCGGCTAGCGGCATGGCACAAATTTCGGATACGAGCGCGATTGAGACAATCGCACGGGCGATCGTCGCGCAGAGCCCCGACAACCTCGCCAAATATAAGAGCGGGAACGAGGGAGTGTTCAAGTTTTTTGTGGGCCAGGTAATGCGAGAGACCAAGGGGCAGGCGAACCCGCAAATGGTAAATGACATCCTGAAAAGGGTTCTAGCGGAAGGGTAGTCCGGCTTACAGCGCGGATTGGAGAGAGCAAATGCTCAAGGAAGGCGACAAGGCTCCGAAGTTCAGCGCCACAGCGCACGATGGTTCGACTGTTTCGTTGAGCGATTTCAAGGGCAAGAATCTTATTCTTTACTTCTATCCGAAGGCGAACACGCCAGGATGCACGCACGAGGCGAACGCGTTCCGCAACGACATGGAAAAGTTCAAGGCGGCGAACACGGAAATCGTGGGCTGCAGCGGCGATACCGTGGAGGCGCAAAGGAAATTTCAGGAAAAACTGAATTTGAACTTTCCGCTCCTGGCGGACACGGATTTTGAAATCGTGGAAGCGTATGGAGCGCGGCGGATGAAGAGTTTTCTGGGAAAGACTTTTCTGGGGATCGTGCGAACAACTTTCTGGATTGGGCCCGACGGAATTATCCGCAAGATCTGGCACAACGTGACACCCAAAGGGCACGGCGCGGAAGTCTTGACGGCGGTCCAGGCAGGACCCTAGTTTCGCCTGAGGGAGGAGCGACAAATTCGCGTCGTTCACGATTCTCGGCTAGGCTTCGATCGAAGAGAGAGACTTCGTTAGCAGCGCTCCTGCGCATGACAGCCTTAAAGGGTGAGATACCTGGCTTACAGTTGAACGCGGAACGCGCCGTTATCCTGTTCGATGTAAGCGTTGTCGATCAGGCGAGTCCCGCCCAATTTTGCAGCGATTAGCGCGTAAGAGTTCCCGCGAATCTCTCGCACCCCCTCGAAGGCGCCGGCGTCAACGATTTCGGCGTAGTCGACCGCTACGCGCGGTTCCGATTCGAGTTTGCCGCGCATGACGGCTAGCAAGCGCGCGGCATCGCGTTCCCCGCCCTCAATTCTTTCCTTGCACGCCGCCAGCGCCTTTGAGATGACGGTTGCAGCCCGACGGTCATCCGGGCTCAAATACACGTTGCGAGAGGAAAGCGCGAGACCGTCAGGCTCACGCACAATCGGGCAGAGATCGATCCGCGTGTCGAGATTGAGATCCGCGACCATTTGTTGAATGATTCGC
>Ga0302325_10029230_pt1 | contig 11388 bp, 12 predicted proteins | sample Palsa_T0_2_FD_201948 | JGI IMG/M metagenome (GOLD analysis project Ga0302325, IMG submission 201948) | Peat permafrost microbial communities from Stordalen Mire near Abisko, Sweden - Palsa_T0_2 | ecosystem: Environmental > Terrestrial > Soil > Palsa > Peat permafrost | place: Sweden: Abisko... | reverse complement strand
ATCGAGAAGAGGTTTAATGCAAATCCGTCCTGCTTCAGAACGGAAATGGCGGCCTAGCGCATCAGCTCGGGCAAAGCGACGGCCGCAACCCCACTGGCCACCTTGTTTGAGTTCTCCCTTGCAAACAAACTTCTTCTCTCCCGAGTGAAGTCCCTCGTGACGTTTCCGGTCGTGTTGACGGGCAAATGCTTTACCGCATACAGTGCATACAAATGGGCGCTCATCAGTATGAGTACGCAAATGAGACCGTAGATTGTAAGCACGGGTAAACCGTTTCGGACAAAGGGTGCACTGGAAGGTAGCAGGGTGCTTCTGAACCCGTTTGGCATTTCCACTTTCAGAACTTGCAGCTTGATAGTCGGGATCAGCGAGTCCAAGAATGTAGTCCCGGTTTGGCAGTGAAGAGGTAGATTGACGACGTCTGCTGGGGGAACTTGCTCCTGATCGGTCATGTGGAGATAAGGACCGAGGCGGTTCAGGTGATCGACCGGCAAGCTCAGACCCCAAACCAGGAGACGTGCTTGAAGGGGTGTGGGGTCGACTGTTGTATGGATCTGAGACAGCTCGGCGACGGCGACCTGCTGATGTCAATAAAATAAAAACAGGAATGAAACACTTCACATACCTCTGTCAGGGGGAGTCAGAGCATCTTGGTCCAAAGAAGGCTTCGGAGGTTCAAAGCTATTCTGTCTTGAAGATGGCGCAAACTCAACATTGATCTCCGGGGGCACCATCTGCTGGGCCTGTCCCATGTCCATTTGGTTGAAAGAATCCTGATTTGGAGTATTATACATGTTCTGCTGAGGCCCAAAGCCATTGTCAACGTTAAGCATAAAGTTGTTCTGCTGTTGCGTATTTGGCAACTGTTGAGGGCCGAGCCTCGGCGAGATAGCAGGACTATGGGCAGGACTCAAACCCCTTCGCGGGCTTGCTGCGTGCTGAATCTGCGGATCAGAAAGTGAGAATGATCCGATACCTAGAACTTCATTGTAGAGGCTGGAATCTTGAGGACGTTGCATGGGGGAATGGTGGTGCTCAATCGATTCGAAGGTGTCATTGTGTCCCAAATTTGGAGAATGAGCAGCAGAAGAAACGGATACATCAGAGTACTCAGATGGGGTCCTACGATGGCCGGTGAACTGCGGGGGCATCATGCCCCATTCTACTTGGTTCTGTCCTTGAGGAAAGGCAGCACTTTCTGGTCCCAAGGAAGCATTCCGCGAATGGTTTGGGGAAGATTGAAAATGGCCTTGGTTGAAGTTTGGCGAATTGTGTGCTGATGAAGGAGAGCGGGAATCAGGTTGTAGAAGACTCGGCGGAGTCGGTGTGTGATTTTGAGGAGAACTCATATCGATTTGTGAGGCGTTGACTACTGGATTGCTGGGTTGCGCAGGGAGTTCGTTGATAAAGAACGAAGGGTCGTACTGCTCGCTCTGATTACCGGGTGTTGAAAACAATGGAAAGTCGCCCTGGTTGAAATTTGTGCTCAAGTTCGGATCGAGGAGTTCTTGTGTGAAGCTTCGTTGCGGTGGGTTGAAGGGTGATGTTCTTTCCTCTTGCTTGAATTGCTGATTGAAGTCCTGGCTCTGTACGTAAGTGGATTCGCCGAGACCACCCTGTGAGAACGCCTGTCCTTGTTGGTTTAGAAATTCGTTATTATCGGAATATATCGGAAGGCCGTGGTTAGAATTGAAGCCGTTGTTGTTTAGGAACTGTTGGTTATTGTTGCTCTGGTTGTCGAGTCCCAAGCCGATTGAATTGGCATTTTCTTGAAAATGTTGTGGCGACGGCGAGTGACTTTGATTTATATGAGGCTGTTGATGTCCCGCAGAGGGAGATCTCCCCCGTTGTTGATCCATGTCGACGTTGTTGCTGTTCTTAGAACTGGCCAGGTTGAATTCTTTGAACCGGCGGCAGTCAGCCTCACCAGGAGCGTGGCTGAGCCTCGGGGCTATGCGAAAGTGTGACAGTGCGACACGGCTGGTGGTCCACTCAGAATCGATGAGCAATATCGGTATGGAATTCGGACAGCCTTCCTCTGGTGATCGCGGGATGATATGAAACTCTTGTGGTCGATTGCTGGGTGCCTGAACGTTCCTGACGTCGAGGTGTCGCCAGCTCGGGAATCTCGCGAAGCAGCAGAGCAGCCCTTGACACCACTATCTGCCACGTTTGATGCGGCGCAGAATCTAGTGTCGCAACCCCGTAATTTATCCTGCAGATTGAGATTCTTCGTTCGAGGAGCCGTCTTGCTCGCTGTGTTTGTCGATGAAGTGTACGCGCCCGAGTGGTGGTATCGAGCGACACTGAATGTCGACTCCGGGCAATTCGGAATATGACGTCGGTAGGCTCTCAATACAGGTATGTCCTGTCACTCAATCTGCAGGGAGGGAGAGAGATGTCAGCAACAATAGATATGTAGTGGGGTTGCGTTCAAAACATCGAGCTGTTAACGGCCGTCTGATCGCTCAAGGTGGTTACCTCCGGCGCAAGGGGTATGAACTCACCTAGGTCTGCTGGGCTTCCAGAGCGAAGGCTGCTTTCATACAGAAGATTAAAGGGTGTCTGGTGTAGAATGGCAATGTGCGAAGTGGTGCGCCGAGGGTAGTGAGTCTTGTAGGATGTCTCGTGTGAATGCCTTATCGTGTGAGTTCAGGGAATATCAACCTCTCGTCGCTTACAGCTGGGCGGCGAGGGCGAGGATCAAGCGCGCTCGACGGCTACGGCACGTGCATGAGCTCACAACTGTAATTTCACACACGTCCGCCCTTGCTGATCCTCTTCGCAGAATCCGCATCAGGATTTAAATAACTACGCAGAGCGAGACCCGCAAATACTGTGCCTATCAAAATGCCCAATTCTGAGGCTGACAACAGCTGCAGCTTATTTTGGTGGATGGCGATATGAATTTGCTTCGCTCTTTAAATCGCCAGCTGTCCGAGGTGCCAGTCTCGCCAGTAGCGGACCATCTATGTACGGAGTAGGGGGAACCCGTCAGGGGCAAGCTTGTCCTCTTGGTAGAACTGGGCACGCTAGGCGCTGCTCATTCTCCGATTGGAGGTCAATTTGGAACTGCTTACTCAGCAGTACGTGATCATGCACCAGATGAAGTCAGTCAAACTTCAACTCTGATTCCACTGTTCCAGAGATCCACTTCTGATGCTTCAGCCTCTGGTACTCTCGTATTTCGAACAAATTGACGCAAAGCTGCTAACGACACGTGACTCTCAAGCTCCCAGCGAGAAGTATTTGAAAGAGCTTTATTTGGATCATTTTGTGGATTAAAAAGAAGTCGGAGAATGAGCACGGCGAGGGGCGGTATATATTACACAATTAGCAATATGCAATAGTGGTTCCAGTTTTGCGACAAAGGTTAATCGGGAATATCGTTCTTCCCGACTGCGTGGTACCCAAGCTTCATCTAACGTTTACATACCCTGGCCTACTGCTGCAGCTCGCAATCCAACCAGTGATAGACGATTTTGCCTCTTCAAACTTTCTTGCAACGGCCTTTTCGGCTTCGCCTTTCTATGCCCCACCCTGTCAGGTTCTTATCCCGAACCTGAACCCGCCTGGCCTCGTCTCAGTTCTCTACTTGAGGACTTCCTCACCGGCAGTTCGCCACGGTGATGTCTTCCCGGGCGAGAGCTTTCATTCTTGATTTCGACGGCACAATAACAACCCAAGACACCATCTCCACTCTTTTCAACTTTGCTCTTTCAAAGCAAGCATCTAAAGGTCAGGATCTGTCTGTGGCTCGAGATGAGATCCTTGCAAAATATAGCGACGACTTCTCGAAACACGTGAAAGACTTCTCTCCCGCAAAAGAGGAAAGAAATACTATTCCACAAGAAATCGAGTATTATCGAAGTTTCAAAAATGTGGAAAGCCGGAGCTTCGAGCGGGTGAGTAGGTCCGGATTGTTCAGCGGGATCACTGACAATGAGTGGGAGGAATTTGGAAGGGGCGCTGTGAAAAAAGGGGAAGTTGTTGTGAGGGAAGGACTTGGTGACTTCATTGAAAAGGTTGAGAAGTTGGGGGATGTCTGGGGCGTGGTCTCGGTGAATTTTTCGAGTCATTTCATCCGGGCAGTTCTAGGAAGCACCGGCTTAGAAGCTTCGAAGGTGGAAGTGCTTGCCAACCATCCAGATGAAAATGGAGTGCTGTTGGGACCTGAGATTGGAGAAGGTGAACACGGGTCGGTGATGGCAACGTCGGATGCCAAATTGGCTTCAATGAATGCTCTCTTGAGATCTTGGAGAAATGCATCTGGAAAATCGGTTTCGGAAGTCGTTTACTACATAGGTGACTCAGGCACTGACATTGAATGCTTAACTGAGGGAGGAACGACTGGCATTGTTATTGCTGAAGACAGGAACAGCACCTTGATGGGGATGCTGCAACGTGTTGGAGTGAATGTCCGGCATATCGAGAGTTACCAGCCAGATGAAGGGTCTTCAGTTTATTGGGCGCGAGACTTCAGGGAGATAGTTGGGAATGCTTTTCCCGGGTCAGAACGAATATCAAAGCAAACTTGAATCTCCTTCTTTGCTGCTAATTCCAAATGGAGTTGAGGTCTAACACGTCTATTGGAGTATCTCAAAGCTGCTTCAATGAATGCTCAATCAGGGCTTTGTACCCCTTCACAGCAGTTTCTAAGTCTGATACTTTCAGATGCTCATGGTCGCTGTGGGCCATCAGAATGGTTCCAGGCCCATATAAATACCTTTTGTGATCTCCCTTGAGGTTAGGAATGTCAGTTCCATAATTCACCACAATTTTCTCAAAGCCTAGAAAGCTGTTAGTCGAATAAAATTTCACGGACTTGTGCTCCTTACCTGGTATATCACTATCTATATATACCGGGCCATAGCCAGCAAGGAATGTCACGTCAAGCTCTTGCCCAGCCTTCTGAATAGCATCCAAAAGAATCTTTTCAATAGCAGCAGGCTCCCCATCCGCAATTCGAATCGACACCTCGGCATAGGCCTCCTCCGCAATGACATTCGCCGCCACACCTCCCTCAATAGTCCCAAAATTCAACGTCGTATTTCCATACTTCTCACTCCACGGCAGCTCCGCCTTCATTAACTCATAGAGCGCCGGCACAATCATAGCAATAGCATTCTTCCCCAACTCCGGATACCCACTATGCCCCGCCTTCCCCTTCGCCCTGATCTTCAACCCCGCAATGCCTTTATGCCCACTCGCAAGCTTCAGCTCAGTTGGTTCTCCAAATATAACAGTATCCCACTTCAGCCCCAAGTCATTAGCCTTCTTCATCCCATCCCCACCCGTCTCCTCCCCAACCACAAACAACAACGCCACATCCCCCTCCCCAATCTTCCCCGCAGAGCGCAGCTCCTCTGCAGCTTTCACCTGCGCCGCCACACTCCCTTTCGCATCCACACTCCCCCTCCCCCAAATATCCTCTCCCTCCCTCCCATACTTCCAGAACGGGGGCACCGTATCGATATGGCTCGAAACCAGGACCCTCGTCTCCCTTTCCTTCCCGAAATACGCTAGAATATTCTCCCTCTTCCCCCTCCCCTCAATCCCAGGCCCTACTTCCTGCCTCTCAACAGTAAAATCCTGCAATTCAAGATAATCAATCAAGTATTGTCCGACATCGTGTTCGTGGCCCGTGATAGACTCGATCTCGATGAGGGATTTGTGGAGCGCGAGGAGGGATGCTGTCGAGCTCAAGCTTGGTGGGATTGCGGGGTCGTGGATTGGTCGCTGCTGGTCAATCGAGGTAGCAGATGCCCAATTAGTAAGTAAGAGTAGTATGGGGAGCTTGAGAAGCTGCATCTTGATCAGACAAGGTCAGTGAGAAATGTCTGGGAGAGGAAGAGCCACTGAAGAAGGCTTTTCCGATTTGAACTTTAAAGCCGCGATCATTCATCGGCCGAAAGTAATCCTACAGGGATTAGCCGCAGTGGGATGAAAACCAAATCATGGTTTCTATCAAATATCTCGGGATTTGCAACTTTTGGCAAGGGTTTTGCTTCTTGTAGCCGAAAGACTGGTGGTTGCGCTCGAAGTATTTAGGTAGTGTCACGTTCCGGCTTGTGAAGTACTGGAAGCCTCTTTACAAAGGTATTTCATTGAAGCCGTAACCCTTTTGCAAGTACTTCGAAGAGATGAAATTGTTTTAAATGGCTTTTCTGAGTCGTTACAGAATTAGAGAAACCCTTTCTACTGAGGTAGTAGGATTGATATGGTCTCAGTCTCAAAGTTCTAATTGGTACATGAACTTGCTGGAGCTTGGTCATCCCGTTCGTGGAGGAACGGCTTTCCACGAAATTGTACCAATCTGCCTGGGACACTCGAAGCTTTATATCTACCGTCCCCACCCAGCGTTGTGGGAGAGTGACTCATATCTCAATTTTCATCCGATACGCTGATGAATTAATTGCGAAACCAAGCTTGAGCTTTTGTCTTTTCATCCATTGCCCTCGCCAGTAGCGCACGCTGAAGGTTTCCGCGGCAAATACAATCTCCCACTGGGGTTCGTCCTCCCTAATACAGAAAGACCTTACTTCCAATTAGCTTTTCATCTGGCTAATGCAGCGTTTCGAAGCCAGCTAATGATTTCTTTTTGCTGTATGCTGACACACAGAGCCGAATCGAGAGGTTTGATCCCAGGTTCTTTCATGATTGCAAGAGTGGCGAGCCCCAGATATGAGTGATAAATATCTATCAACATTATTAGCTTACGAAGGGCCATTATCTGGGGAAACGGACCCGGGGGATCTCCAGGTGCTTTCCCAAACCCTCCTATCCTATGCTGGGTCTGTTCAAATAGAAACCGTCGAGCTGCCGTGGTATTCAAAAGCTGGGCTTTGTCTTGCCCGAGCAACTACGGTTCAGTTAGCACAATTATCACATGTTTTATGGAGGCGGATAGTATTTACGTCTAGCGAGGCTGTCACCCAGTATGCGTAGCAGGTGTCAACACTTTTATTACACCGACCATTGAACCCAACAAACTCATCATCTCGAAGAGAAAGCCCAGGTACTGAAGGTTCGTTTTGATAGATACCCGCTAACACCGGCACAGCGTGAGTCTTTTGCTTAGCCTCGTTCATTTGCTCCTCTTCTGTGTATCCTACTTGTCTTGAGACAAGCCATCGAATCGTCTCGGGTATATTCGTAAGACCTGGGGCATCTGTACCGGGTTGGAAGGCAGAATTCGGAAGCCGATGGATTATTGAAAGAGCTGATATGGCACAGCATGTATAGCCAGCTACATAAACATGAGCCCAGTCCCATTCTTCAACGCAGTGCTACTTGCCATGTGGTTCATGTTGAAATGATTCAGATATGCCGCCATCATATGTCTGACCTTGTGTCAGCTCTCATTCCAGCGTTTGAAGTATCTCCAGCATACCTGCCCAGACCGTATGTGATCTACCAACTTCTCTATATTAAAATCTTCCTCCTTCTCTTCTTCACTCAAAGGTGCATCGCCCCTCAGCATCCATCTCACGGCAACAGCCAGATAGCAGGGCCGCATATCCCTTCCTCCTTCGATTATCCCCTCCTCAGTAATAAGCTCCCCAAAACTCCCATCTTCTCTCTGCAAAGTCTTTAGCCACTTCAGACACTCATCTCTCTTAACACCATCCAAATTTCCAACAAAGCTCAGACTGAGAATAGCAAAGAATGTCGCAGGCAGATTCGCAGGATCCATCTGCTGCTTTCCAAGCCCAACATCAACATAGTACGCATCTGGGAATCTGTGATTTGGAGAGCCGCAGAACCCACCGTTCGGATGCTGACACTTCAGGACCCATTCCCTGATATTTTTGCGATCTTTCTCGGGAAATGTGTCTGCTCCCGCACCGAGAAGGTCCAGTGCAGAAAGGATGAAGAAGCCCAATGTCATGCGGGAGGAGTCGGTGCTAGTGTATTGGGTTGGCAGTAACGTTTTCAGACATCGCTGCCAGTACTTGATATGGCGCTCGATCTCAAGCTTTGGCTCCCCCATCACAACTGTCGAAATGCGCTTCGTGTCTCCGTCAATAGTCAAAAAGCTCAACTATGACAGCGGGGTGAAACCTAGCTGCTTAGACCCCTGATTGTCTCGGACCGGATCAACATTCAACCCTATTTCCAATTTACAAGGGTCCTCAATCCCGATTCCTTAACCCTGTTTCACATTTTGTACAGCACATGCGAACCAGCATGACCATTTCTATGAAACCACCAGCTCAGATTTAAAGAAGTTCAAAAACCCAGTTTTCCTTCGAAGTTGAGTAGACTTCAAAATGGCGGTCATTTCAGCAGCAACGATTATCACCTCCCTCTCGCTTTTCCACATCACTCTTGCCTTCTTCTTCCTGACAAACCCCGCCGCTATTGCAGACCAGACTCTCGTGTTTATTATTGGAGAAGCTATGGGCCTTGTAACTCCCCCGAATGAACCTGTTTATAGAAATCTCTGACGGAGATGTAGCCTTACACCCGGTCCTTCGATTCCCAATCTCCTCCATTAGCCTTCCTCGCAGCCGTGCTCTTCGCAGTAGGCATCTCCGACCTAGTCTCCTGTTCCCTCCCCGAAGAAATCTCTCAATACCACTGGGGCTCACAAGGTACTCCCCACCCACCCCCTCCCCCCACACTACAAGAACTCACGCATAAAATCAGCACCCGTCCGACTCTTTATCTTCGGCGGCCTAGCCTTCTACTCCTACACCTTCTCCGACAGCTCTCCCATCTACAGCTCACAAACATACCATGCCAGCTTCTGGGGCGAAGGCTTGAAGAACCGGGTCTTATTTACGTGGGCGTTCGTCGAGATGATTACTTGGTTTTGGGTTTTCGTTACGCTGAGGGAGGAGAGGAGGGATATTGCGTTGAGGATAGCCGAGAAGAGGGCAGCGGAGGAGGATATGATGTGACATAAAGCAAAAAAGCCCGTGGATGGCTGCGTGATTTATAATGCAGAGAACCTAAGTTTTGTGGGATATATCCAAGAATCGGTTTCGGGGGCGATGATGTTGAGTGTTGAAAGTTCAATGAGGTAGGTATTTGCTTTTCTATTTGCAGTGCTTCTTCTGATTGCCAATTATTTTCTCTGCTATGTTTTGCTTCGGGGGGCCTTGAGGTACGAAAACCCAATCGCCGAGTCTTTCCAGCTCTCAACAACTTCACCAGCCCATTCTTCCATGAAGTTCTCATCCAGAAGCTCCCTCAACTCACCCACCATGGACAAAGATGCTCTAGTATCAACTCCTTCTTGTGCATCTGGTAGTGTAGATTCCAACACCTTGTCAATCCAGCCACCTTCGTCGAGCCCCTTCTTAACCACAGCACACTTCTCAACCACCAGCTGCAGCAACTTCTGAGCAAGTTCATTTATCTTCGCGCTGGATTCCTTCTGTGTTTCAACGAAGTTCTTGTCTTGTTTTGCCAGATAGCTGCAGAAGTTCACAACTGTTTTGCCAACTTCGTGGGCGGTGTACAATGCATGGAGCGTGCTCCCAAAAGCCGGGGCCAGCTCCTGCAAGTTCTCAACAAGCACCAGCTGCTCTTCAAGCCTCTCACAAAGACCTTTGTTAAGCTTATCCAGCAAACCCTGGAAGTCACTCTCTGTCCATCGGTCACGCTCCCGCACTTCCCGAAGAATAAGAGCCATGGCATGATAGATAGCCACTGCAAGATCCTCGGAGCAAGTCATGCCTTTCGATCCCACCTTTGCAGGTTGGCTTTCTTTTCGAGAATCAAGATATTGCTTCAACCATAGATGAAGGAGTTCTTTATCTTGAGCCACGTCGGAGGATGGGTCAACGATAAGCATCAGTTTCTCAGCGACGAGGTTAACCCGACATCGGTAGTCCTGAGTCATGTCAGTGGTGAGCTTCAACGTTTGAGATAACGTACGGAAAGATTGGGGATATAGCGACTGAGTTCTTCGAACCTTGGACCGTGACTAGTTTCGAAGTTGGGAAAGGACTCGTAGTCGAGGGTATCAGAGAACTTGGTGTCTGGGCTCCCGACATTTGGCTCTGAGGTTTGCTTAGCTTGGCTCAAGCACAGCTTCCTCAGAAGGGGACTTACGGAGAAGGTTGAAACCATTAGAAATTTCTGTCAATGGGGCACCCGGTTCCGTCAGACGAGAAACCTTCCTACTCTCAATGACAGACATAGCTGCAGACATGCTATGGCAAAGCATGTCAGAAACTTCCCTCATTTCGAAAATTGAATTATAGCTCCCGTGCTTGAATGAGAGCCATGTATTCTTCGTAATGTGCTGGCGTGAACTCTTATAGAGCTTCTGCTGCTTTTGAAGCTGCTCGAGCGGTGTTCGTGTCTTTGAAGATGTCTCCGTGGCCTGACTTGATGGGTGAGGATGGAGGGAAGAGAGTCGGTCGAAAAGGGTGTATGACAAAGTATCCAGCTGGACCTGCTTCAGTGCGAGACGGTAGTACGCCCTCATCGCAAGGGATCCGCATCCCAGGTAGCTGTATAGCCTGACCAACAAGAGGGATATCTGGAAATTGTATTTGGAGTGAGACCAAGCATTTTCCAGCAGTGCTGTAGCTTGTAAGGCACATGTGGTTTTCATGTTCTTTATTGGCTCTGTGGACTTCTCCGTATTCATGAGGGAAAGCTTGATGAGGCACATCGCAGCCAGAATACTGAGGTCATCAGCTGGATGTTGGTCGGTTTTCAAAAGTGCTTTAGATATTCGTCCGTCATCATCCATAGCGCTTCGGTACGAACGAACAGCTTCACTTGCAACATCCTCAAGGCATAATTTGCAAACCACCCCACATTGCTTAGAACAAGAACTGCACTTGAACTCAGCTTTAGCCAAGCCGTTGATTGGACTTCGGCTACGCTCATATTCTGGAAGAGCACAGGTCAGAAGATATTTCAACTTGTGCATATTGATGGCCTGGGTAACTTGTCCCGCTGTGGATAACTAGAATAATATCATTAGCAGGATAATATGTAGAAACTATAAAGCAGGAAAAGGTTCAAGGATCGATGAGCTTCACATCACCACAAGAAATCAAATAGGAAATGGGTACTCACGTCTTCCTTTGTTGGGTGTGGCCCGGCTTCGGGGTTTTGGGCTTCAGAATATATGCTGTTGCTCTTTAAAGTTGTCAAGAGTTGTGTGTGTTCATCAGAACTCAGATGCTCAACGAATGGTCTGAGATCATTGTATGCTGTGCTTGCTTTCCCATATTCTTGCAGATATTTGACAACCGCGGCAACCTTGCTAGAAGCTTGGCCGCTTGCAGCAGAGGGGGCCTGGGAGTTAGAGAACGCGGTGCTGCTTTCGAAAAGTAGTTTTACCCCGGCGAGAGAGGCATTTCGCTTCCAGCTCTTGTCAATACCAGAAGCTGGATCTAGATGGGCCTCTATTTCAGT
>Ga0302325_10029229_pt1 | contig 11388 bp, 10 predicted proteins | sample Palsa_T0_2_FD_201948 | JGI IMG/M metagenome (GOLD analysis project Ga0302325, IMG submission 201948) | Peat permafrost microbial communities from Stordalen Mire near Abisko, Sweden - Palsa_T0_2 | ecosystem: Environmental > Terrestrial > Soil > Palsa > Peat permafrost | place: Sweden: Abisko... | reverse complement strand
ATCCTCCGTTGAAACTACAACTGCCACTTCCGCTAAAAATGGATCTCTCCGGTCCTCAACTCGGGCTCGGAAACCCATTCGGATGGCTCCTCCTCTGGACTTGAAGACGCTGGCGATGGAGTATGATCCGAATCTCGAGATTCCGAAGAAGGATCGCCCGATGGGGCTGCAGGATGCGCCGACATATTGGCCGAATGACAAGGAATGGGCGGATCCACTGGGATATATCCAGAGCATAGCCGGCGAGGGAAAGAAGTACGGCATCATAAAGGTAACGGTTAACTGGCTTAACTTTGGCGAGAGCAATACTAATACATTGGATAGGTTATCCCACCAAAAGGATGGAGACCGCAATTCAGCGTGGACACAGAGGTGACTTATCTTTCCTACATCCCGGGACTATCTCCTGACTATTGTGTAGCGATTCTTTTTCCGTACTCGGAAACAGGAGCTAAATTCCATGGAGGGGGCAACTCGATCAAATATGTCCTACTTGGACAAACTAGCTAAATTCCATCGCCAGCAGGGAACGACACTGACTAAACTGCCCAGTCTCGATAAACAGCCAATTGACTTGTATGCACTTAAACGAGCCGTCGACGCCCGCGGAGGATTCAAAAACATCTGTGCGGACAAAAAGTGGGCGGAAGTAGGTCGCGAATTGGGATACGGAGGGATTAAGAATGTAACGTCTGTATCGACTGCTCTGAAGAATGCGTATCAGAAGTACTTGCTCCCGTATGAAATGTACCTCGAGAAAGCGAAGCCGGACTTCTTGAGAGATATGGGACTTACTCCTTCGCCGCAACAGGAACGAAAGAGAGAGATAAGTAACACGGGTTCTGGAGTTGTGCGGAATCTGATGGATCAATTGAATTCCGAGGAGCGAGTGGATGGGATTGAACAGGATATGGAAGATATAAGAACGGAGTCTGTGGATGAAATGAGAGATAATACTCCGAGTCCGTCTCAGAAGGGAGTCAAACGGTCCTTTGAAGAGAGTACAGTTCGGAGTTCAAGTATCTCTACCGAAAACGAAAAGGAAGCCGAACCGGCTCGGAGAGAAAGCAAACGTCTAAAAAAAGGTAATGTCGGTACTTGATGATAAATTAATTATAGAAGGATCAGCTCCGACGGTCGTTGGCTCTAATATGGCACAACACGCCCATGTAGTTAAGGCCTCTCGAATGGGCGGTGTCGTCTTATCATCTCCATCAAAGAAACCAGGCGAGAATTGCGAGATATGTGGTCGTGGAGATAATGCCCTAAGTATGTTATTGTGCGATGGCTGCGACACTGGATATCACACTTTCTGTCTCGACCCCCCACTAAAAGTTATCCCCAAATACGATTGGTACTGTACAGAATGTCTCGTGGGGACCAACGAATTCGGTTTCGAGGACGGGGAAGAGTACTCTCTTTCGGAATTCCGGGAGAAAGCAGAGACTTTCCGCAACGAGTACATAAAGACAAAACTAAGACCAAAGTCCGACGATTTACATGTCTCTGAAACCGAAGTCGAAGCAGAGTTCTGGCGAATGGTCTCAAATGTCCAAGAAACAGTTGAAGTGGACTACGGAGCAGATATCCACTCCACGACACACGGATCCGGATTTCCCACTATCGAAACCCATCCCACGGATCCTTATGCCACGGATCCCTGGAATCTCAATGTCATGCCCCTGGACAATCAATCTCTGTTCCGACATATCAAATCAGATGTTTCTGGAATGACTGTGCCTTGGTTATATGTCGGGATGATGTTTTCGACGTTCTGCTGGCATAATGAGGATCATTATTGCTATAGTATTAATTATCAGCATTTTGGGGCTACGAAGACATGGTATGGTATCCCGGGATCGGATGCCGACAAGTTTGAGGCCGCGATGAGAAATGCCGTGCCAGATTTATTTGAGACGCAGCCGGATTTGTTGTTTCAGTTGGTTACGATGTTGTCTCCTGGACGACTTGTTGAGGAAGGGGTCAAAGTCTATGCTGTGGATCAACGACCGAATCAGTTTGTCGTCACATTCCCCCAAGCATATCATGCTGGATTCAATCATGGGGTACTTTCCTTTTGGATATTTGCTGATTGTAGTTCAATTTCAACGAGGCTGTCAACTTCGCTCCGAGTGATTGGGAAGAGTATGGTCGAGCTTGTGTGGAAAAGTATTCGGAATATAAAAAAATGCCAGTCTTCTCCCACGACGAACTCCTCATCACTGCTGCCCTTCACGATTCTTCAATCAAGACCGCCAAATGGCTGACCTCGGCAATGGACATTCTAGTCGAGCGAGAACTCCACGCACGAGAAGAAGCGCGTCAGTTATTCCCTGGCATCGAAGAACAAGTGATCGACGAGGACCTCCTCTCGGACGAATACTATCAATGCTCAGTGTGCAAAACGTACATTTATCTTTCACAGATAACATGTAATTGTACGACAAATTCTGTTTGTCCTTCTCATGCCTCGGAATTATGCGACTGCGAGATCAGCACTCGAATACTGCGGTTACGCTATACGGACCAGGATCTCATGGATTTAGCGGCTAAGATTGCTGATCGAGCGAAAATCCCTGAATTGTGGAGTCAGAAGTACAATGCGGTGCTTAATGAATTCGAACGGCCTCCTTTACGAACTTTACGGACATTGCTGAGTGAAGCGGAAAGAATACCTTACCCTCTTCCTGAAGTGGCTACCCTAAAGGCCTTCGTGGAACGGGCGAATGAGTGGGTCGATGAAGCTACCTCTTTCGTAGCGAGGAAACACCAAAATCGTCGGAAGAACGAACGAGTATGGCGATCGGGTTCTCGCGTTCAGGAACTAGAAGAACGGGACAGGAACCAACGAAGCGCAGACTACGTCTACAAATTACTCGATCAAGCCGACGAACTAGGCTTTGACGCGGTGGAGATCGATATGTTACGAGAAAAGGCAGAAGCTATTGAAGAATTCCAAGTACTTGCCAAGAAGGCTTTGGATGGAGGGAACGTCGATAGTCTGGAGGAATACGCCGAACTAATTGATGAGGGTAAGAGTTTGAATGTCGATTTACCGGTATTGGATACCCTGGAACGGATTGTCGATCAATTGAAATGGGTCGAGAAGGCCACGGAGTTGAATGACTTGTTTCTTACTTTGAATGAGGTTTTGGAGGTTATGGCTGAGGGGGAACGATGTGGGATTTCTCTCGATCACGAGTTAATGCGACAATTTGCTTACCGACGGGACAAAGGCCGACGGTGGGAAGATAAGGCGAAGATGTTGTTGAGCGCGGAAGCTGTTCCATATGAGGCATTATATGCTCTGTTGACTGAAGCAACGGATTTGTCGGTACACAAAGAGACTTATGATCGCGTAGAATCGATTATCGAGAGAACCCGCGAGGCAACTGAACACATAGCCAACCTCATGGCCAAAGCCACAAGCAACGGAGTCGGTAGCCAACCGACTCTTTTCGAAGCTCGGAGACTAGCAAAAGTCATCGATGAATTACCCGTTAAGCCGACCGATTCGATCAACTTCAAGAAAATGCTCATGCGATCTGAAGAATGGATTAAACGTGGGAAAAGACTCTTTGGGAAGACTAATGCTTCTGCTAATCAATTGGAAGACCATCTCTCATATGTTTTAGCAAGGAACAAACATGTCTTTGATCCGACGGATGTTCCGAAACCTGAGGAAGGTGAAAGTCCTGGGGCTGCTGAAGCGAAAGATTCTGACGATGGGCCATACTGTATCTGTCGCACCGATCCTACTGGTGAAATGGTCGAATGCGACAAATGCAAGGAATGGTACTTCGAAGCTGTGGATTATGGCTGATGTAGGTATCATATGAAGTGTCTCAAGATCAATAAGAAGAAGTTCGACCCGAATGAAGGATGGGATTGTCCGATATGCGATTGGCGAAAGGAGATTCCTCGATCATCTACTAGGCCCACACTAAGTCAACTTAAAGAGTGGGTCGATTCCGCTGCGTCGCTGCCTTTTATTCCTGAGGAACTGAAAATTGTCAATCGAATCGTCGCAGCTGCTGATGCTTGGATTGCTTCCATTCAACCCATCATTCATGCTGGACAGATCCATTCGATTAACAAGTGCCGGTTCTACCTACGCAAAATCGAGGGAGCCGAAGTCTTTCTGCCAAACGAATACAACTTCTTCCGACGAACTGCACATCGGTTAGCGCCGTTGACCTTAACTCCACCTCCCGTCATCGAAGAATCAAAATCGCAGAAGAAGGCAAGACCAAAGAAACCAAAACCAGAAAACATCCCTCAGCAAGCTCCACAACAACCGCAACAATTCCCTCCTCTCACGATCCGGCCAATTCACCATTCTGGACACCAGGAGATACGCATCCATCCTGCTCAAGGTACGCACCCACGACCTACGGAACAGCCACAACCCCCACCACAACAGTACCAGGTTCAGCAACGTTACATGCCGTACGATCCGGACTCTGTTCCCGTTCTGCATTTGCAGCCGCCGAAGGGAATGTTTGCTCCTCCCCCGCAACAACCTCCGCCGCAGCCTCGTAGACTTTCGGATCATATGGGTGAACGAGCCGGCCCGACTTGTGGAGCATGTCATAAAAAATTCATCTCTGGAGAGCACAATGAGCCCAAGGCGTGCAGTCAGTGTAACAGACTGCATCATTTGCAATGCATTGGAAAGTATGGGGGGCGAATATATCCTTCCATGGTCTGGTATGTCCTGAGTTCTGTTCTTCCTAATCATAGTCCCGATTGTGTAAAACAACACCCGAACGCGTTCCAGACGTTGCCTCCCCTCCCCGTCAAACGTCCTCCGTTGCCTATGTGGAACTTGACTCCAGTCGGTACAAAGTGTCTGTTACCATATCTAATTACAGGCACTCCTTTAAATTATACGAAAGCAAGCACGTTGATTCCTCCCGCTCATCGGGCTGTCATTGATTTGACGGATTCACGTTCACCTTCTCCGGACGCTAGACCGTCGACTGCGATCACAGTCGGACCAGGTCCATCGAATTTGAGAATGTCACATTCTTTCGGAACCCCACTCTCGCCGCAATTAGCTGCAGGTGCAGCACAGTCAGGACCTCGAAACCAGTCTGTGGAGATTGACAACCCTCTCAACGGCATCCGAGACGAGAAACGAAACATGTCCACCCCTCCAACATCGACTGACCGTTCTCCTCACTCCAATGCTTCCCCTATGGCTCCTCCAAAACTAAACCCCCCAAACCCTTCGACAGCACCCTCGCAGCCACCGCCCACGAACTCAGTGGAGAAAGATAACAGGCAGGACCACAGTATTAAACGAATATTAGTCGAATAAGACACCGTGGTCAAATCATGTACTGAAAATATCCTAGAGCGCAAGGCAATTTGTATTCGATACCAGTAGTCAAAAATGGTCCGGTTTTGTTTTTAGATAAATACTATTGCTACCAGCATTGATTTTGCTATTTATACTCCCAAAATACCCCACAATGCGTCGCGGTTATGGTAATCATGATGTACAATGCTTACTAGCCAATATTGATCCTTAATTCCTCGTAAAAGTTTTGCGGATGGGGATTGCATAGGGTATAATTTGGCCCATTCATCCCATATCGCAAATGCTTCGTCCTAAAATCAGAGTGGATGACGATAGGACGCACCTTCCAATTACGGAAAGAGACTTCTTCGATGATTGTGGGCTGGACGATTTCCTTTCCTGGGAAAACACCCCAAGTCACTGTGTTGGCGGCGCCTTCATCCATGTTGGTCATAAATCCGCCCTTTCATCAGCTGCTTTCATTGAGGGGGTGTACCTGGTTATTTCCGGCGTAGAAGGATATATTTGGATCACCCTTTATCTTCTCTTTTATTGCCTCCCACTCCTTTTCTGTTGTGAAGAATTCGACAAAGGACTTTTGGAAGATATACCCCCCCTTGGGTCCCCATCCGAAAACCTCATCGGCGCTTTCGACCCCATCCACGGCTGGCTGACTACCTACTGTCCATCGGCCTGATTGATTAAGACCAATGAGATGCTTTTGGATAGTAACAGTCTCCGCTGCTAAAGGATCCTCTGACCATGGGATCGCGGGTAATTCACCGCGCACATATTCGGTGAAAAGCGTTGATATATCATCGGGATTGACCGGTTCATTCCAGAGGCGAATTCCAACTTCCGCTGGGGTATGTAACGTCAATGTACCTGGAGATCTTGCGTCCCCCCATCGTCCGTTGGGAAATTCATCCCAATTCGCTTCTCTCCCTAGTTCACCCTGACCTTCCGAAACAGCCAAAGCAAACTGTTGCGATCGCGTACTTCGCAGACTAAGTCTCCGTTGCGCAGGCCGAGGAGGTTCCAATCTCTCCTGACCTTCATCATCGACAATAGCCCTGTTCTGTGTATCATCTCCATCAATCAGCGACGAAGCAAGCCGCGAGGTTATCCCAGCCACATCGACGATCTCAACTTTATGTTTTCCACTTGATGGAGTTGAAGGTTCTCTCGGTGAAATCATTCCAGACCTCTCTAGTACAAAGGCGACGCTCCTCTCCAGATTGAATGTACAGAAGTGGAAACCCATACATCGTTGCTCTGTTCCTGATCGGATCTGATAGATCATCTCGACTGCCACATCCACGCCTAAATGTTTCACTGCTTCGTCGTCGGCCTTGACAGTTTCTATCCGGTCCAGGAGAACAGGGGGTATCGATGCATTTGTGAGTTTCGTCATACGTCGGAACGATTGATATGATTGAATTGGCATAACAGCGGGAATGATTGGTATTGTCTTGAATAAGCCGGACTCGTCGTCTCGTAACATTTTCTCGAACGATAAGAATAGAGGGATACTGTAGAATATTTGTGTCAAGATAAAATCAGCCCCAGCCTTGACTTTTTCTCGTAGGTACGGTAGATCGAGTTGAGGATCCTGCTTCTCCGGGGAACTTCCATCGGCATGGCCTTCAGGATATGCAGCGACACCGATACAGAAGAAGTCTCCATATTGTTTCTTTATGTACCTGACGAGATCCACCGCATAATTGAACTCACCACTGCTTGGTACCCAATATTCCTGTCCCCGAGGGGGATCGCCCCTTAGTGCGAGGATGTTCCGGATTCCAGCGGCGTGAGCCTTGGATAATGCGTCATCGAGAATTTCCTTTTCCATGTTGGTGCAGGTGAGGTGGAGGCAGGTTGTCATACCGTGGTCGTTTTGACATGAAGTGGCAAGGTCGAGTGATCTTGAAGCAGTGCTTCCTCCGGCGCCCCAGGTAACGGTGATAAAAAGAGGATTGAATCGTGCCATACGACTCAATCGAGATTGAAGGTTTGCCAAGCCCTGAAATCAGTTCACCGCCCCCCGAGGATTGGACCGCTTCTGTCTTCGGCGGAAAGAATTCGAGGGAGAAGTAAGGCTCATCAGCCCTCTCCGCGGCCGCAATCTTGTCTATTATCTTCATAGTTGTCGCCAGTACACCTTGTATCGCCACTTACATGCCAGTAAGTAACATTGTGACTACATTAATCAGCGCCATCCTCAAAATGAAACAATAATGCGATTGTATGAGGAGGCTCAGACTTAGCCTAAAGTCTTCAACGTTAACCATGCCTAGACGACAGTCTGTCGCTCAAGTGTAACAGGAGGTTAACTAAGACTACCAGCGGATTGTAATCATAGCACAAGTACAAGCACAGGGAATGTGGGCGTACCTTTGAGTCGAATAGAGTTTGGTGAAGTTGTCCTGGTGATCCCGGCGAAATCAAGGCCCACGCAACAGCCGATTTTTCAATTTTCGGCCGGCCCCGCAATCCGTGCCCGTAAATGGTGCCATCTTGAAAAGTGACAGCACGGCGACATGGGGGACAAGGGTACAGAGAGATCGAGAGTAAGTTCAAAGATGATTTATTAAACTAGTTATGATCCCCATGCATTCCATGCAATGATATCGCACCCAAGATTACCCTCCCAACAATTTAATGGCATCCATAACTTTCCCGTTTTTCTTATGCAACGCATCTCTTGCATCATTCTCATTAACTCCATACGTGCCTGTAATATAATCCACCCTAAACAATTAGACACATCAATTTAAGAGGACAATACTTGGCATCTTCAATAGCTTTTTGGGCAACCGACAACCATAACTTAGCCGTTTCATCCCATACTCGTTGCTTCCTTTGTGGATCCACCGTCTTCACATGGGCAACAAACGCACCGCTGACAGGTCGATGATCACTCGCGTAAACCTCATGACGTTGATAATTCAACGGCGAAATCTTGCCGACTGCTCCGCGATAATAAATCCGATCACACCAAGCTGGACTTCTTTTTTTCTCGCTCGTGTCGTACTCATCCGTGCCAACATTATATTTATACGTCGGTGCAAATGTTATCGGAGCCTCATTGAAGGGACGAAGACGGAATCCAGGGTTCTTGCGACGTTGGACTAGGAGTTGGTCGTGTTCGAGGAGTTTCTCGAGGTCGCTGCGACGGATACAGGAGAGGATTGTTTCGCGCGGGAGATCAATCCGGTAGTTCATATCGCCGTTGAAGAGACAGATTTCGTGGTCTAGGACCATCGACCCATCTCCTCCACCGACAAAGTAATCATGTCGCACCGCTTCGTTAAGTTCTGGTTTCAGAGACGTGGATTCAAGGATATTGGCAATGTCATTGTTCCGCTGGGTGGTATGTTTCTGACCTGCCGCTAAATGGCAATTCACGAAACATAGCGAAGAGTCATCGACTGTGAAACGGACAACCAGGGCACCCTGACGTTAGAACGGGCGGTCGAGAGCGATACCTTGTTTCCGTGCAGACCTCCTAGACCAGTCCACACTTGAGTGGCGCTCAAGTTGGCGATGTTTTTCTTTTCACTCTCGCGAACAAAGATACAAGTGAACAGACCGACTAGCTTTGCCGAGTGCAGAAGCACATATTGGCCTTGCGATGACGTACTAGCGATTTTGAGGGTAGATACTAGTTTTTCTTGCCAGACACGGTACTGATGGGACATATGTTCCTGAATGGCAGGGCCTGTCTTCGATTTGTTCTTCCCTTTGAGAATTGATTCTACAGTTAGCTCAACAGGTAAGGGTTCATACTCGCTGTCATCTTCTTATTTTCCAGGTCAACAAGTTCTTGGAATCCAAATACAACAATATCGGGCGAGTCCACAGTATTGAGTACGTTTTCCAGGAAGTTGTGCTCCGGAAGACTTCCTCGTCCTACGTCCGAAGGTTTACTTGCACCCGCATTCCACGTACAAACCACAACATTGAGATCCCGGAAAGAACAATACTCCGCCTCCCGTTTCTGCATCTCATTTTCTACTCATCAGCACAATCAAAAATAACATTCATACCAAGCCAATCATCCATCAACAAAGCATCCCAAGTCTTCAAAACTCCATCCTCCGCAACAGATAATACAATCCCAACACCAGCCCTCCAAAGACTCGTCTGGTCCGCAATAAGATGCGTTATCTTAGTCTTATGATGTGCATCCCAATCCTTACAAACCCGCCAAGGTGTAACACTCGTATCATAAACATAAATCATCCCCGTCCTGAATCCCGCCCAAAGAAATTCACCAACGCCCGCCAACGTAACTATATTATATATATTAATCGGAACAACGTCTAAACAAGTACAGTCTCTCTGCGAGTAAATAGACACCTTGCCATCATCGTGGCCTAGGAAGACGCGGTCTTTGTCGGTGGGGAGAACGGTCCCACAAGTGATGTTTCCGACGGCCTTTCCCGGGGGAAGGGCTATGGATCGGGGGGTGACGTTGAAGCTGTCGCCGTAGAGTTGCAGTGGACTATAGACTTGGACGTTACGCCCTTGACCGATCCATAATCTCCAGCCTGCGGTCATGGCGAAGGTCCACCGTGGGAGGACTCGAAAGGTTTTGGGGGTATTAGCCATGGAGATTTCGCCATTTTCGGGGAGCCATACTTGACATTTACCGGACTCGTCTAGTGTCCATAATGAGTGTCGACATCGCAGGATCGCATTGACTGAGCTGGTGTGAACGTTACTTCTTCGATCAGATAAGCCTTGTGTCCCTTTCAATAAATCGAACTCCATCAATTCTCCTTTATTTGTGCCAATCCATAAGTAACTGCCATCTTCATTGACGTCGAAAGTCGGTTTGAATTCCAAACTTGTAACTTTATAACCGTCGTTATTATGAGGATGAGCATGTGACCAGATACAGCTCGAGGAATCCTTCTTGAGGTTATATACTTTCGTCACGTCTGACGTTGAAATCGCCACATAAGGACCAGATACACAGACATGTTTAATATTCATGTTTGTAGGCAATGGAGCTTGTCGGCCTGACAGAAGTGGTGGCCGGCGATTTGCTCGAGATGAATCGGGGTAGGCTGAAATGGACGAACTAGGCTGTTTTTCAAGAATCTCTTCCTCAGACGATGACCCTTCGATATCTAATTCTGTGCCTGAAGATGCCTCGGGTAAAGATGTCTGTGACATAAGGTTTGCGGCCGAACTTGTTCTGCTAGGCAAAGAAATCTCTTTCTCTCTGATGGTTGGTGTATAACTTGAAGTACTATTCCTTTGAGGCGGCGGGGGAAAGGCCGATATCGCGAGTGTTGGAGCTTTGAGAGGCTTAGGCACTTCCTGTTTGCTTCGTATAGGAATTATCTGTGCGGTATGTATCCGAGACGGGGGAGGTCTATCGAAGATTTTCCGTGGATCACTCTCGGATGGACGAGGCGGGAGAACGGGTCTGGGGATTTCTAGTACTGGAGGTGATGTAGGCCGCTGCGGAAGTTCCGGCGCCTGTAATGGAGGACCTAACTTGATGCCGTTTGATGTGGTTTTAGGGAGTTTTGCCGGCACAGGAATGAGTGGAACGGTCGACTTAGATGTCGGCGGGGAATACTTCCTCCGAACTTCGGGAGGAGTGGTGAATGGTGAAGTAGGCAGGGCTTGAGGAGATCGTGAAGGTGGAGGTGGCGGTGTTCTAGGAATTTCGGGTGTACGAGGCGGGTCTTCTTGTCTCCCCAGTACGGGCCTCGGGGACAGTGGAGGAGGCTTGGGTCCTGGGGTGGTAGCCAACGTTGCCGAGCGAGGAGGTAGCAAAGGACGAGTAGGCGTTGGTGGAGGAACAAGTAATTGTGCTTCTTCGGCCTCAGCAGCAACGGAATGTGTATGCGGCGATTCCACTGTAATGACTGGATTTCCACTTGACGCAGAGACCGTGCGCCGTTGTTCCTGTTTTGGTGTACTGGGTAATTGGGGCGATTTTGGCGGTGGTCCGAGTGATTGTGGTCGTCCTGGTGCTTCCAATCTGGGCTTCGGTTTCAGTTGCGGTTTAGCAGGCAACTGAGGAGAAGCAGTCCTCGGCGGTCTCGAATCTACGCCATGTC
>Ga0302325_10029228_pt1 | contig 11388 bp, 6 predicted proteins | sample Palsa_T0_2_FD_201948 | JGI IMG/M metagenome (GOLD analysis project Ga0302325, IMG submission 201948) | Peat permafrost microbial communities from Stordalen Mire near Abisko, Sweden - Palsa_T0_2 | ecosystem: Environmental > Terrestrial > Soil > Palsa > Peat permafrost | place: Sweden: Abisko... | reverse complement strand
CCCCACCCCCCCCCCCCGGGGGGGGGGGGGGGCGGGGCGGCTTGCCCCCCGCGTCCCCCCCCCGCCCCCCCCCCCCCCCCTCCCCTCCTCTTTCTACATGTAGTTCGATGATGTATAAGCCACAGTGGGGAATGTTTTTGGATGCGTATTATAAGGTATGAACGAATTTTGGTGGTAGCATGTAGCTAGCTGATTAGAATAGGGCTTCGATGTCGTGTATGTGGAGGATATTGCTACGACGACGAGTCCTTATTTAGTGAGTACTGTCTCAACGGAAAGAAGGAGGGAAGGGATAGGGCTAATGGAAACAGTGTGACGCAGATGGTGGTGTATAATGCGAACTGTGAGTAGATTGCTGTGACTGTTTTTGATAGGAGTGGCTAAGTTTAGGGACAGTGGATGGATTTCTGTCGAACTCGACGGATATTTTGCCGGCTATTTCTTGAGTTGAAAGGCATAGGAATTGATGGGAAGGATAGATTGATTAATGCATGAAGATATAATACAACTATACAGTTTTCTTTACTAAGAATACAAAATGTGGTGAGGCAGAGAGTGTTCCGAGCTTGCTTAGGGGGGCTCCCTTCTGGTCCATGGTCTAGGTTCCGGACGAGGAGCTTCTAATCGTGACGAGTCACCTGGATGTCGAGCAAACCGGTTCCACTGACTATGATATAAAGGAGCCCCGTAAGTCTGGTTGTACCGTCGTCTCGCGGGGTGCTGGTACTGATAGTGTTGTGGTAGCGGAGGTGCCTCGCTATGAAAACTCGCAGGAGAAAAAGCATCATTATGATGAGGGTGACTCCTGATTGTTGCTCTCTTCGATGGCTCAAGCCTCGCGCGAAGTGCTGCGTCAGGTCTATCATCATCACTTCTCGATTTCAAGCCTGGAAGGCCGGCGGGCAGTGAAGTTGAATTACTCCATCTCTGCCTCGGTGGTGATGATGGCATGTATACTGGCCGCTCTTTCTGGTGGATCTTCACCTCTCGCTTTTCTGTTTCTCCATCCGAATCATCCGAAGTGTCGTCCTCAACATAAATATTTTGATTCGTTCTCGTGCACGCCAGGCTATACTGTTCGTCTTGAGCGCTAGGGTATTCTTCCCTTTCCCCAGATTTTTTTTCTTCTGGCATCGATCGTGAAGCAGCACTTCTCTGTTCTGGCCTTTTCGTCGATTCGGCACTTCGTTTTTCAGGCATTGATCGTGGAGCAGCATTTCTCCGTTCTGGCCTTTTCGTCGATTCGGTACTTCGTTTTTCAGGCATTGATCGTGGAGCAGCACTTCTCCACTCTCGCCTTCTTGTCGACTCGGTACTTCGTTCTTCTGGCATTGGTCTCAAACTAGCACTTGGTCGATTCTCTCTCTCCTTCGATTCTGGCTTGGAGGCTGATTCTTTGTACGACCTTCTCGCCCGCTCTGGTATGACTACTGGTGAAGGGTCTTCCTCATCCTCTTCTTGGATGACTGACTTTCTTCCATTATCGACTATAGCAAGTGGCCTATTTGGACTATTTTGACCGTTTCTCAGGCTCCTAGCTGTTGAAGTAGGCCTCGACTTCTCGGATCCTTCTGGAGTTCGAGAAAACCTTGACTCGGTATCTTCATCTTCCCGTGAACCACTTTGATTGAATGATCCTGGAGTGAAATACCCAGGGCTCATATTTCCAGGGCTCATGTATCCATTGTATCCTTGATTGGGTTCGTACACGGACGGCAGACGTTGGAAACCACTCGAAGGCCGTAGCTTGATCAACTCTTGATCAATATACTCTACGTTCATTCTTGCCAGCAGCAAAGAGACTCTGAATAGAATATCGTCGTTATTCTCGAACCACGACCATAGAGGATCAAGCCGCTCCAGCGATATCTCACACAACCATTTCTCGACATCCGTGCTTTCTTTGTCGAGGCGAACATTAGCGAAATGGACTTGGTTGTAGAAGGTATAAAACTTTTGGAACTTCTGTGGCATGCCCTCAACGACTAGAATCGATTTTTCGGGGAAGCGCAAAATATCTGCAATACACACAGCCATCTCAAGGATGTCTCTTTGATTGAGGATCCTGTCGCGTGTCGTGACGTCCGTCGAGTAGTATTTTGGATTTGTCTTGTCGATTTCGAGACCCCCGACAACAAACGACCTCGATCGGAGATAAAGATTGTTGTTACGGCGTTGCTCCTCGCCGAGCGTGCTGAGTATATGCTCTAATATTGTGAGAGCAATAGGATCTGTGCTCTCGGGGGGGATCATGAAACCTTCCAGGTTTTCTCCTAATCTTCGCGGTGAGTCGAGGGCTGTAATCTTCAATACCTATTTTAAGGATTAGCTCAACATACCAAGATGACTTCACACTCATGCTGACGAGGCAAAGAGAGTATTAAATACAAGTAGCAAGACATCCAAGTGCTCCATAGAGCCTTTTGCTTTCTTGATCTGCCCTCGCAAGAAGCTTAAAAGCTCATATTGTTCACTGAATGATTTGTTCTGATATGCCACACGATCGTCCATGGCCGTCTGCAATTGCTGTAATAGCACTTCGCCTGTGTGCACAAGGCCATTGGTGGCATCGAGAAGTCGAAGTTCTTGCTGTGAAGCGGGTCCACTGGTGAGAGTCTTGTACACGAGATCATGGTCAATCTCTGCCCAAGCGTGCATAAGCACTGATGCCACCTGGATTTCGATTACTGGGTTTGTCTTCTGGAAATCGTCTCGAAGCTTTTTAGTCGCCAAATTCTCCACTCTCATTCGTACACGATAGTGGTCAGCGGAATAGCCATGGAATCGCGGTTGAAAGTCTGGCGACGTCTCTGTCACAACGGACGTTGAGTCGGAAACCCGCTTGTCGTCCTGCTCCGGAAATGGTTTGTGTTTGACCTCCGTGAAGGCATCGTGGATGATCTTGTGGATCTTTTCTCTGTCGCTGGGGAAGTAGAGAGCGATGCGTACCCCAGCAAGGTCAACGATATTGTCGCGGATCTCTTTGGCACTTCTATACTCCCGTCCCAGCTTCCGCACTCGCTCTCTGAGTTTCGCTTCGAGCCTATGGCCTTGCTTTACCCGGTGAGTGACGATTGCGCGAATCGCATTGCTGGCAAGGAGAGTTTCACAAAGTTCTTGTGCCAGGCTAGCGGCTTCCGAGTAGAAGTATTTGATCTGGACCCAATCTGCAATAAATGACGAGATAGTATCGACTGAAGTATCGATCTTGCTTCCGGGATCGGATTCGAATGTTGATAGATAATCAGGATCCATGCTTTGTCTTCCGGACCGCAAGAAGTCTCCAATCCAGGGATGCGGCTGAGCGATAACCTTATGTGGGTGGTAGCCTCGTTGAAAAGAAAGTCGACAACTCCCGAAAAGCGCACCAATGAGTTTCTTGTTACAACCCCTTTGATGGCATCTGTGTAGTCATTGCTCAAGAACATGAAAGTGTTGTGAGGCTGTGGATCTTGTTAAACATTATATTGAGCTCAATCATTTCATATGTCGTAGGTCGGCACACACACCTCCCCCAAGCCACCACTAAGCGTCTATGCAGCAGCCCAATCAGAAGGTCTGGCCTTGCAGCTCACACGGCCACATCGAGGCTGAGCGCTGGGTTGCTGCCTAAAAAGACAGGTCTTGCTTGATAAGGCGCATTGAAGGGCTTTCGCATCCTGAAATGGGTGACAGTCAAGTACCAGAGTCATCCGAAGTACTTGACTGACCTTTGAGGGCGTGATGGCGCAATCGTATTTAGACTATACCGTTACGCAAAGTACGCGGAATCCATGTCTTCGAAACCTCTCCCAATTCCTTGCAAATGATAGCGCAAAGCAAGAGTGCAAAATTGTTAGCCTCGAATTTCTTACACAGGATGAGAAGCCTCGTCGAGCTGATCTCAACCTACTTGAACTCGAAGCTGTCTTGAATTCAGATGTCAGTGACTGTCAAGGTCGACTCGTCATCATTGAAGATCTTAGCAAAGCCATAATCGAGACACTCGGATCGCTCTTAGACATTGATCCATTCTTCTTCGCCTCCCATATTCATGGCCCGAATGTGGATATCGTATCGTCTAAACCATCTATCGCAGTACTCCCCTCTAGGTTCATGAGCCAGAACTTCCTCAGTGTTCAGTATCAGCGGGCAGTCGACTTCGGTGCTTGCTCAATGGCCTCGAGAAAGATGTTGCGAGATAGCAATGTACCTCGTAAAGTTGTAGTTCTATCTCCGATTAAAAACACATACATTGGTCTAGAGCAACAGAGCTGTTCCGTTCTGCTATCAACGACTAAATCGAAGTCATGGTTAGGTAATGCAAAACCAGCGTGAGAAGATAAAGCTGACGATGATCTAGGGTTGATACTGGTTGACAAGCCAAATTCCGACAAATACACAATGCCAGAAATGCAGCTGGTCCTTTCATCACGGCCATTTCAAGGCGGGTATGAAGACTTCTCGGAACGCCCATCCTTTTTCGAACCAGATTCGAGAAGTCCTGGTCGACTATCTCTCCTCGAGGACCTCGTATACTTCTGGCAGAAAGAACGACCGCCTGCCTTCCAGTCCAAGCAGCCAACGCTGCTCTCTCTGACCTACTATCCTTTGAAGATTGCAGCAGCAGAGTGGGTAAGCTATGTCGCAGTAATGAGTAATAGCATCAAACAATATGAGTATACCACCGAAGCTCCACTCCCTTCCCAGGAACACGGACTGAGAAAAATCGATTCGGACCTACGCTCTCTCGAGGTGTGGGGTCGCCGCTGCTTACAGACCTTGAGCAAACTCCAGTCTGCAATCAATTTCCTCAAATATCGCAACAAAGGCGACACGGAGCTCGAACAGTACTCCTTACTGATTCAGGACTTCGAACATATTGCCGCCTTGGTCAATACGTATGGTCATCGACTTGAGATCATGGTGCCCGTTGTCACATCGGTCCTTCAGATCGCAGACACTCGTCGCTCGTTGAAGGAAGCAGCAAATGTTACTCGATTAACCTACCTTGCATTGCTTTTTGTTCCTCTGTCGTTTGTAGCTAGTCTTTTCAGCATAAATGGCGGTGTGACAAGGCATGATCTCGCAATTTACTTTTCGGTAGCTCTTCCTCTGTGTGCGATAGTTTTCTTCGTTACGCGTCTTCCGACAATCGACTACGAGAGTTTAGGTGACGCATTTGGTAGGCTCAGAAGACTTTCGTGGAGGAAAGTGGTGTTGCGAGAAGGCCATGGCGCCGCTGAGAAAGATTGAGGAATAAATATGGATGAAATCGAATTGGTGGAAGCATTGAAAATATGTGTACCTAGTTGAGCAGTCTATTAGTTCAATAAAAGTCTCGGTAGTGATTCTTGGCCTAGCTTTGTTTGTTAAGATAATCTGGCAACGTAAATTTGTAGTTTTGGGATACGGTGAATTGTCATCCTATGCGTGACCCTTCGCACGATTCATCGGCCCCCAATTCTCTCGTGGGTTCAACTGGTATCTGACAAGTTTCCTTGTATCCTTCTCTCTCCCCAACTTCTCGTCGAACACAACCTCAAACTTCTCCTTCTCAGTCGGAGTATCATTGACCTTCTCTGCACCAGCTTCCACCCCGTTATCGGTCCCATTCGCACCATTTGTGTCAGACTTCTCCTTATCCATACCCATAATTTGCCATCCGGCAGTCTTATCCCTGATCGCGCCATTCTTCACTGGCGCCTTCTGCCTCGTCCACTCTCTCATGACCTCCCAAACCACATCCCAGGGAGCATTAGTCTTCATGCTACCAGGCTTGCAATGACTTCTTGTGACCCAATATCCCAGATGTCTTAATGCGCCACGGAAAGCGTCCTCATGAGGCGTAACGCAATGGATAACTTTTGATAGTGCCGAAGGGATGAAGAAGAATGGAGCCGGGTCGAGTACGGAATGATCGTATTTCTTCGTTTTAGAGAACGTTGTGGGCGAGTCCGTATTATCTTGAACGGGAAAGACTTCTTCGAGGGCAAGGTTAAGCATACCTTCGATCCTGTCGGTCGTTTTGTAGGTGTTCCTTGAAACATTGGGTAAATCGGCCAAGATCTTCTTGATGAATTCCGGGGAATGTATTGGGCCGGCATACATGGGTCCAGCTAGATGCGTCTTCATCCCACAATGCGGGCAATCATCACCTCCTAATGATGCCTGGCCAAACACATGCTTCCAGAAAAAGCCATTGCCATTCTTATTTGGGGTCAACTTGTTCCTGCCGATGGTTTGTGTTGTCCAAGCTCCGCAACCTTCATCACAGTTATTGATAACCATTGTCTTCCCAGCCAAGAATTTGACCTCGGCAGGCGACTTGTTGATTCGAACGAAGACTCGAGCATAGAAATCGATTGAGAGAGATAGGAGAGGCTCCATTGTCAAGCCATACCGAGCCGCTGAAGTTGCAATGGTGTGGAGGATGAGTCGTAAGCCACCTTCATGTGACATTACTCCTTTCATCGGTGTTCCTCCGTAGAGCGAGAATGCTTTTTCGGGATACCCGTTAGATGCCCATACTCCAGCATCTGTGCAGGTCACACACAATAGGCCGCCATCATCGCGTACTGCCTGAACCGCTGCATCGATAAAAGGGGCAGCCGTTCCATACGGATCCAGGTCGATCACATCGTATTTTGCGCTAAAGCTGGGATTGCCCTTTTCGTCCTTGCAGTCATCTCCAATGAAAGTGTACATATGTGTAAGGGCATTCCCGGTGATAGCTGTGATTTTGTCTCCAAGCTTGTTATGCTCAACATTCAGCTTTATCGTCTCGGTAGCCGTTTCTAGAAGGTCATTCGCGGTGACCGTAGTCGTGAACGGTATTTCGTGTGCGTATCTCAGGGCTCGCAGCCCAGTCGCAGACAATGCATCGAGGATTGTGAAACTCGGTTTGAATTCGGCTTTCTTGGTTTTTGAAGTTGTGGATAGCTCAGACGCTTGCGCCGAGTTTGCCATTTCAACGTCTTGTGCTGCATTTAGTTTTGATCCGAAGCTTGCCTCTTCCTCTGCAATGGCCTTCACATCGTCTTTGTGCTCAGCAAGAGGATCTTTGCATTGTGCATCCAAACCCGTGTTTATGCCTGCAGTAGGATCTACAGGCTTTTCGTTGGTAGCTGCTGGTAGCTCTTCAATTGGTCGGCCATTGTCTTCCACTTTTCCAGCTTTCCGAGGCTCACTGCCTATCCCATCGACCTCACGCTTTCGTTTCTTATCCTTTTGCCTAGCACGACGCTTTTTCCAAACTTCAGCTGCTTTAATCGATGCTTTAATCTTTTTCTCGGTGGCCTCTTCTCCGTATGCCTTAATTGCTAAAACGCTTAGGTCTCGATTGAATTGCTGGATGGGGTTGTAGAAGACAGATTGTGCTTGGTTCTCGCCCTGTGGGGTCGTTTGAGGAGTCTTTGAAGCGGAGGCAGGTATGAGAATATACGCAAGGCCTTCTTTGACCGTGGTGTATTCCTTCTCCATGTGGAAGATGTGTTGGTCCGCCGCAGGGGGTGCGTTGATATCTAGAGAGGTCGAGGACATGTTGAGCGTCGTGAAGGATCTGCAAAGTCGTTCCGATGCTACCGGACGGAGGATGTGGAGAGCATGCCTTCTCGCAGACAGTTCAATCGTCCGTTTAAGCGCTGTCATTCGCAAGGCTTTCATGTCAAATGGTGCAAGGCTGAAGCTGAGTTGAAGAATTATTCTGCCAGGGCGGTGAGAAATTGGCACGTGATCCTACCAAAATTTTCCTTCTCCCACTGCGAAACTAATGACTCGTTCACTAACTATCATCAATCAATCATTAGAACTTGTCTGTGGAAGTCCACATAGAATTTAGTGAAACGATACTCTCAGAAAGGATCTAATTTTTTCCAATCTCATTTGGTTGAGAAGTCTCGATATATTGTTCGGCACAGCTTCTGCAGGACCCCCAACTGACCCCCACCAGTACACGTACAGAGCGATATAATTTCAAAACCTAGTGGATACAGTGAATACAATGCTACGACGGCATTTCTCAGTGGATGGAGCTCGGAGATGCGATTTTTAATTCGACTGTCCCCTTGGCAGCTCATGGAAAGCGTTCTGCGTATGCAGCGGACTGTGGTTCAAAATTTCAGAGCTCCGGTGGACGATGACTATATGTCAGTGGCAATAATAACATCTCGGCCCCTGGCAAAGCGAAATTTGCAGACTTGCAAACGAGAAACACTTTCTGCACTGTCAATTTTGGAAGTGCCAATTCTTCCCAGTACCAAGAAATTGACGTGATGCTGTCTCCGTCGTCACACAGTCAGTCCTCCAGATCTACTCGTGAGCCGCAGATTCGTCCATGATGACAAATTCGATGGCATCGTTGTGAAAATGCGAAATGCGATTGGGTCATCACAACATGACGTTCTCGTCGGGTCTGCGCCTAAGTCCACGAGTGAGTTGGCGTTGGACAAACATCTCGGACAAGCATGTGCTTGTCTCTGGGACAACTTCCCCGCACTTGGTGGGGAATGCGTTACGATTTCTAGACTCAGCTCAGTGGCTGTTCGAAGGTGTGAAGTCATCCCGTGAATTGGCAGTGCTCGTGCCTAACGAGCCGAGGCGGAAGTCTGAGAGGCACAGCCTTTCGTACTGTGGTCCACTGGTGGCTGTTATGCAAGATAAGGATCTTACATTCAAAAGGGGATCGAGCAACAACGAAGCAAGTCCAACAAATTGGCCTCGTTGATCTTTGGCCTGCCATAGGGGGGCCATCCATATGAGCCATATCAAAAGGGCAACATTAGGAGGGAATGAGCGACCAATAGCTACCTCTTCAGGCCCAGCAATCTTCTCAAGGGGTACGGCAGTTCAACGCCACACCGCCAGAACCCTCATCCTTCGAGAACACTGGCAGACAAGGTTTCAACTCCAAACAAGCCAGCAACGACGAGGAACCACTGGTTTTAAGAGTTCTAAAGGGGGGGGGTCTGAATAGCACGTGACACTAACTCCGAACGCTAGCATGTCGCAAGCAGCCGAGCGGGACCAACGTCGATGTGCGCCATTGGGCCATGGAGGAAATTGGGGCGCGAAACAGGTAAGACATGGGTCACGATCGCATGATGGCCCTGTCAGAAAATATGCGCAAATATCGCATGGAGATCCCAGTGCAACCGCTCAAACGTTCCTCAATGGCGGGGCCTCCCCGGCACCAAGCGGGACTCCAAGGATTCCAGGGATTCCAAGTGCGATCTCCACACGGCGCAGTTACAAATCTCCAGTCGACCATGCTCGATTCGAAAGGTTCGCCGCGATTACCTCGGTGGTACCAAGCCACTTTACCACCGTTTTGTCTGACATCTGATTCAACTCGCCATCCTGCGTCCGATTCTTGCGAAGTGGCGCAAAGGCTTTCGGGATGCAAAAATCCAGCGAGCACTTGCCCCAGGCAAATGGCCTTTCAGCTTGAGCTTAAACTCCAGTCCAGCTGAAAGAAACTTTAAGAAAGATCGTCTAAAATCGCCTCCGCTGCTATTTCGAATTTTCGAGTACCTGCATCGTACCGCAAGCCGGGGCCTGCCCCCTGCTTAGAGTAACACCGAACAGGAGCTCAAGAAAACCAAGGGATTCCCGATCCCTCATTTTGACTTTCGGGATCACATGTGCTCGGAGATGGTACCCTTGTCGGTTTGCCTCCAACGATCCGCTTCCCACCTTCCTTCTATCGTAAAACTACTGTACTTCACAAAAAGTGTGTGTCTCGGTCAACCCCAGATTCTTCTTTAATACCTCCCGGTTCTCCACACTGTCGCTTCCGAAGCTTTCATTCCTCTCCGCATTCTTGAGTATTTCGTCCGCGACGGATATTCCAACCTCGATTATTCCTTCGATCTTGTGCTGTTTTCGTATTATTGGTTGTCATCATGAATGGATCCCAGGACTCCGAGAAAAAATACACGGCAGAGGAGGTTGAGACGGAACGGCCATACGCAGCTCCAGGATATGGCTACAAGACGAAGAGACACTGCGCGAGGTTTTGGTGGATACATTTGATCATTTTCTGCATCGTATTCCTGATCATTGCGCTGTGCCTGTAAGTGCATCGTTCGTGGCGGCTCATCATCTGATCATGCACTGACTGATCTGTACTGCAGTGTGTATGTTGCTATGCCACACATTGCACAACATGGTGTGGACGAATCGACGATCGAATTCACCGCCCTGAAGTTCCTCGAACCAACATCCGACTCAGTTGTCCTGAGCCAAGAGGCAATCCTCCACAGCCCGAGCATGTACACTCCTACACTGGACCCTTTCACTGCAGCTTCATGGCTCGTCACTAACGGTACTTTCGGCCCCGAGCCCATGCTGTATGTTCCCATGCCACGGATCCACGCCTTACACCCACAATCCAATGCGAGTGTCGATGGCGCGAATGTTACTATCTCCAGCTTGGAACAAGTCACCGATTATGCGATGGCCATTATCACACAGGAGAACGTGACCACCGCCTTGACTGGGAAGACAAAGTTGCACGAGGGAAAACTTCCGGTGATTACCATCAACTACAATTCTTCCAGCACATACAAAGGTATGCTTACCTTCGCGATTGAGGATTTCATATCAGCAACTAACCATTTTAGGTCTCAATGGCTTGAAGGGATTCAACGTCACGGGAGTGAAACTCAATATCTCCGCTAAAGCCGGAGAACCAAATTTGTCGGGATTCGCATACATCCCCAACCCATCCCTCATCACTGTTGCAATGGTAAGCGCTCCCTTTGGTTCTTATGCCTCGAATCTTGATGTCGTACTAATTCCCGTAAAGGGCAACGTAACTCTCAACCTTGCGACTCTCAAAGCCGGTGTCGTCGGAAATACCACTATCAACGACATGACCCTCGTACCTGGCAACAACACCCTTCCCATGACAGGCATCATTGACCAAACGCTGGTCACCGAGAGCTTGAACTCATCCGGCTTCGTAACTTTGTCGATCACCGGCCAAAGCGCGATTTATAACGGACAGCATTTGACTTATTATGTATGTACCACGCCTCCATCTTTCTAACTGTACTGACCTTCGAATAGGAGGCACCACTGAAAGACAATGTGCTCTCGTTGGACATGAACGTTCTCCAAGTTATTGCAGATAGCGCATAACCTTTCGATCCGAAATAATGTCTGGTGTTATCGAGTTTAACCCGAGTTTCTGGATATGATGCAGTGCGCAAGAAGAGGCCGATTCAAGATCGAATGGACGAAGCGGGACTATGTTTTACGTTATGGCGAATAGGAAAATAGGCGAGTGTGTGTCTGTCGATAGGTCTTTCCCAATTGCTTGGGTCAAGGGCAAGTGTGCCCGTTAGGTGGTTGGCTTTTTGAGAAAGATACCCCTCCTTATAAGAGAAAGCAGCAGACTCCTGTCTG
>Ga0302325_10029227_pt1 | contig 11389 bp, 11 predicted proteins | sample Palsa_T0_2_FD_201948 | JGI IMG/M metagenome (GOLD analysis project Ga0302325, IMG submission 201948) | Peat permafrost microbial communities from Stordalen Mire near Abisko, Sweden - Palsa_T0_2 | ecosystem: Environmental > Terrestrial > Soil > Palsa > Peat permafrost | place: Sweden: Abisko... | reverse complement strand
GTCAATGTGCATGAATTTATTTGCCACTTAAGGCAAATAGGGCAGAGCTTCGCCCAGCAGGGGTGGCAGGAGTCGAACCCACGTCCGCCGGGTTGGAGCCGGCTGTCCGTACCGCTGGACTACACCCCTTCGAGTGCTTGTTGTATGAGTTGGCGTTCGGCCCAGGAACACAAAAGAGCCGCCCCCTTTCGGAAGCGGCTCCTCAACGAACTGGACATATATGTCCTCGTTATGCCGTTGAGGGCACCTCCTGGGGGTAGGTCTTCGCCCAACCGAACGATTGCGTATCAAATTGCTGGGTCATGACGCGCCCGCGCGACGCCACAAGACCTCTGAGGTCTTCTGAGTGCCGGTGCATCCGGCAACTTTCCGCGTGGACGAACTTCATGCTCGAAATGATACATCCATCGGGGGATGCAGGGACACACTTTCACAAATTCGCCGAGTTATATCGTTCTTCATTTATATATCCGCGTGGCTACCGGTCTTTATATTCCCAGGCGCGACAAAACTGCGGCACCAGTTGTGTCCGGGTAAGGATCCGTCCCCTCCGTAGGCTCCCGCCAAAGCGTCGCGATGGGACCGGTATCCTGATTCCATCATCCTCGGCGAGGCCAGGGCACAAGAGAGATGGAAGGTGCATGAACGGGAGAGATGAGTCGGAGAACGACGGCACGATCAAAGGCCGTCGTGATTCCGTGGGAAGCGACGAGGTAGCCGAGCAGCTGCCACTGTCCGTCGAAATAAATTGGACGGCTTCTCGTCTTCCCTCTCTCTTGGTCGAACCAGCTGTCAGTCTGCATAGATTTACCTTCACCACGTCCTTCTCCATTGGTCCATCGTTCCCGGCTCCCGATGGAGATGAGATTGCTGATCTCTTCGGTGATGAATTCACGATTGTCGGAGGCGGGCAGATCAATGATGAAACTGTCTTGGTGGCGACGAGCCCGTCGAGTGATGTCCGTATTGCGATTGACGGTCGTGCGGTGGATATCCTCGTGGCGGCTGCATCCTTCAAACTGGCGCGCGAGATTGGACTCGGACTTAAGGACCGGTTTCCCAAGCCTGAAAAGAGACCAGATGTTCTCCTGGTGAGGACTTGGTACGCCGGATACCAAGGTGTGACGAGTTCGTACTCTGACCTCGTCCTTCCTTCTTGGGAGGAAATCGCTCCCAACTATCCAGAACCAACTCGTTCGCAACTCAACGAGCTCATGGCGCTGGGCCCGCCGTCAAGGGATTCGTCCGAGGGAAAACTCATACTGTTCCACGGTCCTCCAGGGTGTGGAAAGACCTTCGCGATTCGTGCCCTGTTTCGATCCTGGTGCGAGTGGTGTGCGCCGGAACTCCTCATCGATCCAGAGTCCGCCTTCGGTGAGACTCGCTACCTGATTCAACTGCTGAGATCCACGGCGCATCAAGAACCAGAATCAGCCGAGAGATTCTGGCGGATTCTCGTTGCCGAAGATGCTGATAAATATTTGGGCGCCGACGCAAGGGCGAGCGACAATCCTGCGTTGGATCGTCTTCTCAACGTCTCTGATGGTCTCATTGGGCAGGGATCTCGACTCCTCTATCTGTTGACCACCAACAGCGAGCTGGCCGTGCTTCATTCCGCCCTGGTTCGGCCCGGGCGAACCCTGGGGGTCGTGGAGTTTCGCAAATTTACTCCGGACGAGGGTCATAGGTGGCTAGGGGCCGATGGACCCGTACCGAAGGCTGAGATGAGCCTGGCCGAGCTTTTCGCCCTTCGTAACGGCAGGCGATCGAATAAAACTGCCGACAAGAAGTTACTGGGTCAGTATCTCTAGGTCGCGACGTCATTCGGCCAGTTGCCAAAACGCGCAACCGTCCCTGAGGGACGACACCTTCCAGAGCGCGCCCGCGGCATATCTCTCCCCGTCACCTGGACGCGCACGGGCGGGACCTCACGACGTGGAACGCCGCAACGGGCGCTGAGGGAGGTGGTCAGGCTGGCCACGGCCCCCCCCAACCGTCCGTCATCCGGCCTGATCTCACGCCACTGGGCGCTGGCGCTACCTGCCCCCCGGGTTACCGTGCCCCGACAGGCATGGCCCCCGACGTTTTCGCGAACCGCGGCCCCGCTAGCCTGTCGTTCCTACTCGGAGTGAGCAGGGAAGGATCATCCTTCCTGACCCCAATCGGTTGGTGGATCAGGTTTAAGATGCGTCCTTCGCTATGTTCCTGATCGACGGCTGCCGGCGTCTGAGTTGACGCGCCACCAGCCCGAGCGGGACGTGCGAGTCCTGCCCACCCTCTTTCGGAAAGTCGTGTATTCGTGAGAATGTTGACGTCAAAGCGTGTCGCTACGACAAGCCTCGCCGTGTCCGTCGTCGCCCTCGTAGGGCTCATCGCCGTCGCACCCGCAGCGACCGCAGCGGCGGCGACACAAAAGCTGTCGACTACCGTGCTCCTTCCCGCGTCTGCAGCCAAAGAGGCGGGATTCACCAAGGTGGTCACCGCACCCACCACGTCCACGGCCACCAGCGTCACGGGGTGCCCCGACGGTGCGCAGGAGCAGTTCGCCAACGCAGCCGGACAGGTCGGATTGCTTTCCGAGGTGCTTTACTGCTCGACCGCGGCCGACGCGGCGAGTCTCTTACAAGGTGTCGCCTCCTCCGGTAAGGCCGGAGCGGGTCAAAGTCCTCCGAAGAGTCTCGGTTCGTCAGCGGTCGAGCGGCTGGGCTCAGGCTCGACGTATCTCATCGCGTGGCAGCATGGGACAGCCTTCGAACTGACCGGTCTTTCTGAGGATCTCGCCGCCAGTTCGAGCACGAGCACCACTGAGGCGCCGACGGTTCCGCTCACTGCACATGACCAGCAGGTCTTGGCCAGCGCGGCGACACAACAGAACGCGCGATTCAAGAGTGTCTCGATCTCCACCGGGACTGGAGGATCGGCGGCCGACGCCAAGGCTCAGGCGGCTGCCAATGCGGCTTCAGTGGCCGCAGGCTGCCCAAAGAGTCCGGCCACCGAGTTGACGAAAACAAAATGGAGCAGTGCGCCAGCCATGGCCATTGACCCGACAAAGACGTATACCGCGACCGTGAAGACCGATGTCGGCACGTTCGTCATTGCTCTTGATGCAAAAGAAGCGCCCACGACCGTCAACAACTTCGTCTTCCTGGCGCAGCACGGGTTCTTCAACTGCGTGATCTTCCATCGGGTGATCCCAACCTTCATGGATCAGACCGGAGATCCAACGGGAACGGGGTCGGGTGGCCCGGGCTACACCATTCCCGATGAGTATCCGGCCACGGCGTCGAACCCTGCAGACCAATACCCGCTCGGATCGGTCGCGATGGCGAATACCGGCCAGCCCCATACCGGTGGAAGCCAATGGTTCATAGTCGCCGGTCCCGAGGGCGAATCGCTCCAGGCTGCGTACTCACTGTTCGGACATGTCACTTCGGGCATGAGCGTGGTCGAAAAGATCAATGCGCAAGGGAGCGCCGCCGGCGTCCCCCCCGATGTCACGCACCGGATGCTGAAGGTCACTATCTCTTCGTCCTAGCCAAGTCGCCTCCGAGGCAACCCCCACGCGGTCGACTCAGGTGATTCTGAATGGTGGGTACGGATCGGCGAGCAGGAAGTACCACGCACTAAGTCGGGTGGCCCAGAACTCCACGCCGACTACGAACTTGCGGAGTCCTTCGGGCCACCGGCCGGTGAAGAGGACGGCGAAGAAGGCGATGATCCACGCCACGTACAGCCCAATCGCCAGCACAATGCCGAAGAGGAGTTGGGGAATCACATAGATGATCCGGAGCAGGACAGCGATCCGCGAATAGCTCTCGGGAGGTGCCACGTTGAACCAAGCCGGATCGCCACCCGGGTCGGCATAACCCGACGGGACGCCGAACGCGGGATACGGCTCGCGGAGGAACAAGATGTAGGTGACGACCCTCCATTGGTAGCGATGTACGCCGGCGATGAACGTGCCGACCCCGGGCGGAAGTTTGCCTGTGAAAAGGATGGCGAACCACCCGATAATGGCGACAAGCTCGGCCACAATCAGCAACACATAGAGCACAATGAGATGAGGAATGGCCAGGATGTAGTTCCCGATTACACGCCAACGGGCTATCTGCAGGGGAGCGTCGAGTCCTGCCGTTACGGGATACTCCGGGTCTGAGGCGAGCGCTGTCGCACCAAAGCTCCCCGGAGTCACATTCCCGCCGCCAGAAGTCGACGCAGAAGCGAGCGGCGCTGCTTGGTAGGGAACGTTGGCTACCGGAGGCGGAGGAGCGGGAGGAGGAGCGGAACCTTCCGTCGGATCGTCCGGCCCATCATTTCCCCAACCCTGATCACTCATGATGACTCCCCGCCTGTGCCAATCACGACGATCAGCCGCGATTGGCACAGTGTGCCACAATTCGAGCTCGTCCCGCTCGACCACGGGTCCCCGATTGTGCGATGAAGGCTGAGTGAGTGGGCCGCTGACTCGCTCGGAACTTCAAGGAATTCCGGGTGGTCGGTCCCCCTTCCGCGTGCCATTCTTGGTCGAATCGGTCACCGAATGGAGGGTAGCGAATGGCACCGGAGGGCTTCCGTATCGTGGTTACCGGCGTATCGTCGGGCATTGGCGCCGCCGTGGCGAGTCTCTTGGCCGATGAGGGGGCCACCGTCGTGGGGGTGGACCGGACGGAGCCGACAGAGGAGCCGTCCGGCGGATTCGTCCAGTGTGATTTGGGAGATCCAGATTCGCTCAGCGCGTGCGTAAAGCAGTTGCCGGACCAAATCGACGGACTGGCCAACGTGGCGGGACTGCCCGGGACGGTTGATACCGGATCGATTGGCCGAGTGAACTTCCTAGGGCTCAGGCATCTCAGCGAGACGCTGCATCCACATATGGCGAAGGGTGGGTCCGTTGTCCACGTTGCCTCCATCGCCGGGGCCGGCTGGCAGGGCCATACTCAGGAGCTGGCCGACTTGATCGCTACCGCCGATTTCGAAGCTGGCCTCACGTGGTGGTCGGAGAAAGGACCGCAGACCGGCCCCGAAGCGTACGCATTCTCCAAAGAAGCCGTCATCTATTACGCGAAAACGCGGGCCCAGGCAGCATGGTCGGCCGGCTACAGGGTCAATACGGTCAGTCCGGGCGCCACGGTGACCCCGATACTGCAGAATTTCAGTGAGTACATGCCTATCGAATGGTCCGAAAAAATGCTCGGACGGCATGCGACCCCCGAGGACATCGCCGCCGTCGTGGCGTTTCTCCTGGGGCCTGGCTCGGGCTTCGTCAATGGTGTGGATCTTTTGGTTGATGGCGGCCTGATGGCCGGCCTCCTCACCGGCACCGTTCCCGGGCCAGCGTGAGCAGCGAGAGCAGCGAGAGCGCAGAGAGAATCGGAGCCGGCATGAGTGGAAAGGTCTATAGCGATATCCGCTATGAGGTCGATGATCCCGTGGCCGTTATCACCCTGAATCGACCTTCCCGGATGAATGCATTCACCCCGGTCACATTGCAAGAGATGCGTGATGCCCTCGAGCGCTCAATGGCGGATCGAAGAGTGGTCGGGACGGTTATCACCGGTGACGGGAAGGCATTCTGTGTCGGGCTCGATGCGACGTCTCTCTCCGAGGCGGCGGAGCGGCCACCGGACATGAGCGCCATCCCGGCTGATCAGTCCGCTCTCTTCTCCTACATCAGGGATTTGCCCAAGCCTGTCATTGCGGCCGTAAACGGGATGTGTGCCGGCGGTGGCTTCGTGCTAGCCCTCATGTGTGACTTGCGTTTTGCCGCGGAGGATGCCGTCTTCACCACGGTGTTCTCGAAGCGCGGCCTGATTGCTGAGCACGCCACGAGTTGGTTGCTGCCGCGCTTGGTCGGGAGTGGACAAGCATTGGACCTCTTGTGGAGTTCGAGGCGGGTGAGCGGCTCCGAAGCCGTCACGATCGGCCTGGCGGAACGACTGGCGGAGCCAGGACAAGTAACGCAGCTGGCGATTTCCTATGTGAGGGACCTTGCGGAATCCACCTCGCCCCTCTCTCTCAAAGTCACGAAAGAGCTGGTCCACGCGCACGGATCAGCTTCTTTCGTGACTGCCGCCAGAGAGGGCCACGACGCCATGTCACGCAGCCTGGGCGAGCCGGACTTCAAAGAGGGAGTTACGTCGTTTCTCGAGCGGCGGGCACCAACGTTCGCACGAATTGGAGAGGAAGCGGAATAACCATGAACTGGACGGATCGCCGGTGAGCCCCGTTCGGCTACGTCAGGTGGCGGTCGCTGCTCTCAATGGTCCGGAGGCGGTTGAGCAGCTCGGCACCATCTTCGGCTTTTCCACGGGATACCAGGATCCTGGGGTGGCCGAATTCGGTCTCGAGAACCACGTCTTCGCGCTTGGCGATCAGTTCGTCGAACTGGTGACTCCGGTCACGCACACGGCGCCAGTGTGGAGATTCCTCGAGAAGACAGATCGTCGTGCCGCCGGCTATATGGTCATCCTCGAGGTCGGCGCCATCGAGCCCTATCGGGAGCGAGCGGAAGCTCTGCATCATGCAGTGGTGCTTGACAGTGATTCGGGAACCTGGGGGACGCTGCACCTCCATCCACGCGACATGGGCACGCTCTTGTCCGTTGATCATGACAAGAGGGGGGACTGGATGCCGGCGGGTCCGGATTGGAACGAACGTTCAGGAGCGAGCGAAATAACCGGTATTGCCGGAGTCAGGATTGCCACCTCTGACCCCGTGGCGATGGCGAACCGCTGGGCGACATTTCTTGGTGTCCCGTATTCGTCAGGAGCGAAGCTACGTCTGCATCAGGGGTCTATCGAATTTGTCCCGGCGGCGTTGGGGAGTGACGGACTTGCCGCGGTAGATCTCCTCACGGCGGAGAAATCCCGTGGTGGGGAGTGCCACATGATCGCCGGGACCGAGTTCCGGATCGTGAGTATGCCGGCCTGAAGCGTGGTGATGGCATGGGTTCAGTGCGCCCGTGGACGCCGGTCGGGCGGGGTGAGCATTCGGCGGTGTTCGAGTGTCCCGTCCAGATTTGCGTTGGTGCGCTCGGCGGTGCGCCATCCGGCCGAGGTCCGAACCCATCGCCAGGCGTTTGCTGATACTCGGGCCACCCAGAAGCGATCCTGCTCGGCGTCCCAGCGGATGTTCAGGGCGTAATTGCGCCCTTCTGCCTGATCCCCGTCGATAGCGATCAGAGGCGCCGTGAGGACGTGTCCACAGCCGTTCTTGATCAGGCCCTGATGGCCGTCGCTGTTCACCATCGCTGCGATTTCGCTGTTTCCCTGCATCCGAACGGCGCCGACCGCGTCGAACACGCCGTCATCGGTCCAGAGTTCCGCTGTCGCCTCCGCTGAGCCGCTGTCCACCGATGGCCCGTAGCGGGCGACGAGTTGACCGAGTTCGATGTGGTCCTCGAGGAGGCGCACTCTGTTCTTCAACTCCTCAACCGTGGTGCGGAGTTCGTCAATCTCACTCAAGGCTTCTCCTCCTGGATCGGTCGGTGGATTGTGTCGATCGGGTCATCGCCGGATGGAGGGGATCACGATGATGCGGGCCGGCCCGTTGGCGTCGCGCGCCATGGCCAGGGCGGTCGAGACCTGTTCGAGGCCCACCGAATGCCCGTACATCGGGGCGACGTCGAGTCTGCCTTCACATACCTCCGTGAACGCTTCGTTCCAGTGGGTAATGGAGGGCCCGCCACCGAACTGAATGTTGAGGCCCTTGCGTTTGGCCACCATGGTGTGGATATGGTCGCCATCGGGTGGCCCTCCCGCAGAGAAGATGCGGGTGCCCCGCTCGCAGCCCTTGACAATGGCGTCGAGCACGCCGGGTATGCCGACGCACTCGAATACGACACACCCGGGCAATTCCAACAAGCTCATCATGTCCCGAACCGGGTCCGACGAACCGTAGGCGACTTCCCGCCACGAGGAGTAGGGCGACACATCAGCCGGGTTGACGATCACGTCTGCGCCCATGGCCACGGCGGTGTCCCGGCGGGATGCGACGAAGTCCGCAGCCACGATCGGGCCGACTCCGAGTCGCTTGAGCGAGGCAATGGCAGCGAGCCCGATGGCCCCACACCCGATGACCAGAGGTACTTCCTTTGCGGTCACCGCTGCTCGCTTGACGTAGGACCACCCCACTGAGATGGCATCTGCGATGGCGACCAGTTCGTTCGGAAGGTCGGTGGGCACTACCTGGGTCATTCCCTCAGTCAGCAGGAAGTACTCACCGAAGCCGCCCGGCGCCTCAGGGCTCTGCCCGATAATTCGCACCCCGCCCGTGGTCAGCAGGGCCGGAATGGAGCTCACCCGTGTCCCGACGGACCAGGATCGCTGGGTTTGGGGCCCGTAGTCGACCACCTCGGCGCAGTACTCGTGTCCCATCACAATGTCAGCATGGGGGTCATAGTTGGACAGGCCACTGTCGTCCTCAGCGTCACCCTCGGGATGATCCATGAAATGGATGTCCGAGGCGCAGATCCCGCAGGCCAGCGAACGCACCAGGAGCTGCCCCGGCCCGGGCACGGGATCTTTCGTGTCCCGTGCTTCGATCGCTCCTTCCCTCAGTACGGCAGCTCTCACGGTCCTCCTCAATATACGGGAGAGAGTCTCCCGTATATCATCACGGGGTGCAAACGGCCGATTCGACGTCACCCGGTGGGGTACCCACGCTGCCAAAAGTGGACGAGACACAGGCGCCGAAGCTCGCGCGAGGCCGACCGCGCCACCCGGACATCGATGATCGGGTGCTCGAGGCAACCCTCGCCGTCCTTGCAGAGGAGGGATTCGGGGCGACGAGCGTGGCGGCGGTGGCGCGACGATCCGGCGTGCACGCGTCGGCCATCTACCGGCGGTGGCCCTCTCGAATCGAGCTGATCGAAGAAGCGGTATTCCCGGGGCTCGATGAAGTGAGCATCCGCCCGACGGGTGATCTCCGCCGCGACGTCGGACGTTTCATTGAGGCCTACGAACGCACGCTGTCCTCGCCGGCGGCACGCGCCGCCATGCCCGGATTGCTCGCCAGCTACCAGAATGGGGCATCTCCCCATCCGGCCCAGAAGTGGCTACGTGTTTCGGCCCGGCCGCACTTTCGAGCCATCCTCCTCGCGGCGGGGGATGAGCACGTCGATTCCGAGGTCGATTCTGACGACGTCTTCGACATACTTCTGGGAGCCGTGCTGGCGCGGGCGCTCGTCCCGACCGTCGTACGACGCACCCGATCAGCCGAGCACATAGTCGATCTTGTGATCCGCGCCTTGCGCCCTGAGGAGACTCGCCATCGAGTCCATCGACGGCCGGTGCATTAACGCCAACGGTCATTCTGGGTCGGTCCGGACGAATTCGGGCAGAGGCATAGCATGTCGGAGATGCAAGTCCGGTGGCCGGATTGCGACGACTGGTCGTCGACGGCGTGGGATGAGTGCCGCCAGGGCGCGCGATGAGGGACACCGTCATCCCAACGCTCGTACTCATCGCCCTCGCGGCAGTCCTGGCGCCGATCATTTCCGATCGAACGAGAGCGCTACGCGTCCCCTCCGTGGTGATCGAAATCGGGCTGGGCATACTCATTGGCCCCGACGTGCTCAAGCTGACACACCCCAACGAAGTCACCGCGACGCTTTCGGACCTTGGGCTTACGTTTCTCATGTTCTTGGCCGGGTTCGAACTAGACCTGAATCGAGTAAAGGGTCAACCACTTCGGTTGGCCTCGCTGGGCTGGCTCATGTCCCTTGCCTTGGCACTCGGCTTCAGCTTTGCGTTGGTGTCGACTGGACTTGCCCTCGACACACTTATTGTGGGTCTGTCTCTGACCACGACGGCTCTCGGGACACTGCTGCCCGTTCTCAGCGACGCCGGCGTGATCAAAACGCCGTTCGGTTCCTATGTTGTCGGCGTCGGGTCCGTCGGCGAGTTCGGACCTATCGTCGTCGTGGCCGTCCTTCTCACGCACAAGGATCCGGTCATCAGCAGCTTGCTGTTGGTGTGCTTCGTGGTCATCGCAACGGCGACTGCCCTCCTTGCCACCCGCGCCCAGCCGCCAAGAGTCGTTGCCCTACTCCGGCGGCATCTCGATTCCAGCGCACAATTGCCGGTGCGGGTTGCGGTCCTCCTCGCGCTCCTTCTCGCCTACCTGGCCGAGACGCTCGGACTGGACGTCCTCTTGGGGGCGTTTGCCGCTGGCATCGTGGTCCGGCTGTTGACCACCGGCGAGGACAACAAGGTGATCGAAAGCAAGCTGTCGGCTATCGGATTCGGCTTTCTCATCCCCATCTTTTTCATCGTGAGTGGGACCCACTTCGATCTCCATATCTTTTTCGCCCGACCCAGCACGATCCTTCGCCTCGTGCTCTTCCTTGTTCTCATGTTGGTGGTCCGAGGAAGTCCCGCCCTCCTCCTGTACCGTCGGGTGCTTCCCAAGGCCGAACTGGTGCCCCTGGCCCTGTTTTCTGCCACAGGACTGCCGCTCATTGTGGTGATCACCGCTATCGGAAGCGCGGAAGGCCGGATCCTTCCGGAGAATGCTGCCGCCCTCGTCGGTGCGGGCATGGTCTCGGTGTTGCTCTTCCCCACGGTGGGACTGCGGATGTTGAAGCCTGGCTCCAGCACGGCTCTGCCCAACGAACCCGCCGAACGCCAAGACGAGGGAGGACAACGAGATCCCGAACGGGACTCCGGAACGAACACCGACACGGAAAGGCGAGAATAAGTGGGGGCAGTCCCTCTCAGCTGAAAGGATCCACCGAACGGTCGATACTTGCTTGTAAAATTCCGGATCGCCCAAATTAACCCTCGCAGGAAGGGGTGGGATCATGGTGATCACGGAAGAGCGGATTCATATCGAACAGCAACAGGAGGTCGAAGACGACCCTGTGCCTCCTGTCGCGCTAAGTGGTCGTGCGCGCGACACCGAAGGTCACTGTTGGGACGGCGCTTTCTGCGATCACCCCGATCACGGTTCTGTCAGCCCCGACTACGGCACGATTCACTTCATGCGCTGATTCGGCCCAGTCGCCCGCTCCTCCTCGGTGGGCACGGGCAGGTCCGAGGCGAACGGCTTAGAGCGCACCGCCAGCTGAAATGACCGAGGTACCAATCTTGCATGGACCCGGTCACGTTTCCCCGGTCGATCGTGGGGTACTGCTCCCTAAGCGGTGAGAAGGGAGGACAGGCGATGCAGACGCGGTTGTCGGCGAAATTTGATGTGAAGAGTTGGGACGAAACTCCATTCGAGGACAAGGATCCGGGCCTCTCGAAGATGACTCGGGCCCTCGTGATGAAGGAGTATTCGGGCGATATAGAGGGTAGTTCGACCACCCAGTGGCTCATGGCGTACGTCGAGGATGGATCAGCCAGGTTCGTGGGGTTGGAGCGCATCACCGGGAGGTTCTCAGGAGAGG
>Ga0302325_10029226_pt1 | contig 11389 bp, 14 predicted proteins | sample Palsa_T0_2_FD_201948 | JGI IMG/M metagenome (GOLD analysis project Ga0302325, IMG submission 201948) | Peat permafrost microbial communities from Stordalen Mire near Abisko, Sweden - Palsa_T0_2 | ecosystem: Environmental > Terrestrial > Soil > Palsa > Peat permafrost | place: Sweden: Abisko... | reverse complement strand
GCTGAACTTAAGCGAGGATCTCCGAGCGCACGGACCATGCAACGCTGGTGGCAGCTGAACGGATAAGCAAGAACTTTATTAAAAGAAACACTGGGAATATTATTCTAATTTGTTAATTTTTTTTGTGTTTGTAGTTCGTTATGATTGTGATGCAAGACTGCTATACCTGAGGCCCCGAGCCCCGTGCCAGTTGTTCACACTACTTACGGACTGTATCTTCGAATATTATGGAAAAGCTGCGAAGGATTGGTTCGTGATAGTAATGCATTAATCCGAATATCATTCAGAAAGCTCCGGGCATTGATCTGTCTGCTCTGTTGCCCTGGATCGTGTGACTACCGCAACGCAGATATGGAAAGAGCGGATGTCGCCCACCATTTTGCCCACGCTGCAGCTTGATTCCTGCGCCATCCTTATCTTCAGTGGGCGCTATCTACTGATTGCATCCGCATGTTGCACAAAATTTCAGTTGGTGGTGGCGCAAGGGTCATGCGCAGCCGTCCGATGCGCGTGCCTGGTCGAAACTCACTTTTATCCCCTCGCCATCGGCTTGAGCCAACTGCAGAAATTCATCTTGGTCAAGACTCCACCCAAAACTTCATGCAAAACAACTTGAAGCTCACCAAACTAATACCCCATGGATATCAGCGCATGGAAAAGCGCCATTCAGCGGTCCGAAGCCCTTCTCACACAAGAGGAGCGGATTCGATATGCAAAGTCTCAGCCGCACGACATTGTGCTAGACTTCAAGAACTCTCGAAAGGTGAAGGCACAGACGAATAAGGTCGAGAAAGCTTTAGCAAGAATTCAGCCTTTCGTTTTCTTGATTGAGCGATACTTAACGTCGCTTGACGGTCTCACAAATGCAGCGCCTGGTATACTCTCGCCAATATGGGGAACGATGAGAGCGCTTCTTATGGTCTGTACACTTTTAGAGAGTTAATTCTCATACTAATTAGATCCAGGTTGCTAAAGACGCGAAAGGATATTTCTCAAGATTGATTGAGATGTTGGAGCAGATCGGACACGCCTTACCCCACTTTGAGGTATACGGGAAGATCTTCCATGATCATCAGAACCTCCAACATGCGTTGTCAGATGTATATCTTGACCTGATCCACTTCTTATCTGGGGCAAAGAGGCTCTTTTCTCGGTCTTCTTTGCGGCTAGTACTTTGGGCATTTTGGAAATCATTCAATCAGACCTTCGACGATGGCCTCGCCAGCCTCAAGAGACATAGCCGGCAAGTTGAAAAGGAGGCCAAAGTAGCTCACATGATAGAGGAAGCGGAGAATAGACTCAGGATTACCGAGATAAAGACACTGGTTGAATCGAAGCGAGACTCAAATCTACCTCAGCAGCCGACGTTGACAACGCCAGACATTGCTGCAACAAAGCGCTGGTTGAATGTACGAGAGTGTTACGAGGAGAAAGACGGCATTGAATACGTTCCGAACACATGTGAATGGATTCTTAGCCAACCTGAGATGCTACGCTGGATTGAAGATGACGATACTCCGCTGTTCTGGCTGTATGGCGCACCAGGCTGTGGGAAGACCTTCCTTTACGCCAAAATTCTTGACCATCTTGGTGTAAAGACTAACATGCAATGTGCATACTTCTTTTTCTGTGGCGCAGATGGAGAACGGGTAACGACTTCAGGCTTATTGAGATCCTGGACATTTCAGCTGGCAAAATTGTTCCTAGATGCAAAACGGCTGACACAGAACGCACACCTGACCAGCGAGAACCAAGATGCCACAACCACCGAAGTCAAAATGCTCTTCATTTCCATTTTGCAAGTGTTACCAGTATGCTATCTTGCTGTTGACGCACTTGACGAGTGTATCGACCGGCAAGAGCTCTACAAACTTCTTCAACTGATTCCAAAGAGATTCAAGCTACTGATAACCAGCCGGCCTCTAGTGGAGCTAGCAAACTTCTTGCACCAACAGGCATTCAATCAACACGAAAAGCTGGAAATATTACCCGAAATGACACGACTAGACATTGAACGCTACATCACTTCGACGTTACAAGATCCAGCCTTACAGTATGACGCCTCAATTGTCGCATACATCAAAGAGAAGCTGAATCGTTCTGATGGCATATTCATGTGGGTTCATCTAATGCTTCGACATATCCAAGATCAAACCACCAATGAAGAAATCATCCTGTGCCTTGAGGATTTGCCTCAGGGTTTATCTAAGAGATATGATTGCATAATAAACAGTATCAACCAGCTCCCAAGGGCCAGGAGGCTTCTTGCTCACAAACTGTTCTTTTGGATTACGGTTGCTCGGAGGCCACTGAAAATCAAGGAAGTATGCGCAATTCTGGCTGTTAAGCCTGCGGCTACTTGGATCTCTGGCTTTGTCAGAGAACGTCGAATCAACAATGCACAGACTACAATTCTGGACGTCTGTGGCCATTTGATCACTGCTAGAGGCACACAAAATATCCTCAAACCAGTTCACTTCACCGTCACCGAGTATCTTAGAGACTACATGGCCAATGAAGCAAGATATCAAGAGATTGCAAAATACTACGAGGCAGAACAACTTCGCTCACACGACAGCCTCGCCGCAGCAGTGTGTCTGCGTTATTTATCAATGCAATTTTTCTCTGCCTTCCAGGAGACGCTTCCTGCATGTCACACTGAGGCACTTACAATCTCCGAATCGGACAACCCAGACCTAGACCTGTTGCACTATGCTGCAACTCAATGGTTTCAGCATTTAAGTCGGACTGGTCAGCCTGAGCAGCTCCTCATTGACATCGCCGATGATTTCTTTGATGAGACACGACCCAACCTTGAGCTACTTTGGCGTCTCGTCTGGTTCTCTGGGTCTCAATCACATGAGTCTGCAGAATGTCCGAGCAATTTCTCGGCGACTCACATTGCCGCGTACTTCGATTTGCATGGTATCCTTCAACATCTCTTGATCAAACGAGATCCGTCTGTCTTTGACTCATCTGGAAGGTCGCCTCTCTGGTGGTCAGCAGCACGAGGCAGCGGATCTGTAACGAAATTGCTTGTTGAAGCCGGAGTCAATCCTAACGTCGCTGACAAGTATGGGATAGCTCCTATTCATCGGGCTGCTGCAAACGGAGATCTCGTCGTTTTTGAACATCTCCTCTCCTACAAGACTCGATCCCACCAGCCTGTCGTCGATGCAGAGGGTTGGACTCCTCTACATTGGGCTTCCTCGAAAGGTCACCTTGCAATAGCGAAGAGAATCATGAAGCACAGCAATCAGAGAGTTGAATATGGCACTCCATTGAGCTTGACGTCGTCTGGGCGTACGGCATTGCATTTCGCTGCATCAAATGGGATATTACCCCTGGTAGACGAGCTGTCAATGTTTGAGAAAGATGGGAGGGTGCTGGATATCCAGGACAGCAACGGTGATACTGCTCTTCATTTTGCTGCTATGAACGGCCGTCTCGACACGGTTAAATGCCTCTTAATCAAGGGAGCAAGCGCTGTCATAAGAGATGTATTTGGAAAATCCGCGTTCGACAAAGCCGTAGAGACGGGCAATATGGCGGTAGCAGCTGCCTTGCTAATGCATGCAAGCCGCACTGAGGACTGCTGTGTCGAAGTTAGCACAAATGGACTGGTCATTGATGGGTTGCAGGTCGAATGAAAGTCAAAGGAAAGGCGCCACGAAGGTGAGTTCATGAAAGGCGAGGTATTCATCTAACTAACATAATAGAAATGCTCTCAGAAAATTGACGCCGTTGGATGGCAGGACGTGGATAAATCCGATCCTCCCGATGAGTTCTGGCGTATTTTGGTAGCAGACCGTGGACGCGACGGCCGGAATCCTCCAGTCTACTACTCGAGGGCCTGTAAGGAATCGTTCTTGAAGGGTGGCCTGCCAAGTGGGATTGTCAGTACGAGCGATCTTATCAACAATGAACGCTGCTCGGTCCTTACAAAGTTCTGTCGAAGGGTGCAAGCTGTGATTTGGAATCGAAGTCTGATTAAGAGAAAAAGCACCAAGACGGAGTCGGATAATATCGGGTTGGCTTCGAAGAACGTGTTGAAAGGAGATCTTGTTTGCATTGTTTACGGCTGCAGTGTACCAGTCATTCTCCGGCGCTTCGAAAAGAAGAAAAACCCTGAATAGCCGGCCCAAGAAAGGGAAGAAGACTTTATCAATATAGTTCGCGAGGTATAACGAAGATAGAACCGAAATTATAAAAGGAATAAGAGTATAAAATTAGAAAGTATTAGCCTCTTGCTGAAGAAGTTATATAGAAGAAGGGAACGAGTATTCATACTTTAAATCCGATAATTAATTTTCATATCACGGAAAAGTACAGAACCAGATAGTGACGGATCATGAAGGCAAGAAGGGCTCTAGCGAGGAAAGAAGTGTTGCTTCTTGAAGGATCGATGGCCGGCACGAGTGATCACCTGTGTCTTGGTGAGTCTCTACTGACACAACTCCGGTATCGCACAACATGTAGTAAAGTATTGCGGAGACCATACCACAGTCGCTCACGTCCACGGTGTGCCCAGATGCGTCTATCTCGTTCCTAACCACAACGTGGTACTGCATGAAATCGTAGCAGGTGTTGTGAGCGAGTTTGTCGGGTACAAGGAACGTACAACCGCGCTTGATTCTCGATACCACAATGTACGACCACGAACTGGCAATCACCACTGAGTAGTCCATGAGCATGTCACTACCACTTGCAATGGACAACATCTCTTGCTCGTCTTTTTCCAGTAGGTCTGTCCAGTTACACACGGATACGATATCGTCACCCATCATGTCTACTACCGTCCGTGACTCCTCGTAACTGTCGTCAAGCGGGAGTACTAGTACAACAGCATCTGCAGGGTGTTGGATTAGAAGTGGAGTAACGCTAGCAGGTACAAACAACGGTGGTGGCATGATCATTGCGGACATATAGCTCCTCTGGTACTGAGACTCTATCACCATGCTCATGTTAACTATGGCCGTTCGTATCCTCAGCACGCCGGGACCTAGGTGTTCGTCCATGCCTCGTTGGTCTTCCTTGGCCCTGCTCCTGTTAGGTTAGGGTAAGTTTTAGTGGGGAGCCTGTTGTTCGGATATAGTCCACCACCCGTGTCCAGTGTGATATGTCTAAGTCACACGACTACCACTTTAGGGCTAGCCTAGTGGTGCTGCCCTCGCGGTCATCGCACGACATCGAGACTTATGCAGGAGTCCATGTCAACGGTGGTGCCAGTCACATTACCGAGTGATATGTGGTACACGACCGTGTCTGACACCAGTATGTGTTCCGACTTAGTCACCGTGAAGATCGTCTGTAGTAGCACATATCTTAAGCGTGAGAAGTGGGGTCAAAACTGTTTCTATTATGACGATTCAAAGCTGAAGAAAAGAGGTTCAGAAGGAAGCCTCAAAACTAAATAAAAAGCGTCACGTAAGGACGTACGTAACTGAGGTCAACTGTAACAAACACTGCTCATTGCACTGAACCAAAACTAGGACTCAAGGCAGTATTATCCATCGTTCCTATAACTTTAATCACAGTAAAAGCAGCCCATCCCGTCTGCAACCCCAACCTGGAGATTTCCTCCAGGGTAAGAGAAGACATCATGAAGGTAAAGACTATCGTCGCAAGAAGGACCACTATTCGGAAGATTAGACATGACTCTACGAAACAAAATAGAACATATGTTCATACCCGTAGAATTCGCAGAAATTGTTCCCACCGCCATCACCATTGTAATTATCAGGACCGGCAGACTGGAGTCGAGACACCCAGTACGCAGCAGGGTAGATAGCTAAATGCCGATACTCTACGTTAGTTTACCTCTTTACACAAGGAGATTATTGTTGTCTCAAATGATAAAAGTAAAGATGATGTACTAACACAAGCCGATCGGATAAGCCCCCCAGTAGCAGTTGCCAGAAAAATTCAGGCCGTCACAGAGATAAACTCCTTCAGTGGTACGTTTAGTAAGAACATCCCGCTTGTTCGAAGCGTGTATCGCTTCGACTTGGGCCTTGAGCTCTGCGTACGGGAGAGGGCCGATCTCAAGATGGGTTCCATCTGTGAGTGGTGGTAGTGCTGTAGCAATACCTGCAAAGGCGGCAATCAGAGAAATTGTTGTGAATAGCATTTTTATAAGTAGTAATAGAAAAGTCCGAAGTAGAGAGGAAGAAGATTTGGGATGATCTAGGAGGGAAAGGCAGTGAGGAGTTGAAGGAACGACAAATATATAGTGTTCTGTTCTGACAACCTGCACGTGTCCTGACTTCTTCTTGCCTAGCTTATCCAATGTACCTTGTCCGTGGATCCCATATGACAACACGTAGTCATAGCTTGTAGAGACTTTGCATTTATCCCGCACTGGCCCTCTAATGCAGGAAGACAGTAGTCAAGTTTGATAGTTGGCAATAGAAAAGCATAAGTAAGTATATAATTGGATGGAGTAAATGAGCGAGTAAGCCATATTTCAGCTGTAGGTTTTACGCTTAATCTTTGGCCTCGCGTAACTGGCCGGCACTTACGAGTATGCTTACGAGACCGGAGCTGCGGCGAAGTTCGCCTTGGATTACTTCAAGTAGTCCTAGTCCTAGGTAGGAGTCTACAAGCATTATGGCTCATTAGCTTATATTGTCAAGTAGTAATCGGTCAGCGATTATGCGCTTTGCTGATAATCTGACAAGTATCTATTTAAAGATGTCGTGACTTGTGATATTATCTTAGCGGACAGTGATTGGACCCAAAGGACCTATTACACCCCAAGTAAAGTGGGATATTCGGTGGGTAAATAAGGTGGTCGGTACGTAACGATACACAGCAGGCCCAGGATGAGTTCGCGTTGGCTCAACGAGAAATTCTGGAAAGCTGGAACATCAAGAAGGTTGGTTTCGTTCTTACATATTCGCCGCATTAATGGAATGGGAAGAAACTCAAGGATACGTATGAGTCGGATTTGGGCGCCACGGTCTTGGTAAAGAACTTCAGCTTATGGGGTGTTTGGGACAATTGGTCCATGGCGATTCGGTGCCAGATTTTTACTGTTATCTCTTCAGATATAGCACCATATATCAAGGGCTTCCTTGGGCAGAGCAGTCGTTGTGAGAATAGAGACAATCAAATTTTCATTGTGCAGCATTTGGCAGGTGAGAGAACCATGAGGCTGAGTATAGGGAGAGCAGCCAGTGCGACGTGCAGGCATCGAGATCGATGGTTATCTCTACCTGATGAGTCAGAGTGCATGTTTGAGAGAGTGCAATTCCCAAGGTTTTGTGCGAGTTTCCATGGAGGTGATGGAAATTCCATCTAAAGAGTGAGGAGCATCTTGATATTTCAGGGTGAAGGTGAGACCAAGCATGGAACGTTAGCCGGCATCACGTGATGCCATGCCAAACCTAATTCCAACTTCTCATTTCGATTCTTCTTTCAACCTCAACTCGTCCTTGATCCTGTCAACTTGATTCCTCAGCCTCGCGAGCTGTTTTTGCCGTGCATCACTTCGCATGCAGTCTATTTCCAGCTCCTGCAGCCCTCGGCACGTTCCCCCTCTCGGTGAGAGAGTTTTGCTAAGCTTTTGGGGCGGCGGGGGAGATTTCCGTGCGCAGGAGTCTGCATTAGTGATGCCACTGCCTCCTTGGATGCATGAACAATGGATTTCTTGAGTTCGGAGTTCAGGGGAAGCTCGGAGAAGGCCACAGATAGGCACCTTTACTGGGCCGTGGACCGTGGGATCGGGCCTGTTGGATCTCGTGGGTCGACAATCCTTCTCCTAGCCTTCGGGAATCGCAATGAAAAGTTTTGAGGCCTTCAGTGGGTAGGTTCAAGATTTCTGGGGTTCCGCCGGCGAATGATTTGGCAGTTCCAGGCGATTTTGATTCAAGCGTTTCGGTGGCCCGATCCATTGGGTAGGTACGGAAGGCCATAAGGATCACTTGTCTCAGCGCATCTCGCATCTCACATCAGAACTAAATCCTTCTCCACGCTATGCGCTCGCAAAGCTATTGGTTCAGAGAGGGTAACAGAATGGCTGGAGCCTTACCCTACCGAGAATACTTTATTCTTTCGCTAGGGTATGTCTGCAATTCACGCAAATAAGACTACCCCAATTCACAAGTTTGAGGGGTTATTGATTTCCAGGCTTAGTGGCATCAGCAGAAGGCCTTGGGTTTTGAAATCAGGGAAGTGTTCGGCGCCATATCACACATCGCAAGTCACGATTAGAGGCGCCAGCCACCACTACGGGAAATGGTGAAGAAGTGCTAGTTGACCCTTGTTCATTGGGTCAGCATACTCCCATTTTGCGCCTCAGAGCCTGTCTGATCAGGCTTTGGCCTTTCTGCGATGTTAGAGCCTCACCACTGCTGAACCTTTGTATAGCAACCACAAAGAGCCTGATTTTCCCGTTCTGCAACGTTTTCACGTTCTGTACCTTTCCCTGCAAACTGATGCTACTATATCTTGAATTTCTTCTCGATTTTTGGTTATATTAGTTTATCGTGTTTCTGTGCCAATTCTGTTCGTCATGTCGAGGATACTGGTTCTGTGTGAGGGGTGCCAGTCCCGTTTTTTCGATGGCTATAGCCATGAGCACATTCCACGACCTCCATCTCAACCGCCGACAGAATTCGTGTACGAGCAACTTCCATGGAAGCGCCGATCGATGCGACTACTTATCTTTTCTCCAGCAGTTCGGAAAATCATCAGATCGAATGCAAGCTAGTGGTGGTGGACATTGACCCTGGATACTTCAGAACCGATGATCACGTTTTACATCACGAGAAAGTATGGAACCAGGTGGCGACGATTCGTGAAGGCAAGAAAGGCTCTGGCGAGGAAAGAGGTGTTGTTTCTTGAAGGAGCAATGGCCGGTACGAGTGATAACTCCGTCGAGAACGCGGTAGGATCAATAATAGACATCGAGAGTCGGAACCAAGACCATGCTGAAGATCATCGCCCTCAAACTCCGCCGCCGAAATCTCCAGGCTTTCCACAACCACAACGAACCCCACAATCTGTTCCACTTCCACAAATTCCTGGGGCGTCACCCAAATGTACACACAGAAGAAGACGAGAAGAAGCGAGTCGAAAAGGGGAAGATGGGATGAAGGAACAGATTGCAAAAGAGTGGAACGAGAACTTCCAGGCTTGATTGAAGAAGGTGCCGGAGGGTGAAGAGGATTAGAGATGGTACCATTATTTGTTTTTGGGAGAGGCATATATACATGGTATGATGGATGGAGGCAATGGAGTATCAGAAGATGCAGGAGATTAATACTAGTCTCTTTGAGTTACGATAGGGTGTTTGGGATAGAGATTGGGAGTATATATACGTGGTTTCGGAGTTTTTAGGACGCGATCTCAAACTTAGTTCCCGTCTATGATGCAGTTCTCCGCCTTGACTTCCTCGCCCAGAAACTAGTACCATATTCATCTTCTTCCTTCTTGCAAGATCCAGGTCGAGCTATGATGCAGACCCCGTTCCGGAATAGGTTCTCTCTCGAGCTCCGTCCAATTTATCAGGCAGGCCGCGTGGCAGCTGAACGTCACCGATTAATCCAGCTCATCTGTGGACACAACAAACTCAGCAGAGTAGTCTGGGGAAGCTGGTGTCCAATGAGTCAAAGACCTAGCCGTGAGGAGTGTTTGGGCTTCCACTCGGAGACAAAACTGTGGAAAACACTCTCCAGTAACGTTTGCACGATGTGAGGCATTGAATACTCTTGAAGCATACGACTCTATGCAAATGGAATTGCGCTCAATCCCTCCACCAGCCGTTGAGTTTCAGTTTAATGAGACAGCGGTTAACATCGCAATTTACAATGCATATTTGGGTCGTACAGTAGTCATGACCAGTGCAACGGAAGAAGATCCAACTGCCTGGGATTTCGAAGCGTTCAATCTCTTTTACCAGACATTTTGTATTGCAGCTGGCTTGATTGAGAGACAGAAGTATCACGAGTGATCTATCAACGCGTACAAGCCATGTGATGCGGTCAGCATTGGAATCTCCATCTTTATTTTTCAGGGCGCACGTCGATGCTTTTCGCGGGCGTGGAGAAACTGGACAGTTGATGCACTGCGAGTGATTGGCCGCGAAGGCCTCTCCAACGGCTTCACATGGGCCAACACCATTGAGATCATGAGTAAGCTCGAGACTGGTAATGCAGACCAAATATGCGATGCCACCGTGTATTCTGCTCTGGGCTCGTTACGTTACCGACTTATTCCTCTGTTAATGCCACGGGAGACGATGATAAGTATGTGGCGTTCTACTTCCGAGAGCGTCCTGAACCCGAGGTGGCTGAAAACTATGTTCATGTATCTGCCAAAGCCATATGGACAGAGGATATCCTTGATGATAGCGTAGATTTCTGGTAACCTCGAAGTCTATGATACGGTTTTGTCTGGATTCCCCATTCTGCCGAATAAGCCAGAAGGTCTTGAACTTCTCTCATCCTGGCGACAGCTTGTCCAGAACGGTTGGCACGGATATTTGCAGACAGGTGTTGATGATGGATGTCACGGTAGCTAAACTGTCCAAGGGCAGTCCCTGACATTGAGAGCACAACGATTAGCAGGAGCTTGATCTTGCTTCCACGGAGCGAGAATGTGGCTTGTGATATCGAAATTGCCTCTCAGAATAACGATAGAAGCCAAATCTTCGTACCAGTTGTTAATTCTTCTATAAGGCCTCTACATTTGTGGGGTTCTGTCCTGTGGACAGCTTCTCTGTCGGAACAGCAGACACATCTGGTGTCCAGGCACCGTCCGCAGCCTTCTCCTCCATAGCCCACTCGCGTTGTTCAAATCTGTCTCTTTCTAAAGAGGAACAGCGTATGCTTCTGTCCACAGCTTCAGTCTCTTCCATGTCCTGAAGCCTATTATACCTACCCCAGCGCTCGACTTCGTGCCATCAGAGAGTGTGGCGTTCAGCAGTGCTGCTGGGTTGTGATAAGCGGAAGATATGTTGCGTTCGATTCGTGGAGTTCGCGGATCAGTTTGAGGGAACTTCGTCATCTGCGAGATTGAACATCGCTATAACAAGGCAACTATTAGCTCTTAACCAACGACTTTAGAAAGGGAGACACAGAAGGAGCAGTGATTACTTCCAAAACATCAATATAAAGTATGCCGGTGTACTCCTTCGCTCACCCTAAGACGCTCCCCAAAATCTTGATCTCGGCCCATAGCTCGTACTTTGTGTTGGCAAACCCCTCCAAAATACGCGTGAATAGAAGAATCTGATGGAGACACGGTCGAGGATGGCGGGTTCGGCTTTGGAAGAGAGATTTGTGAAGTCTCTGTGTCGGCAGAGGACGTTGTACGTATGTGAAATCCGAGCTGTAATCGAGCTAGCCTGGTCCTGGGACGAACAGGAGGAGTGGAAAATTGGGAA
>Ga0302325_10029225_pt1 | contig 11389 bp, 12 predicted proteins | sample Palsa_T0_2_FD_201948 | JGI IMG/M metagenome (GOLD analysis project Ga0302325, IMG submission 201948) | Peat permafrost microbial communities from Stordalen Mire near Abisko, Sweden - Palsa_T0_2 | ecosystem: Environmental > Terrestrial > Soil > Palsa > Peat permafrost | place: Sweden: Abisko... | reverse complement strand
ATTTTGGGTTTGTGTCGTCTGATGATGATGGCCAGCTGAGAGCGAATGTGTGCCCCGCTTTACCACACAAATGACGTCAATCAACGTCCGAAGATGGCCCGGTGATGCGCAGCCAGCCTCTCGGACACGTTACCAGCCCATTGGATGAGCGAAGTGCCCTGATTTCGTTCTATGAGCACTTCAGATTATTCTATTGCTTCGTTGAAATGATGGACTTCCCATGTATTTACTTCAGAAGGCAGTGCCACAGTAGTCTACAATAATGCATCAGGTCCCAGTCTATATGTCCAATCCGGCACTCTAATTCAAGTCAAACCAATGCTTCATCTGCTCCCACACCATGAACGAACAAGATACCATAGGAACAACCTGGAGTCAGTACCGAAGAACAGAAACAGGAGATACCTTGATATACCCAATCGAAAGACCAACATAAAACCCCCGTAACCCCGCAGATGAATAAATACCTCTAACCGTCTGCCAAACACCCTTCATTTCACGATTTCCAACCGCCCCGCCAACTTGCATTCGTCGCCTCACCACTTCAATGGGATAACTTGAACTTTGTGCCAGCAATCCAGCAATACCACCTGCCACGGCCTCCCATTGATTCTTCAACTTTGGATGTCGCGCTTCTCGTTCGTTGCGCGGAGGAACGGGGCTTAAAGTGTATTTTGCGAAGGAAGGGGATCGAAGTATGTCTCCTACAAAGTCGTGCGCCCAGAATGATACACCAGCGTAAGGAATCATTCCAGCGATCGTCGGTCCGAAGCCTCGATAAAAATTCGCCATCCCAAAGAGCGGTGAATGGCGTTTTATAGGCGGAGGAGCGTTAAGCGCTGCAGAATCTGGGAGATGGGACGGCGTAGGTGCTTTAACAGGCTTTATTGGATTATCTCGTTCGTGAAAAATTCGAGAACATATTGCCCGGAGACTTATTCTGCCTGAGCTTTGGGTTTCAAATGCAAGACGCACACGGACAAGTTCGAGAGGATATGTGAAGAAGACGGAAGTCAATCCTACTGTCAAAATCAGCTTTGTGCGGAATCATACCTGCCAAGGAGCCAGCGGCTATTCGGCGGTACCATATCTCCTCCGCTTTAGAAGGGATAAGATGATCCCGTATTTGATCGTATGCAACAAATTTGATAGCAGCGTACGGGAAAACACGCAGTAGAGTAGCAGTGTGTCCTTGAAATAATCCATATATCCCCGTTGTCCTCCATATATACACCAATCCCCTTGCCATCCCGCGAACACTTCCACTGTACTGCTTGAACTGCGGATTTCCCGTTTGAAACAAGATCTTTATTCGATCAAGCGGCGCTATCACTGTTTTAGCCTGCATATCAGTGCCACGTCAGAAAAAGTGTGTACAGTGCATCCTGCAATACCGCCGGCAATGGTGCTCCGTACAAAAAACGCTGTCGAGCGATACTTTTCCCGATCATAGCTTGCGGGCAGTTGGCTGGCTTTCGGAGCCGCTTCCGGCAGCCCCGTTTGTGCAGGCCAGGCCGCCGACGAGGGCTGCAGTTGTTGTGTTTGGGTCATGAACGTTGGGACCCGAATGTGCTGCTGGCCGTCATCAAAGCGTGCGAGAACAGCAGCTAGAAAATGTTTTTCCGTCTCTTGGGACACACAGCTTCTCTGCGAAATCGGCTCCGGGAGGTCACGGGCGGGGGATTGCCGGGGACCGGGCAGTTGTGCGGGTTAGGGGTTGCCCGGATTGGCAATTGGTGGTGATTTGTTTTGTTTGGGGCGCGTAAACAGAGCCGAAGATTATCAGAGAACCAGCAACGAAACGACCATGACTTCCTCGCAATTCGTGTTTCCGTCGCTCAAGAATTCAGATATCATCTTATGTCTGCAGGAGCTGAGCATTCCGTTCTCCGACGAGGACTTGCAGAAGCCGACTCCTCAGCGCATGCAGATGGTGTATGAGGCCTTTGCTGATATTCTCATGGGATACACGCGTGAGAGCTTTGACGCAAACGTACGCGCATGCGGCAATGAGGTCGAGAACTTTGTATACTCCCTTCTGGGTGCGCTCTAACTATAGGACATCTACCAGGACTCGATCGGTCTCATGACATTCCACAAACAACTGTAGTCCTTGTCCTGTCGGCGCTGACAATTAGGGTCATCCTCATGTCACAAGTCGGCATTCTGGACTTTTCCATTCGAGATCTGATCAAACCTGAGAGTCAACGAGTCAAGAAGATTCTATCTGCCATTATCAACTTTGCAAAGTTCCGTGAAGAACAATTACCTATTTTTGACAAGCACACTGAACGATCGGTATCAACTTACTGGAGGGCTACTGACAGTAGGAATCATACGAGACTCAGCATCGGGAGTTGGTTGACTTGGTCGAAGCGAACAGGGCCCGACTTGCATCTCTAAAGGTACAGAGAGAAGAGGAAGCGCCCTTGATTTCCGAACGAAAGGAAATCAATGATGGACTGCGCAACGATCTGAAGAATCTCAAACGTCAACAAACTGCCCTAACAAACGATATTGACGTGATAAAGCGTGAGAGGAACGTTCTCGCCGAACGAATTGTGAATCCCTTAGTCTCCTAAACTGACTTAGACAAACGATACGTATGTTCTACAAAACACAAAGCAAGATATCGTTAAAATTCGAGCTCGAATAGTGACATCCCCCGAAAAACTGAAGCTCGCAATCTCTGAAATGTCATCCTCTCTCATGTCGGAAAAGTCCTCTGTCTCTTCCCTGTCAGTCAAACAACGCGATCTACAAACCCGAATTGACGCGATGAGTGTCTTGGAGGGGGACATTCAATCTTGTATCAAGTTGATGGAGGAATGCGAGGCGGAGCTGGCAAGAGTCGAAGAACAATCGCGTAAAGTTGGGAGGCATAGAGAGCAACTGGAGGGCAAACAGTTGGAAATGAAGGAAGTCGATGTCAAGGAACAACAGCTTTTACGCCAACTAGCCAATGCTGAAGATAAGCTAGGGAGGGTAAGACGAACCGCAATAAGTAAAAGGGAAGCTGCACAGAAGAAGATGCAGAGCATACGGGAGGAGTATAATATCATGGCTCAGGAGAGAGCGACGAGAATGCAGGAGATGGATAAGAAGAAGGCTTCAATTGAACTTACTGAGAAGAAGGTGCATTGCCTTAGGAATCCGAGTAACTGTAGATGGCAGATTTACGCGCTACTACAGAACAGGAGGTCGCGGCCGTCACTCTGGAGTACTCAAAACTTAAAGCTCATATTGAACGGTATATGGAGGAATTACAATTGGATGATGTGCGGCCGAGAGCGACAGTGTATTAAGATGAGCGTTTTGCTGTGCACTTAGGTTTGTTATTGGGATTCAGGAAGATACTATAATATTGAGATATGTACATCATCTATTTCTCCATCCCTTGACGTCCACTGAATATGTGACTTTTCCCCTCGACAGATCCATGTCGCTGAACATTCTCCTCCTATCTTCTCTTCTTGTTTCCAAAAGCCGCGCATCCATCGACCCAGGATCTGAAGGATTTTGACAGATAAATGACCCAATGTACCATGTATGCCGGTATTCAACACTGGCACCCCTCGCTCGACATTTGCAGGCGATTCTCGGATTACCAGAATGCCCTTCGAGTAGGATGTGATGTTGACCATTGCGGCGAGCGTCCGACTTATCCCTTGCGCAGACAACTCAGCACCCTCCTCCTGCAACGAGACGAAACCATCTACTCCCAGAAACGAGACCTTGGAGTGCTGTAAAGATGACAAGAGAACGCGGAGCATAGCAAGCGTTTCCACGTGATACAGGGTAATCTTATTTGCCGCGAGAACTGCCGATGTCGAAGTAAACGAGGACGAGGAGGATGTAAAGAGCGAAGTAGACATGCTTGAAAGCAGCTCATTTCGTGGTTTGGCGCTTATGATGACGAGGTGCCCGTCAGACGGGACATACTGGGCGAAAGTTATTGCGAAGGCAATGAGCTCGCACGTAGTCTGGGAATTGATTAGAAGGGGAAACGCATGCGGTGAAAGATCGGATGTGGACGGGTGAGTCGATGAGCTGGTCGGGAAGATAAACGAGGTCGGCGCTGTCATAAAATCTTCATCTTATGCTTGTGCTGTCATATCAGGCTCCTCTCCCAGCCATTTTGGTTGCGGTTATCTTTGGCGGATCCGTTTACGCTGCGAAGGCGATTGTAAAAAAGTATTTGTATGTAAATATTCACGCGAACTTCAAGCGTAACACAGCGTGAGCCAGCGTTGGATCTGTTTGAGCGACAATGGGGAATGAGCAATCGGCAGGCCAGCAGAACGATTGGGGTAAGAAGGCTTTGTTACTGTGCTGATGCTAGGATATCATGTTCTTCGTGTGCTGGCGAACTCGTCCGCTGCAAACGCCGGGCTAGAACCGTGGTTCGACTATATTTGCGGTGTCAACAGCACCAAGATCGTATGTCCTTCCACGTCTTGCTCTAAAAAAAGGATACCACTAATGCGCATATACTAGGTTCTACAGTACAGTCAGCGGCGGAACAAGGCGTGCCGGTGACGTTCACAGTGTATTCTGCAAAAGGCGGAACCCTACGAGGTAGATGTTCGCCAGAATTTGCTGACGGAAGACGTGTACCTCGAACCAACAAAGGAGGTTGGCATATCAGTGCGATGGTGTCCGCTGTCTTCGTCAGAAAATGTCTGGCATGTGTTAGAAGTCCACCCGTCTTCGCCAGCAGAAATCGCTGGATTTATCCCCTTCAGCGATTACATTGTGGGTTCGCCGGAGGGAAGCCTGCAATCAGAGGCTGCTCTAGGTGATTTGGTAGAGCAGGTATCTCGCTCTCTGGACGGTCTGACACAAGTTTCTTCGGCGGCCTCTTCGATTCTGGGTCTATAACTCAACTCATGGTATCGTTCGCGTTGTCACCATTGTTCCTGATCGCGGATGGGGAGGTGAAGGGGCTCTTGGTTTTAATATTGGGTTCGGACTCTTGCATCGTATACCTGCAGCGTCTACAGAGGACATCGTATTTGATTCAGAAGCTCCTATGCAAACTGCTTTCCAGCTTGCGCAACAATCCCAACCACAGCCCTCTGAAGCACCCTCAAGACCATCACTTGAGCGAAAGTCAAGTGATCTTATTAGACCACATCACGGTCGACGTCGAGCAAGTCACTCAGGTGGTCAGGCAGGCAAGAAAATCACCGGAATCGATGATATCCTGAGAGAAGGAGAAGAGAAAAGTGAGAAGGAAGATATCATACAAAAATCTGTGACTTCACCAGATGTCATCCCCCCTCCACCAAAACGTCACTCTCCGGTATCACAGCAATCTGCATCAGAATAACCAAGGGTATATAGTAATAAAGGTTGTTTGGCACACACTCTATTGTTACACCCAGATAACACCGACTATACGATTCTATACAATTCCCAAGCTTCAATCTTCATCCCCGATTACGCTTCCACCGGCAATGCTACCGTTTCCACTTACGCCTCCATTCTCCTTCCCCAGCCCATTAGGTACCCCCAGAACCTTGTCCTTGGCAGTTTTATCAAGATGTTGTTGAGCGACGCCGGGCCACCGTAACCATCCCTGCTGCTGAAAGAACTCAAATATTCTGGCCGTCTTATTTACATCAATCTTTATCAGTTCCCTAGCTTGTCGTTTTCGTAATGTGCCTCCCGTTCGTAATAGCTCGCGGAACAAGGTTTCCTTAATGACGAGATACGATTTGGGAAGAATGCGTAGCTGAGAGCAAAGAGTTTGTTCAGAGGCTGACAGAAGATGAAGATCTGCGGCGTTGGAGATGTTGAGAGGATTGGCGGGTTTGCGAGGTTGTTTGGGATTCAGGCTGGGGTGGTTTGCGGTAAGATTTGGAGTCGATTCACGGGACGGGTGGGCAATCAAGCCGAGGTCGTCGTTCAAACCGGCTGTTGAAGGAGGACGCTGCATCGGACGGGAGTATCGTGAAGGTAATGTTGTAGAGAATAGCTGCGAGCTGGTGCGTAGAGAGTTTTGCTAAGGTTAGTTTTGTTTTAATGACACATACCCTGGCAGCTTTGTCTCGATCATATTTGGCGCCTTGTTCCAGCGTTACACACCCGTTCCGTCGATATTCCTGCAACTCAAGAATTCGATGTCGCAACTTGTTCTCCGCTAAAATCAGATGCTATACCTAGGATGGCCATACAAACTAACCCCTCCACAAGGGTTTCATAATCCGCAGCATTTTGTAACCTTGCGAGCGGTTTGGTTTTATTGACGATTTCCCTCTCCTCTTTGTTCCATCGTTTCTCCCATTGTTGTTTCTTCTTATAGTCCAGGAAGCCATGTTCGAATATTACTCTTTTCTTCTCAGCGCGCTTGGTAAGGTTGTGATTATAGATGTCGAGCACAGCGAGTTTCAAGTCGACTTCGCCAGGATCTTCCGAATACGGATCATCATCAAATATCATGTCCTTGACACGTTCATCGGCCTCATTGAAAAACTCGGTCTCAAATTCCAGTCGGCCAGGCATATACCCTGCGATTTCATGTCGCGAGGGCGCTGATGTGAGGATTTCAAATTTGGCTTGTAAAGGTTGTTTCAAGGCAGCTCTTCGTTCGTCGATGCGCTGCTTTTTGCGTGCCCGTAGTAGACCTGGGTCTGTTGAGTAGACGGTATCTAATACCTAAGAATCAGTCGGCTCGTTTCCCATCTGAGTGCGCACCGGCAGGGGATACTCAGGACTATTGATGTAACAGTCCAGATAATGCTTCTCTAGTTCTTCTTTGGAGCGACTTGTGACCTGTTCGGCGACATCGGCCCAGTTCCCCAATCCCACGGACTCAGAAGCTTCAATGAGAAGTAATTCCTCATCGGCACTCCAGTCGGGATGGATGATGGGCAGCGCGCATTGTTCAATAACACGGTACGGATGGCGGGTGTGTTCTGTCGTGTTCTGCGCAAAGCCTAGGATCAGCCGGTCCCTTTCGAGCAGCGGTACATTGCACACAGAGATCATAATCTTGACACTGTGGGGCGGCACAGCGTATCCGTGTAGTGCTTGTGATGTCCGCAGAGCAGTTGTCGCAGTGATATTTACGCAACATTTCCTGTGGCTACTCCTCCGTCGCCGCTCGCCGGATCGATGATGCCTCTTTCAACAGCGGTGTCCGCTCCTTTCGTTTTGCATGTATGCGCCACCCAGATGTCTGCCGAATGCGTGTCTCTGCGCCGTTGAGTGAAGGGGTCCTGTTATGTAATTTTTGACGAGCAGCTTTGTTGGTGATCTTTGCACCTTACCCTATTTTGGACTGGATACTGTCCGGCGAAATAATTACTGTTTTCTCCGTGATTACCAGACATTTTGTTGCAGATTTAGCATGGCCGGAGATGTTCGAGCAAAGGATGACAATCCAAGGCCCCGAAAACGGCGGCGACAGAACGAAAGCAGTAATAGAACATCCCAGGCAAAGCTGAGAAAGGAGGTACTCCCTGTAGAGTGACGGCCCTTAATCCAGATACGGGATATTCAGCGCTTACTCCAACGGTCACTTAAGGCCAATGTCCGCGAAGAAAAGGAACGTGCCTTGGCCGGACTCAAACACCAGCTCGAGCTGGGTACAAAGGCTAACCAAGACCTCAAAATGTCAAAACGATATCAAATGGTACGATTTTTTGGTACTTAAAACCTTCCTTTGCTTTCTAACATCCAGAGCGGCAGAAAGCTACCAGACGGTTACGACAAGCACAGAAAGCGTACGAGGACGATCAGAGCACAGAAAATAAAGAACTGGTGGACAAATATAGCCTCGACCTGTATTACACGACACACTTCCCATTAACGGAAAAGTATATTGCCTTGTATCCGAAGTCCACAATCGAAAGTCCAGAGGTACTCGATAAGCGAGATCGAATTAGGAATCTGTTACGGGATCAGATGCTACATGGCAAAAAGAGGATCAGTGGAAGTAACAATATCCAGTTAGGGAAGCGAAGCGTCTCTCAAGCGCTTGCAGCGAGCGATGCGACACAGGATCAGGATCTAGAGCTCCAAGATGAAAACATAGGAAGTGAGAGCGAGGCGGGGATCGAAACCGAGGAAGACGAGTTTCTCGATATGGGACAAAAGAAGCATTGAGCGGGCATCAGCGTTAAAGTGATATCCAAAGAAGTATCTAATCATAAGTCGCATCACTATTTATTCCCTCTGAATCCCGTATGAGAACATTTCCAAGAGCATTTGCATGGTCTCGATCCTATATTTCGACGTACGCGCGTGGGTCAGGCTTGCTATATCGAATTGACTCTGTCAGAGCTCTATTGCTCATCTAATACATTCTATTCCATATGCCCTTTAATTCAGCTTGCACAGTTCCTTGACTGCCTCAAGATAACCATCGTATGAGATTCGTCCTTTAAGAGCACGATATCGTTCAACCTTGAGTCCTTGAACACTGCGCCATCCCCCATTTGCACCTCGATTATACCCTGGGTCATATCCGGCTTTGCGCATGAGGCTCTCGAGACATTCATCTTTCGTCCAGTTTTGGTCAGTACACACGTCGGGCAGATATGTTGCGCTGAGGCGTCGACGTGAAAGACTTTGAGGATGCGGGAAGGCGATCCTGATGCCATGGACACCACGAGTCCAGTCGAGTGGATCGGCACAAGTCTCGAAGTTGATCAGAAGCGACACACTAGCGTAAGAAGTTGCGACACGGAGTGCTGGTACCAGCATTCAAGTTTCACAACCTCTTTCTTTGATATTGGATCGAAGCGAGAGTCGTCAAATGCGCTACCGTTAGTATTTCCGAGGGAGGGAACTAACGCAGTGAGTGCATAGCTCTTCAAACCTTGAGGTAGTGGAAGAGGCTCAAATGTCCCGATACATCCGCGCAGTTTCCTGGTCCCTCCGGAAGAGACTAGATTCCAGGTGACAAACAACGGACTACATCATTACAACGTTAAGCGGAGAGAAAGCACTAGTTCGTATCAAGAGAAACAACATCCTGCGACTCAGACTCTGCACTGGTAAGCAGATTCGGTGTCTTCTTGGCAAGGAGCGCCGCCGGAAAGGGCATCGGACTCCGTTTCTCCAGTTCGGTGACCAGGACGTCAAAGCAGTAGACGCAAAGAATGTCCATTCCGGACAGAAGAAGGGATGCCCGGATGCGGTAGCCGTGAACGAGAGAAACGGCTTTCCGAACGAAGAGTTGTTGGAGACCGGCGGCGAGCGAAGGACACCCGTTCAGTGCGCAGGCGAGTCAACAATGGCGGCACAGCTTCTGATCGTGTCGTCCGATAAGACAGACACCAGACCACCACTTAATTAGTTACGCCCCTTCATTTATTTACATATTTACTTTACGCACAAGGGGCCGGATATTTATCCAACCCCTTCACCTTCAAACACTTCTGTCGGCCGTGTCTTCGCGTTCTGCAGCCGTCGCGTGCAGCGCATTCCAGGAATAGCATCTTCTGGCGTTCTTGCTGCTCTCAGGCCACTGAAATAGTTTCGTCGAACCCTCTCTGTTTGGTTCAGGCATCAGGAACAGGCAGGCGTTGGTGGTAAATAATCAGCGCGCTCCATTGGGACCTGAACACAGAGTGACGAACGTTGAAGACGGTGTTAGTTATTCTCAATGAACGTTTCCGGCTCGCTTCTTTCAAATCGGCAGCGTGATGAACTGTATCATCCCGTCCAGAACTTCGATGGAGGCTGACTTCGTAGGCACCGAGCAATTCTCTCATATTTATCAAATGCCAACTTACAATCCTCCTACTCTGCGCTTCGCGACGAGTTAGCAACCCTGGAGACATCCAACGGTTCACGGTCAACAGCAATTGGCGATGATGAGGCCAGGTACAAGGGCCTTCTTGAGAAGAAATGGACTAGTGTAATACGTCTGCAAAAAAAGGTAATCCTTTCAAGGAACTTGCTCAAGGAAATAGATTATGGACCTAGAAGCTCGACTGCATGCATTACAGACAGAATTAGACTCAGCCCCCTCGTCCATGAGACAAAAAAGCCTCGACCCAGCAACCTGGCTACCACGTCCTCCCGCAAGACATAATCTCGCTGGCCATCGCGATCAAATCACAGGCCTAGCATTTCACCCAACCTTTACCGTCGTCGCAAGTTCTTCGGTCGATACAACAATAAAGATCTGGGACTGGGAAACCGGTGAATTCGAACAAACGGTCAAAGGACATACTAAGCAAGTCCATGATGTCGATTTCAGCTTCGATGGAAAATTACTCAGTATCTTTTCCATCTTTCGCGCTGATGTAGTTTCGTGTTCCAGTGATCTCACGATCAAATTATGGGATTCCACGAACGCTTATGCTATCTTAAAAACACTCCACGGCCATGATCACACGATATCATCAGTACGGTTCGTCCCTCCGCGGGGAGATTTGGCAGTGAGTTGTTCCCGAGACAGATCTATCAAGGTCTGGGATGTCATGTCTGGATACTGTGTGCGCACAATATCCGGCGCGCATAACGACTGGATTCGAAAGGTGTCCTCTAGTGACGATGGATCATTGTACTTGAGTGCTGGAAATGATCAGGTATTCCCTTCCCGGATCCGTCTGAGATAAGGTCGCTCGTATCTGGGATGCACAAAGTAAGAATACGGAAAGTAAATACGAGCTGAGAGGCCACGAACATGTTATTGAATGTGCCGTGTTTGCGCCGTTGTCGGCTTATCTGTACTTGGCCGAAATGGCTCAAACTCCAAAGTTGGTAGTGGCATCGCTTATCCTCACTAACCATAACGCAGAAAAATAGTACGGAGCCAGGGAAGTTCATCGCCACAGGTTCAAGAGATAAAACAATTCGATTATGGTCGGCGCAGGGAGGAGAATCCTTCAAAATACTGGTAGAACCGCCTAGTCATTGTGATTAACTCTGCAGACAGGTCATGATAACTGGGTCCGCGCCCTAGTATTCCATCCCGGTGGCAAATATCTCCTTTCCGCCGCAGATGATAAAACGATTCGATGTTGGGATTTAGAACAACAAGGACGCTGTGTCAAGACCATAGACGAAGCTCACTCGCACTTTATAAGTTGTTTGAGATGGGCGCCCAATAATACTCAAGTCATCGGAGCCGAAACAAACGGCACTTCGAAGAAGGACGTTCAGACTAGTAAAGCAAGCGGAATTCGGTGTGTTCTGGCTAGTGGGGGTGTAGATCTTGAGGTTAAGATATGGATGCCCTGAGGATTGGGAGCCGGATGTTAGAGTTTTATTGCATATTCAGGCGGCGTTTCATCGAATTGTACAAGACTCAAGGCGTTGATGTTGGATAGCGTAGAGAAGCAACTTGACCGGATCACCCTCGGCTTTCTAATACCCGGTATACCATAGTTAATGAGCTCGTGTTATCTGACTGTACTAGTGAAATCAT
>Ga0302325_10029224_pt1 | contig 11389 bp, 11 predicted proteins | sample Palsa_T0_2_FD_201948 | JGI IMG/M metagenome (GOLD analysis project Ga0302325, IMG submission 201948) | Peat permafrost microbial communities from Stordalen Mire near Abisko, Sweden - Palsa_T0_2 | ecosystem: Environmental > Terrestrial > Soil > Palsa > Peat permafrost | place: Sweden: Abisko... | reverse complement strand
ACCGTCGAGTCAGCCCGCGCAGACCGTGTTCGACCCGCTGGGGCTGCTGGCCTGGAGCCTGTGCCTAGATGAAGTCGTTCCCCGTGAGGACGTACACGAAGGGGATGAAGGGAATGATCGAGACGATGGCCCAGGTGAGCTTCGCGATGATTCCGAGGTCGTTGCGCGTGGCGAGATTGATCCAGATGAGCACCACTGCGATCGGGTGCAGGATGCACAACAGGAGCTCGAGTACTTTCTTCATTCCAGGCTCTCCTTAGGCGGTTGGTTGTCCGGTTATCACGGTTCGTTTCAGGTCTTCTCGAGGCTCGGAGCGGCGACCTGATCGAGGATGAGCTTGAGGGCTGCCGCGATTGGGATCGCGACGAGCGCTCCGATGATGCCCAGGAGCGCGCCGCCGACGATGGTCGCGATCACGGTGACAAGACCGGGTACCGCGACGGTGCGTGCCATCACCCGGGGGGTGAGGAGGTAGTCCTCGAGGAAGCGGTAAAGCAGGTAGAAGATGGCTGTGGCGATCGCGAGGGGCACCGAGACGGTGAGCGCGACCAGCGAGACGATCAGGCCGCCGATCGTCGATCCGACGATCGGGATCAGGTCGAGCAGCGCGACGAGCAGGCCGAGGAACACGGCGTAAGGGATCCCGAGGACCAGCGCCCACAGCAGCGTGCCAGCGCCTGCGATAAAGGAGGTGAAGAGGTCTCCTAGGACATAGCCACCGACACGGTCGATGATCTCATCGGTTAGCAGCACCATGCGTGCGCGGCGACTCCGCGGGGCGAGCTGATAGATCCCGCGCTTCACGCGCGGGAGGTCCACCAGCATGTAGACGGAGAGGACCACGACCAGGAAGACGGCCCCGACGAGGTCCACAACGACCTTGCCTCCGCCGAGAACGGTCTTGAACGAGGAGCCGTTGCCTTTGAGTAGCTTCTGTAGACGACTGACAATGTGGTACTTGAAGTTGAGCTTGCCGATCGTGGTGTGGTGGTTCTTTAGGCTGTTCAGGTAGCTGGGGATGTCTCTCGCAAGATGGCTCGCCTGCGTGACCGCGAGGGGAACCGCGAAGGCGAGGAACAGAGCAAAGAGGCCGAACGCGGCCAGAAGGATGACTGCAACGCCCCCCTGGCGTGGGAGACCGCGGTGATATAGCCACTTGACGGCCGGGTCGAGGCCGACGGCGAGAAAGAACGCGAGGCCTATGAGAACAAGGATCTGTCCAACGGCGACGACTATGTATGAAAGGGCGAACGCGCAGGCCACACCCAGCGCGCCCACGAAACCAAGGTAGAAAGGGGCACTCCGGTCGAACCGACGGCCAGCCTCACCGAACTCGTTGTCCGCAGTCGCTCCGGCCTCGGCGGCCGCATCGGCATGCATTTCGTCGAGAACCTGTTGCGTGGCCTTATCTGGCCCATCCCCAGAACCTAAACCGGCGTCCGCGCGATGCGTGGGGGTCATCTCGTTCCTCTCCGCTCTTCGACGCGCTGGCGGCCGGTGATCACCGCGCGGCAGTCAGCCCAGAATACCCGCTCGGCAGCGGCGCGGAGGCGGTGCAGACAGTCGCGACGCGCCGCCCTCCGCCGCGTGTTCAGGAGGGGGCCAGCCCGTGCTGGGCGGCGTAATTGATCGCGGCGGCTCGGTCGCGGGCGTCGATCTTCGCGAACATGTGGTTGATGTGGGTCTTCACCGTTGCCTCGGACACCACGAGCCGTTCGGCGATCTCGCGATTGGTGAAGCCGGCGGCGATCAGGCCGAGCACCTCCGCCTCGCGGGCAGTCAGGCCGTCAGGGAGCGGGGAGCGCACGGGCGCGTCCGCAGGCGCGGCGGCGGCGAGCAGGCGGGCCTGAAGCGGAGGCGCGAGCGTCATGTGCCCCGCGGCGGCCTGGTGTAGCGCTCGGGCGATCTCCTCGCGGCCGGCGTCCTTGGTCAGGACACCTCGAGCCCCTGCCCGCAGCGCCTCGAGCGCGTCGTCGTCCTCGCCGAAGGTGGTCAGGATGAGGACGGCGGTGGAGGGGTGCTCGGCAACGATCCGCCGCGTTGCCGCGACACCGTCGAGCACCGGCATGTGCAGATCCATGAGCACGACATCCGGGCGGCGCCGGGCGACGAGCTCAAGCGCCTGCGCGCCGTCACCGGCGGTGCCGACGACGGTGACATCGGCGAGGAGATCGAGAATCGTGGCCAGTCCCTCGCGGACGATCTGCTGGTCGTCGACTACAAGCACGTGCAACGTCTGGCTCATGAAGGAACCTGGGCGCGGACGGTCCAGCCCTCGGGGCTCGGTCCCGCCGCCAATCGCCCGCCCGCCAGCTCGAGCCGCTCACGCATTCCCGTGAGACCGTAGCCGCCCGTGCCCGCGGCGGAGGGCGCAGCCGCCGCAGAGTCGTTGGTGACGGTCACGCTCGTACTTGTGTCGTCGTAGATCAGTCGGACGCGCACCGCCGAGCCGGGGGCATGGCGGCGGGCGTTCGTGAGCGCTTCCTGCACCGTGCGCATCAGCGCCAGCGAGGTTTCCGGCGACAGCGTCCGCTCGCCCCCCTCGACGGTGAGCTCGCCCCGATTGCCGTGCTCGCAGTGGGAGTCGACGAGCTCGGCAAGGCTTTGTGGGAGTGGAGACGTGTCGGTGCGTAGCGCAGCGACCGCGCGGCGCGCCTCTTCGAGTCCCTCGCGTGCGGTGCGCCGGCAGCCACGGATCCGCTCGAGCGCGGCGTCTACGTCGCCCCGCTCGGCGAGCAGCAGCTCCGCCGCCTCGAGCTGGACCGTGAGACCGCCGAGCGCGTGGGCAAGCACGTCGTGGATCTCACGGGCGATCCGCGTCCGCTCGTCGAGCGCCGCGGCGCGGCGGCTCGCAGCCTCGGTTCGCTGCGTCTGGGCCACAAGCGCCTCGGCGGCGCGACCCTGCGCGACGTACTGGCGCCGCGTCAGCCCGACCGTTGCCCCACCGAGGAGGATCGCCGCGTAGCCGACGGCGGCGCTCGCGCCCAGCTTCGCCCAGAGAACGCCCGCCTCGAGCGCGACGAGACCGAGCGCGCCGGTCACGAAAGCCTCGAGCACCGAGCCGTCCGCCGCGACCTGCGCGGCCGCCACCCCGGGGAACGCGAGGGCGGGGCTACCGTGCTGAAGCGACCCAAGCAGACCACCGGCGAAGGCCATCAACGCCAATGCCGCGGACCGTGGCCAGGCGCGACGGGAGCGGCGAAGTAGCCACCAGACGGCGCCGACGTTGGCGAGGACGGCGAGCACGACGAGCAGCCCGACAGGCCCGGCGTGGCGATGAGTCAGCGCGACCTCGATATCGACGAGGATGAGCCCGGCAACCCGCCCCAGCACCAGCGCCTCGCTACCCGCGAGCGGCGCGCGCGGGTGGAGACGCAGGTGGAGACGACCGCGAGGATCCACCCGCAGATGGTCCCACGGGGCGATGACGCGGGCGCCTGCCGCTGCGACCGTGTTCCTACCAGCACGGACCTACGAACAAGGAGCCCCGCAATGCCCACCAGCGCCCTCATCCTCACCGCCGCGATCCTCGCCGGCGTATTCATGTCCGACCTGGGCCGCCGCACCGTCACCACGCACCGGCTCCTGCGGCCGCTGCTCATCGCCGGCGCCGCAGGCGCTCTCTACCTGACGGCGTTTGCGACCAGCGGTGCCGGCCTCGCCCTCGAGCTCGCCGGCGCGGGCGTCGGGGCACTGCTCGGAGTGTTGGCCGCCAGCCTGATGCATGTCGAGCGCGACCCGGCCAGCGGGACGGCAGTCACGCGGGCGGGCGCCGGTTATGCGCTGATCTGGATCGTTGTGGCCGGAGCCCGCCTCGCTTTCATCTACGGCTCCAACCACTGGTTCTCCGGCAGCCTCGACAGCTGGATGCACGCCAATCAGATCACCGTTGCTGCCCTCACGGACGCACTGATCCTGATGGCGCTGGCGATGACCGTGGCCCGCACGCTCAGCCTCGCCACACGCAGCCATGCCCGCACGGAGGGTCGCGCGTTCAGCAGCCGCAGCGACTCCGGCATGTAGCTCGGCTCGACACGAGAACGACCCCGGAACGAGAGGCCGCTGCCACGCAGCGGCCTCTTCGTTTTGGGCGTCAGCCCGGAGGCCCTCCGATCGCGGGCGGCGTCACACCGAACGTGATCTGGTAGTCGCATCCTCCGGCACAGGTGAACACGCTGGTTGCGTTGTCGCCCGACCACGAGTAGGCGTAGGGCTCGGCGCGCTTGAATACGCGCGCGTAGTCGACCGGCCATGTCCTCGCCGGCGAGCACCCCTGGGCGTACCGGCCGCTGCAGCAGTAGCGGTCGGTGTGAAAGCGCGCGCACGGTGAGATGCAGGCGACGAGCCGACCGCCACGGCGGACCTGGAGCGCGCTAGGACACTTGACGGTGGAGGTGCAGCCGCGGCCCCGCTCGCAGCCGTCGGCCGAGATCCGGTTCCTGGTCCGGCCATGGGTGATAGTGATGTACATAGGCAGGTTGGAGCCATCGACCATCGACACGTCGTAGAAGTCGAGCTGGTCGTAGGAGTCCATGTCGTACTCGGCCAGCGTGGCCGGGATCTGCCCCCAGCCCCGGCACTGGTAGAGCCCGCCGCAATCGCCGGTCAGGCATAGGCCGTGGCCCGTCGGGTCGAAGCGACAGCCGGTTCGGCCCCATAGCCGGGCATTCCAGGTATCGGAGACGGTGATCGAGAGGGACTTGCCGGCCGGAAGCGTCCAGCCGGTCGTGCCGGACACCGAGCCCGGCCACGCGGCAGGCCAGATCGTCTCACGGGTGCGGTTGACGAGCGTGAGCGTGCGCTCGCCCGCCACCGCTGATCTCGCCGTGGGACCGCGGGCCGCGTTGGCAGTCGCCGCGGTAGCGGTTCCGATCGGCGCCGGGCCGCCGCCGGCGAACAGCGCGGGCAACAGCCCGGCGGCCATCAGCCCGAGGAGAAGAACGGTGGGCCGGGTCCGGGCCACACCGCGAAAGCCTACGAGGTAGCGCGGTAGCCGGTCTCCCCCGCGCCCGAGTTATCCTGCACTTGAACCGGTATGAGCGTCGTCATGTACGTCAAGCCAGGCTGCCCGTACTGCCAGGCCGCCCGTGAGCATCTCGCGGGCGAGGGCGAGACCGTTGAGGAACGGGACGCGACGCGGAGCGCGGCATGGAAGGCCGAGCTCATGAGCTACACCAACAATCGAGGGATTGTCCCGACCATCATCTGGAGCGACGGGCAACGTCAAGCCGGATTCCCGCCCGGTCGTGGCTGACGGGTCCACTGAGCGGTCGGTCGCCCGCTACGGCAACGTCTCCCCCGCCGTCGTTATTGCGCTCCGGCGTTCTCGTAACGCCTCCAGTCGGGCCAGCTGCCGAGCTCGCGTCCGTTCTCGCGGAGCAGATGTGCTGCCAGCTTCGCCTCCGTTCGGTCGCGGTCGAGGAGTCGACCGATCGTCGCCGGAGTCAGGACGACGATGTCCTCGAGCTCACCGCGCGTCTCGAGCGGAGCGAACACGCCGACGGCGTCGATGACCGCCTGCATGAGCGTCTGCACGGAGCGAACATCGTCGTCGGGGTCGAGCTCGGCGGCCGATGCGTCCAGGTCGAGCTCGGTCAAGCTGACCGAGAGCGGGGCCAGGGAAATGATCATCCTCAGGCTCAGCTTCCTGACGCCGGAGATTCGCTCCTGCCACTCGGCGGACTCGGGAGCGTCGAGGAGCTCGGTTACCTCTTCGAGGACGTCCAGGTAGCTGGAGACCGCGTCGATGGTCGCGAGCGCGAACTCATGGCAGAACTGGCGTACGTCCGATGCGTTAAAGCTCATGGCTTTCCTATCTCTTCGGTCACTTGACGGCAGTGGCTCAGCGCTTCCCGGGCGAGAACCAGCTCTTGAGACTTCCCAGACTGTGTCCGGTCTTCAGCCCGTTGCTAACGGCCGAAAAGGCGGCGCTCTTGACCCCCCAGGCGTTCCAGGCCGCATATGCCCCGAGCGCGGCGGCCATCCCGTAGTGCCCACTCTGCGCGGCCATCACCGCGCCCGAAGTTGCCGCCGCCGACTTCTCGAGCTTGTCCTGCACATCCTTGACCCCGGCCACCGCCTCTCGAAGCGGCGCGGCGACCTTGACCACGGGCTTGCCGAATCGGTCCCAAGCCTCCTGCAACCTCGGCGGCAGGCGCTCGCCAAACTGGTCGCTCTTGGCATCGAGGACCTCGTCCTGGAGCTGCTCGGATTTCTCCTCGAGCTCCTTGACCTTCGCCTCCGCCTCCTTCTCCGACTCGGCTCGTGACTCGGCCTCGCGGTCGGTCTCCTGCGCCCGCTCCGACTCCTGCTCGGCTTGCTCGGGCTGCGCCTCAGGGCTTTCCGGCGCTTCCTCGGGCTGATCCTCGGGCGCCTGCTCCGCCTGCTCCTCGGGCTGCTCGGGTTCGTCTTCGGGTTCCTCCGGTTCGTCCTCAGGCCGCTCGGGCTCGTCGGGCTCGTCCTCCGGCTGCTCAGGTTCGTCGGCGGGCCGCTCGGGCCGCTCAGGCTCGTCTTCGGGTTCGTCCTCGGGCTCGTCCTCGGGTTCGTCCTCGGGCTGCTCAGGCTGCTCGGGTTCGCCTTCGGGTTCCTCCGGTTCGTCCTCAGGCCGCTCGGGCTCGTCGGGCTCCTCCTCCTCAGGCTGCGCTTCTGGGTCTTCCTCCCCAGGCTCCTCCTCGGGTCGCGCCTCCGGCTCATCCTCCCCAGGCTCCTCCTCAGGCTGAGCCTCAGGATCCTCCTCCTCAGGCTCCTCCTCAGGCTGAGCCTCCGCGTCCTCCTCCTCGGGCTCCTCTTCCGCCTGAGCCTCAGGATCCTCGTCCTCCGGCTCCGCCTCCTCAGGGTCCTCCTCCTCGGGCTGAGCCTCCGGATCCTCGTCCTCAGGCTGAGCCTCAGGCTCCTCCTCCTCAGGGTCCTCGTCCCCAGGCTCCTCCTCCACCCCCTCCTCGGCCGGCGCTTCGGACTCCTCGGCCTCTGGGGGTGGGGGTGCCTCCTCGGTTTCGGCGCTCCGGTCGGGTGGCGGCTCTGACGGCTCCGGCGAGGACTCGTGGGAGTCGTCGCGCTCGGAGGACTCGGTCACCGGGTCACCCGTGCTTTACGGAGGCTTCGCTCGGTCGGGCGAGCTTTGACGCCTGGCGCGCGCAGTTTCGGATCCAGCCGGCGTTCTTGAGGCGGCTCTCGAGCAGGTGGACGACGGTGCAGAGGGCGACGTCGCCGGCGGCGCCCGGTCCGTCGATGCGTGGATAGCGGCGTACCTCGGCGGCGACGAGCTTGGCCAGGTGACGCGATGCGTCGGCTCCGGAGGGCGGATCGTCCCCGTGCCCGTCCCCGTCTCCGTTGCGCTTGGCGTAGAGGCTCGTGACGAAGGCGTCGCGGGCCTCGGCCAGCTGGGGCCGGCGGCTGAGGGCAAGGCCGGCCGGTCTCCAGGCGCAGCGGCTCTGACACACCTCGCAGGCGTCGAAGGGCACGGTGCGCTCGATCCCAACCGTGTCGGGAGTCTCGAGTCCCCGGCCGTCCGCGTCGACCAGCGTGAAGGGGGTCAGGACCTCAGTGGTGTAAGCGAGCTCGTCGGAGTAGACCATGGCCTCGCCCCGCTTCAGGCGCGGCGCGGCGAGGCGCTGCTCCGGGCTCATGGCCATGCTCTGCCCGAGGTAGTCGCGCTCCTCCTCGGCGGTGAGGCGACACATGACCTTGAGGTTGGTGTTCTTGACCGCGTCCTCGACGAGCTTGGAGGGAATCTGCTCGGCGATGATGATTCCCTCGCCGTACTTGCGGTTCTCGGCCAGCACGTTGGCGAACGCCTCAGCCGCCTGTTCCTTGGCCTGACTCTGCGCCGAACCCCCGCCTCCCTTGGCGCGCGCGAGGAGCCGGTGCGCCTCCTCGATCACGGTGACGTGCTGGAGCTCCGATTGGGCTCCGCGGTTGGCCTTGTAGTGCTCGGTGATGGCGTTGATGAGGAGCGCGATCAGCAGCGCCTGCTCCTCGGACGAGCCCAGGGTCTTGAGCTCGACGATCACCGGGCGGGTCAGAAGCCATTCGGCGTCGAGGATGCGGTTGGTGCGAAAGACGCTCGCGCACGGGCCGGAGAGGAGCTGCTTGGCCCGGATGACCGACGAGGACTCAAGATTGGCCTTGACATCGCCCGAATAGCCGAGCCCGCTCGTGGCCCTGGTCATGGCCAGCGAGAAGCCGACCACGGTGGGCCAGTTGGTGGCCTCGCCGTCCGAGGTTTCGCTGGGCAGGATGCCGGCCGAGGCGTAGGTCTCGGCGATCGCCTCCTCGTAGATGGCGGGGAGGGGATCGAAGAGCCCGAAGGCGGCTTTGAACGCCGCCAGCAGCGCCGACATATGCTCGCCCACGAGCACCCCTTCCGGCACCGCGAAGGGGTTGAAGCGCAGCGGCCGGGAGCGCTCGTCCCCGACCGTGAAGACGACGAGGTCGTTCTCGAACTCGGGGAGGTTGAGTAGCTTCCGGTAGTCGTTGGCGACATCGTTCACGGGCTCGATGACCAGAAAGGGAACCCGTCGCACGGAGGCGTCGGCGGCCGGCCACAGCTGTCGCAGGATCTCGAGCACCATCGTCGTCTTGCCCGAGCCCGTGCTCCCGGCGATCAGCGCGTGCTTGCTCAACGAGTTGACGTCGACCGAGAGTTGCGCGTCGGTGTCCGCGAGCTTCCCCAGCAGGATCGGGTGATCCCCTCCCGCGCTCGCTTCCGCGTGCCCCGAGCGGCCACGGCGGACCTGCACTCCGGGAAGATCGCCGGCGGCCGCGGCGGGAAGGCGGAACGCGCCGCCCGCGTCGCGCGCGTCGCCGATCATCGGAAGGTCGGCGAGCGGGTCCGGAGGAGGGCTCGGCCTTCCCCAGATCGTGGGGGCGCCGGGCGGAACGATCAAATCGACGGCGTGGAGATCCCAGCTCGCGATCTGCCCGGCCGCCTCGGAGGACCGGAGCCGGTACACGGTGGCCGCCGAGCGGACCGGGGATGACTCCCCATCCGCTGCCCCAGCCGGGGACACGATGCCGCCGAGGGTCTGCGCCAGCCCCGCGGCCAGGGGCTTGGGGCTTGCCACCAGGGTCCGGATCGCGAAGTGCCTCTGGCCCAGGCGCTGGGAGTAGTCGGCAAAGGCGGCGGCGGCATCCACGGCGATCGATTCGGCAGCCAGCGACTGCTCCCCGGTGAACACCCCCGCCTGCTGGCGGTCGCTCTGGGCCAGCTGCCCGTAGACGGTCGCGTACTCGTTGAGCAGGCGAGCGAGCGGCACCGAGGTGACACGGGGCTGGATGGCGATACTGACCACAACCGGGTCCTGGCACGCCATTAGCCGGCGGTACAGGGGCGACCAGTCCACCGTCCCGGTCCCGAACGGCACGACGGTGTAGAGGTACTCGAACCGCTTGCGCAGGTCGGGACGCACCGGAGGCGCCGTCACCTCTTCCCGGACGACGAAGGCGGCGTCGGCAATCTCGCTCTCGAACGGATCTCGCAGGCGCTGCAACTCGTGCGTCCGATCGTCGGAGACCACGCTGGTGAGCACGTGATCGGGCGCGATCGCAGTGATCATCTGGGCCAGCTCCTGCGCCCGCCGCGACGCGGTCGCGGCGTCCCCGGCCAGCGTCCGGACGATGATCGCCTGACGCAGTAGGTGCTCGTCGGGGCGCCGGATGATCCTGAGGTCGAATACGGCCTGGAGGTCCGGGTCCAGGAGCGAGTTGAGAAAGGTCCGCTGCTCAGACACCGCCGTCTGAAGGCGGGCGCTGTGCGGGATGTCTCTGAAGCGCCGGTCCTCGGTGAGATTAACGGCGGCGTCGATGGAAACCGCCGCGTAGGCGCTCCACGCCGTGGGGGCCGACTCGCCGAATCGGAGGGTGGGGAGGTCGAGTTCCTCGACGAGGACGGCCGGTGTCGCCATGAGACGCGACTAGCGATTGACCTGGATCGCCTGGCCCGCGAAGGCGGGTGCGGTCCCGGAGGGGATCTGCGAGCCGATCGTTCCGCGGCCGGCGAAGGGAACCGAGCCGGTGGCGGCCTGGACCCCCTCGCGCGTGACGGCGTGCACGCACTCGCGCAACGCCTTGACGACGTCGAACTGATGGAGCTGGGCGACGTCGAAGCTCTCTCCCTGACGACTGGCCTTGAGGTCCTTCCACAGGTAGTAGGGAAGTCCGAGCAGAGTCTTGAGGAAGCCCCGGCGCGACGCGCGCAGGTCGCTCCAGGTACCACTGGCCCAGAGGCTCCACCCGATGTAGAGATCCTGGCCGAAGGCCATGGTCGTGACGTAGGCGTCGTAGCGATCGAGCCGGAGGTTCAGGTATGCCTGCCCATCGGGCAGGGTCACGACGCGGTACTGGATCGGCGACTGGCGCTTGATCACGGCGTAGGCGATGTGCTCGAACACGTCGGTCGCGTGTGTTCCCTTTCCATCCAAGCTGAGCTTCCACTCGTTGAAGGGGAAGTAGTGCCGCCTAAAGAAGGGCGAGATCCAGATGAAGGCACAGGCCATGGCGAGCACGATGAGGTAGAGGATGAGCAGCCCACGACCGAAGAGCCTGTCGACAACGTAGGCACCCAGAGCGCCGGGGAAGATCGCGAACAGGATCGCGAGCCCCTTCATCGAGCTGCTGGCGATCGCCTTGGCCAGCGCCGCCGTGATGTCGAACCCCTCGAGCTTGTCATCCCAACCGAGCCGTTGCCCTAGGTATGCCGCGTTGGGCTCGCCACTGCCCAGGAGGGCGACATCGCCGAGCTCGTCGACGCCGGCCGGCTCCGGAGGCAATGCCGCCGCCGCCAGCGCCGCCGCCGCCAGCGAGGGGGTTGGCTTGATGGGAGGTGGCGCGACCTGGGTTGCCACTGTGGACCCTCCGGATACGTCCAGACCTGCGTCGACAGACTCGGTGAGTTGACTGCCACACCCCGCGCAGAACAGGTCGTCCGCTTGATTAGCCGCCCCGCAGCTCAGGCACGTGTTCATTGCAGCTCTGCTCCTTTTCTTGGCCGTCCTCGCGGGCCGGGTGTCCCCGAAAATCGCCTTAAGGCAGTGCCCGCGACGCGCGCCGTCGCCCTGGCGCGGATGCTATTGAGCGGCCACGCGATGGTCAAGAGGACACGGGTCCCGTGGCTGCACCCGCGTCGTGCGTGTAGGGTGCACGCCATGTCAGGGGGCCACCTGGGCGAACGATGATGAGCGCCTTCTGCACCAAGTGCGGGCAGCGCCTGATCGCCGGCGACGCCTTCTGCCGCAAGTGCGGGGCGCCGACCAAGCAGGACGGACAGGAACCGGCCGTCACAACCGTCGAAACAGAAGCTCCGCCGCGCAGTAAGCCGGTACCGGTCGCACCTCCCGATCCGCCACCGGTCGAGCCTGCCCCCACCGCCGTCGCGGCCACCGGAGGAGCCAGT
>Ga0302325_10029223_pt1 | contig 11389 bp, 6 predicted proteins | sample Palsa_T0_2_FD_201948 | JGI IMG/M metagenome (GOLD analysis project Ga0302325, IMG submission 201948) | Peat permafrost microbial communities from Stordalen Mire near Abisko, Sweden - Palsa_T0_2 | ecosystem: Environmental > Terrestrial > Soil > Palsa > Peat permafrost | place: Sweden: Abisko... | reverse complement strand
GCGAATCGCCGCTCGGCCGTCCAGCCGGCCTCGCCGGTGAACGCCGCCGCCTGCGATCCCGCCCGCTGTGCCCAGGCCCGGTAGGCGTCGACCGTGCGCTGCCCGCGTGCGTCGACGTATGCCGTCCGCGGCCCGGCCGGCGCCCCGTCCAACCGGGGCGGCTCGCCGGAGCTCCAGCTGGTGCGAGCCTGCTCGATTCCTTCAAACGGGGCATCGCCGTCCAGCGGTCCGAGGTAGGCGATCAGGAAGGCCAGCCACGTTCGCTCCTCCAGGTCCTGCGCGGGGTCGGCGACCTCGGCGTAGAGACCGGGGGGATCGGCGGCCAGGAGATCCATCCGCGTCGCGGCGAATGCCAGTTCCTCCGCCAGCCGCTGGGCGTCGGCCCCGGACCGCAGACCCGGAACCAGCGACGACCGGAAGCCGTCCTCGGCGCCGCGAGAGAGCCTGCGCACCACCACGCCCGACCGGCTACCGGCACGAGCGGAGCCCGTGCGTGCCCCCGCCGTCACACGGTCGCCGGTCCCCGCCGAGCCTGCGCCGGAACGAGCCGGCCGCGTTGTCTGCCCGCCAGGAGACACCATCGGCCGCATCTCCACATGCTGCTCCCGTGAGCAGATCGGGCAGTTCTGAACGAGTCGGTTGTGGCGGCAGAAGGTCGGCATGCGCAACGGACGCAGGTTCTCTCCTTCACTATAGGTCCACTCCCCGGCACTCGCCCGGACCGATCATGGCGACGTGAAACCGGCCGCCTCACGGCGACGGTGCTCACGGGCCCGAGCCATCACCTCACGGAAGCTGGTGAAGCGGAAGATCAGGACCAGCGCCGCAAACCCCAGCGCCGAGCTGAGGATCGCGGTGGCGATCTGCTGTCCCACCGAGAACGCCGGCGTGGCGGCGTTGTGGGCGAAGATCGTCAGCAGCAGCGCCTGCTGGACGCCGGCTCCGCCCGGGGTGAACGGGAACACCGAGGCGATCACCTGAACGGCGAGCACGAGCAGCGCGTTGCGCACCGACCCACCGATGTGGAACGCATCGAGCAGCGCCCAGTACGCGGCGAACCGAACGATCCAGCTGGCGAACTGCCAGCTGGCCATCTCCCGCCAGTAGCGCCGGCGATCGGACAGGATCGTCAGCCCGAGGCGGATCCGCTGCCAGAAGGCGCGGACCTTCGCCGACAGCAGAGCGAAACCGACCAGAAACAAGATGGCGAGCGCGGTCACGAAGAACAGCGTGAAGCGCGGGTTGGAGGCGAAGAAGCTGATGTCGAACGCGGGCAGCTTCGAGAAGTCAGGCGGTTTGGGGAACACCCCCTGCGTGAAGGCGAAGCCCATCACCAGCAGCCCCATGAACCAGTCGAAGATCACGCCGGTCGACAACGCAGTGGCGATCGTCGGGTAGCTGCTGTCGGGGATCGCCATCCGGGTCAGGAACAGCTGGGCGACGTTGCCGCCGCCGAGCGGGAAGACGTTGTTGACGGCGTAGCCGACCATGTAGCCGCCCCAGACATCACGCCAGCGAACCGCCCCGTCAGGATACGCGGCGCGCACGGCGTGAAACAGCGCCCGTGAGCGCAACAGCAGGTACACCCCGTAGAGCACCAGCCCGATCAGCAGCGACGGCCAGCTCAGATTCGCCAGCTGCGAGAAGAAGGTGCCCGCGGAGGACAGCAGGCTGTCGATCGTGCCGATGAACGAGCTGCCCCCGTGATGGGACGCCACCGCGTGCTGGTGAGCGACCACGTGCTGGACGATTGTCTGTGTTCCCGCCACCCCCACACGGTCGCACACCGAGCAGCCGGCCCGGCAGTCAGGCGGAGCAGTCGTCAGTCAGGCCGGGCAAAAGGACCGGGGGGCCCAGATCCATCTGGGCCCCCCGGAGAGTCAGGGAAGTGGGGGCGCAGTTCCCTGACCGACAGGGGCGAGTTTCCCCGTCCCAAGCCTTGAGTAAACCTCAATGCCCCGAACAATTCGGCTAGGCACAGCAGATGGGCCGCACCACCACGGTTAACGTATCAGCTTCGCACGCAGACGTGGGATAAGAAATCCGTCATGCAGCGCGGCCTTCGTCTGCCGGCCGCGGGGATCTCGTCAGCGATCGCGCGTGGCGGGCCCGGTGAAGAACTCCTCGCCGGGGCGCACGGTTCCAGCCGCCTCGGCCTCGTGACGCAGAGTCCGGTCGGCTTCTCCGCTCCACGCGCCCACGGCCAGCCGCTCCCGGTCGGCGTCCATCGGACTGCCGCCGAGATCGGCGTTGACGATCCGGGCGCACTTGCGTCCTTCGGCGATCGCGGTCACCACCAGCGACTGGCCGATCCGGGCGTCGCCGCAGGCGTAGACCCGGCCCATCGATGTCCGGTAGGTCATCCGGGTGCTGATGTTCTTGCGGTCGTCAAGCTCCAGCCCGAGCTGCTCCACCAGTCCCTCGTGCTCGGGATGCTCGAAGCCGATCGCCAGCAGGACCAGGTCCGCCTCGAGCACGAACTCGCTCCCGGGAACCGGCGTGAGATCACGCGAGGAGCTGCCGGTCACCTGGCGCGCGTACACGTGGCTCACCATCCTGCCCTTGCCGCCGAAGCCCGTCACCTCGGTTCCCCAGCGGCGCTTTCCGCCCTCGTCCAGCGCGTATGTCGTGGCCGTCCGCTTGGGAGGCAGCGGCCAGGGAGCGCGGGGGTCGCCGTGTTCGGGGAGCTGCGTGTACACGTCGAGCATGACGACGCTGCGCGCCTGCTCCCGGTGGGAGTTGGAGATGCAGTCCATGCCGGTGTCACCGCCGCCGATCACGATCACCTTCTTGCCGTGGGCGGTGATCTCACCGCCCGGCTCCGGTGCGCGGGACGGCCGTCCCTGCTGCGCGGCCACCCAGCGGTTGCGCTGATACAGGTACTGCATCGCCGGATGGATGCCGTCGAGCTGGCGGCCCGGCACGTCGAGGTCACGCGACACGCGGGATCCGATCGAGATCACGACCGCGTCGAAGCGCTCGTCGAGTTCCGGTGCGGTGATGTCGCGCCCGACGTCGGTGTCGTAGACGAACTCGATGCCCTCCTGCTCCAGGATGGCGACGCGGCGGTCGATGACCGACTTCTCCAGCTTGGCGTCGGGCACCCCGAAGCGCAACAGTCCACCGGGGCCCTCGTCACGCTCGAACACGGTGACGGCGTGGCCGCATTGGTTGAGCTCGGCGGCGACCGCCAATCCCGCGGGGCCGGCGCCGACGACCGCGACCGTGCGGCCGGAGCGCCGCTCCGGCCGATGGGGCACGATCCAGCCCTCGGCGTAGGCGCGCTCCACGATGGCCAGCTCGATCTGTTCAATCGCCACCGGGTCGTCGTTGATCGCCAGCACGCAGGCCGACTCGCACGGCGCCGGGCAGATCAGCCCGGTGAACTCCGGGAAGTTGTTGGTGGCGTGCAGCTGATCGATGGCGTCACGCCACTTGTCGCGGTAGACGAGGTCGTTCCAGTCCGGGATCAGGTTGCCCAGGGGGCAACCCTCGTGGCAGAACGGAACCCCGCAGTCCATACAGCGCGCGCCCTGGCGCCGAAGCTCGGCTTCGGGCTGCAGATCGAAGTACCGGTCGTAATCGCGGACGCGGCGGCGCGGGTCACGCTTGTCGAAGCCGACCCGGTGGATCGTGAGGAATGCGCCGAGCTCGCCCATGGGAACGCAGAGGGTAGACGGCTACGCGCCGACGAGCTCGGCCCGCTCTTGCAGGACGCGCTTGTAATCCCGGGGCATCACCTTCACGAACCGCTGGCTCTCCCGTTCCCAGGAGGCGAGGACGTTGCGGCCCCGCAGAGAACCGGTGCGCGCGGCATGCTCGGCGATCAGCGCCTTGACCTCTACCTCGTCGGCCTCGTCGAGCGGATCCAGGTCGACCAGCTCGGTGTTGCAGCGTCCCTTGAACCGGTTGTCACGGTCATAGACGTAGGCGATGCCGCCGCTCATCCCGGCGGCGAAGTTGCGACCGGTCGTGCCGAGCACCACAACGCGCCCGCCGGTCATGTACTCGCAGCCGTGGTCCCCCACCCCCTCCACGACGGCGTGCGCGCCCGAGTTACGCACGGCGAAGCGCTCCCCGGCGAGGCCGCGGATGAACGCCCGCCCGGAGGTCGCGCCGTACAGGACGGTATTGCCGACGATCATGTTCTCCTCGGCCCGGAACAGCGCGGACTCCGGCGGGCGCACCGAGACGATCCCGCCCGACAGGCCCTTGCCCGTGTAGTCGTTGGTCTCTCCGCGCAGCGAGAACGTCACCCCCGGGGCCAGCCACGCGGCGAAGCTCTGACCGGCCGACCCACTGAAGGAGATCTCGATCGTGCCCTCCGGCAGGCCGGGGGCGCCCCGCCGGCGGGCGATCTCCCCGGACAGGATCCCGCCGACGGTGCGGTTGACGTTGCGGACCGGAATCGGCCCCTGGCGGATCTGCTCGCCGGTCTCGATCGCCGGCTCGCACAGGCGCAGCAGCTCCCAGTCCAGCGCATCGTCGAGCACCGGAACCTGCTTGCGCGTCTGGTGGCGCGGGACCTCGGGCGGCAGATCGAGCGTGCTCAGGACCAGCGAGAGGTCGACGCCGCGGGACTTCCAGTGGTCGATCGCCTCGTCGGTCTCCAGCAGATCGGGGCGGCCGATCAGGTCCGAGAAGCGGCGCACACCGAGCGTCGCCATGATCCCGCGGACCTCCTCGGCGACGAACAGCATGTACGCGGTCACGTGCTCCGGGGTGCCTTGGAACCTCGCCCGCAGCTCGGGATTCTGCGTGGCGATCCCGACCGGGCAGGTGTTCAGGTGACAGACGCGCATCATGATGCAACCGAGCGCGATCAACGGCGCGGTTGAGAAGCCGAACTCATCGGCGCCGAGCAGCGCCGCGATCACGACATCACGACCGGTCTTGATCTGACCGTCCACCTCCACCCTGATGCGGCTGCGGAGATCGTTGAGCAGCAGCGTCTGCTGGGTCTCGGCGAGACCGATCTCCCACGGGATGCCGGCTGACTGGACCGAGGACTGGGGCGACGCTCCGGTGCCGCCGTCGTGGCCGGAGATCGTGACGTGATCGGCATTGGCCTTGGCGACGCCGGCGGCGACGGTGCCGACCCCGACCTCGGAGACCAGCTTGACCGACACCGAGCTCGTCGGGTTGGCGCAGCGAAGGTCATAGATCAGCTGCTTGAGGTCCTCGATGGAGTAGATGTCGTGGTGCGGCGGCGGCGAGATCAGTCCGACGCCGGACGTCGAGTAGCGGATCTTGGCGATGTAGTCGTCGACCTTGTGGCCCGGGAGCTGACCGCCCTCGCCGGGCTTGGCACCCTGGGCCATCTTGATCTGGAGCTGGTCGGCGTTGACCAGGTAGTCGATCGTGACCCCGAACCGGCCCGACGCCACCTGCTTGATCGCCGAGCGGCGCAGGTCGCCGTTCTCATCCGGGGTGAAGCGGGCCGGATCCTCTCCCCCCTCCCCCGTGTTCGACTTGCCGCCGATCCGGTTCATGGCGATGGCGAGCGTCTCGTGCGCCTCCCGGGACAGGGACCCGAGGCTCATCGCCCCGGTGCTGAAGCGCTTGACGATCTCGGTCGCGGGCTCCACCTCATCCAGCGGCACCGGCTCCGGCGCCGGGCGCAGCTTCATCAGGCCGCGCAGCGCCGCGTTGGCGGTCGCCTCGTCGTTGGCCTGACGGGCGAACGCATCGTAGGTCTCCTGGGGATCAGGCGGCAGCGAAATCCCCTCCGCGCTCGGCCCGCCGCCATTCCGGTGGCCGTTGCCGTTCCCGCTGTCGGCCCGGGCGCGGACGGCATGCTGGAGGCTGGCGATCGTGTCCGGATTCCAGATGTGGCGCTCGCCGTCCCGGCGCCACTGCAGGACGCCGCCGACTGGTAGCACCTCCCGCTCGGTCCGGGGATACGCGCGGAAATGCCTGCCCAGCGCCTCCGCTGCCAGCACCTCCAGGCCGATGCCGCCGATTCGGGACGCCGTCCCGGTGAAGTACTTGTCGATCAGCTCCGGCTCCAGCCCGACCGCCTCGAAGATCTGCGCCCCGCAGTAGGACTGAATCGTGGAGATCCCCATCTTGGAGATCGTCTTCAGCAACCCCTTGCCGATCGCCTTGACGATCTGCTGCTCGGCCTCGTCGCGACCGAGGTCCACGGGCAGCAGTGAGCGGTCGGCGAGCTCGTCAAGCGACTCGAACATGAGATAGGGATTGATGGCCGAGGCGCCATACCCGATGAGGGTCGCCATGTGGTGGATGTCCCGCGGCTCGCCGGATTCGATCACCAGGCCGGTGCGCAGCCGGGTCCCGGCCCGGACCAGGTGGTGGTGCACCGCGCCGACGGCCAGCAGCGACGGCATCGCCACCCGCTCGGGCCCGAGGTTGCGATCGGACAGGATCAGGATGTTGGCGCCGTGCTCGACCTGGCTGGAGGCCTCCCGGCAGAGGGCATCCAGGCGATGCTCCATCCCGTCCGGTCCGTCCTCGATCGGCCAGGTGATGTCCAGCGTGGCGGCGTCGAAGATCTCATGGGAGACCTGGCGGAGCTTCTCCAGCTGCGGATTGCGCAGGATCGGCTGGGAGATGACCAGCTGGTGGGCCTGCTCCGGCGCCTCGCTCAGCAGGTTGACCTCGGCGCCGACCCCCGTCTGGAGGCTCATGACCACGTTCTCCCGGATCGGGTCGACGGGCGGGTTGGTGACCTGGGCGAACAGCTGCTTGAAGTAGCCGAACAGCGCCGGCTGGCGATCCGACATGACCGCCAGGGCGGCGTCGTTGCCCATGCTGGCCACCGGCTCCTCGCCGTTGGAGGCCATCGGCGCGATGATCATCCGCAGGTCCTCCTGCGAGTAGCCGAACGCCAGCTGCCGAGAGCGCAGCGGCTCGACCCGGGGCACCAGCGGCTCACGCTCAGGGAGGTCGTCGATCTGCACCACGGAGCGCTCGTACCACTCCCCGTAGGGCTTGCGGCGCGACACGCGGCGCTTGACCTCCTCGTCCTCAACGATCCGGCCCTCTTCCAGGTCAAGCAGGAACAGCTTGCCCGGCGCCAACCGGCCCTTGCGCTGCACGTGCTCCGGGGCCACCGTGATAACCCCGGTCTCGGAGGCGAGGACCACGTAGCCCTCGGTGTCCTGCACCCAGCGGCCGGGCCGCAGCCCGTTGCGGTCCAGCACGGCGCCCGCCACCCGCCCATCGGTGAACGCGATCGCCGCCGGGCCGTCCCAGGGCTCCATCAGGCAGGAATGGAAGTCATAGAAACCCTTGACGTCAGGGTCGATGTCGGTCCGGGTCCGGTAGGCCTCGGGGACCATCATCATCATCGCGTGGGAGATCGACCGGCCGGAGAGCACCAACAGCTCGAGCACGTTGTCGAACGTGGCGGAGTCAGAGCCGCCCCGGCGGACGACCGGCAGCACCTTCGGCAGGTCGTCGCCGAACAGCTCGGAGCTGAGCTGTGACTCACGGGCGCGCATCCAGTTGACGTTGCCGCGCAGGGTGTTGACCTCGCCGTTGTGGGCGATCATGCGGTACGGGTGAGCCAGCTCCCAGCTCGGGAAGGTGTTGGTGGAGAAGCGCGAGTGGACGAGCGCGAGGCGGGACGCGACCCGTGGGTCACGCAGGTCCGGGAAGTACCGCGGCAGCTGGGGGGCGGTCAGCATCCCCTTGTAGACGAGGGTCCGGCTGCTGAAGCTGGGCAGGGCGATCTCGGTGCCGCCGGCCCGCTCGACGATCCGCCGGATCACGTACAGCTTGCGTTCGAACGCGCCCTGATCCTCGATCTCCTCGCCGGCCTCGATGATCACCTGACGGATGATCGGCGCCGACAGGCGGGCGGTCTCGCCGAGGTACCGATCGTCCACGGGCACGTCTCGCCACCACAGCACCCGCTGGCCCTCGGCCTCCACCGTCTGATCGATCAGCTGCTCGAAGGCGCGCCGGCGCTCGGGGTCACCAGGGAGGTAGCAGACCCCGATGCCGTAGCGCCCAGGTGGGGGCAGCTCGATGCCGGACACGGCACCTCGGATGAACGCGTCGGGGACCTGCAGCAGGATCCCGGCGCCGTCTCCGGTGTTGGGATCGGCGCCCTCGGCGCCCCGGTGCTCCATGTTCTCCAGCGCCTCCAGCGCCTTCTCGACCACCGCGTGACTGGCCTCGCCCCATAGCTTGGCCACCAAGGCGATGCCGCAGCCATCGTGCTCGTATCTCGGGTCGTAGAGGCCAGTGGGCGGCGGGGGGCCGTCTGCGGAGCGGCGATACATGTAGCGGTGCCTTCGTCGGCGTGGTCAGGGCAGGCACTGCGGGGCCAGGCCGGCGAATTCTACCAACGGGGCCAATCGCGTCAGCGATTCGCCTTCGCCTACTTGGCTTTGGCTTTGGCTTTGGCGCGGCTGCCGGTGCCCGAGGTGGCGCCCGACGCGGACGAGTCGCCGTCCGACGCACTGGAGCGCTTGCGCGGCTTGGTCGCGGCCTTCTTGGGCGCGGCCTCGTCGGAGTTGCCGCTGCGGACCTCGGCCAAGCTGGCCTCCAGGGCCGCCATCAGGTCCGGCGCGGGTGTTGTGTCCTCGGCCTCGGGCGGCACAGCGATCTCCTCGCCGGCGGCCTTACGCTCGATCAGGTCCAGCACCCGCTCGCGGTACTCGTCCTTGAATCTGGTCGGATCGAACTCCGCCGACAGGGAGTCGATCAGCTGCTGGGCCATCGTCAGCTCACGCTCGGAGGCCTCCGCCTCGCCGATCGCGTCCAGCTCGTCGAGGCGGTCGGGCGACAGGACCTCGTCCCCGAACAGCATCGTCGACAGTGCCATCACCTCGCCGGCGGGGCGCAGGGCGCACAACTGCTGCTTGGAGCGGATCACGACCTTGCCGATCGCCACCTTGTTGGCCTCTCGCATGGCCTCCAGCAGCAGCCGGTAGGCCTTGGCACCACCGGTGGCCGGGGCCAGGTAGTACGAGTGGTCGTAATAGATCGGGTCGATCTCGGCCAGATCGACGAACTCCTCGATGTCGATCGTCTTCGTCGCCTTGGGGTCGAGCGCCTCCAATTCCTCGGGCTCGATCAGCACGTAGCGATCCGGGGTCAGCTCATAGCCCTTGACGATGTCCTCGAACGCCACCTCGTCGCCGGTCGACGGATCCACCCGCTTCTGCTTGATGCGGGCACCCGTCTTGCTCGAGAGCTGGTGAAAGCGCACGGACTTGGGCGACGTGGCGCTGTACAGCTTGACGGGCACGTTCACCAGCCCGAAGCTGATGGCGCCACTCCAGATTGCGCGGGGCATAGTGCGTCTGTATATACCGCAGCGCCCACCCTTCGCAACCAATGAGTGCAGTCTTGCCTGATTGACCGCCCCGCGGGGTGGTCCGGTCGCCGGCGGTACTTGTGGTCCCTGGGGCCCTAACGACCGATCGACGACATGTCGGCGTAGCGATCGCCGGCCGCGGCGCCGACCGGAGCCGCGTCATCGATCCGCTCCAGATCCTCCCGGTCAAGCGACAACTCGACGGCCTGGACGTTCTCCTCCAGATACCGGCGGCGCTTGGTGCCGGGGATCGGCACGATGTCATGGCCCTGGGCCATCACCCACGCCAGCGCCAGCTGCCCGGGGCTGCAGTCCTTCTCCCGCGCGATCTGACGGATGCGGTCGACCAGCTCCAGGTTGCGCTCGAAGTTCTCGCCCTGGAAACGGGGACTGTGACGGCGGAAGTCGTCATCGGCGAGGTCCGCGGGCGACGTGATCTGGCCGGTGAGGAATCCACGGCCGAGCGGGCTGTAGGCGACCAGCCCGATTCCCAGCTCCCTCAGCGTCGGCAGGATCTCGTCCTCCGGGTCACGGCTCCACAGCGAGTACTCCGTCTGCAGCGCGCTGATCGGGTGCACGGCGTGGGCGCGGCGGATGGTGTCCGGCGCCGCCTCCGACAGCCCCAGGAAGCGCACCTTGCCCGCGTCGATCAACGACGCCATCGCCCCGACCGTCTCCTCGATCGGTACGTCCGGGTCGACCCGATGCTGGTAGTAGAGGTCGATATGGTCCAGGCCGAGGCGCCGCAGCGAGGCCTCGCAGGCGTCGATCACGTACTCCGGCCGCCCGTTGACGCCGCGGGCGCGAGGGTCCCGAGGGTCCCGCACGATCCCGAACTTGGTGGCCAGCACGACCTCGTCACGCCGATCCGCGATCGCGCCGCCGACGAGCTGTTCGTTGGTATGCGGTCCGTAGGCGTCCGATGTGTCGATCAGCGTCACGCCCAGGTTCAGGGCGGCTTGGATCGTGGCGACCGCCTCGCCCTCGTCCGCTGAGCCGTAGAACTCCGACATGCCCATGCAGCCCAGTCCCTCGGCCGAGACGGTCAATCCCTGTGTGCCTAATGTGCGTTGTTCCATTGGAGCAGCAGGTTAGCCCGGACGCCGTCGCGGAGCTGACCTCACACCGGCTCCCTCCGCGACGTTGAGTCATCGTGCGCCTGCCACCGTTCCAGACCCTGCTTGATGCCCACGGCCGTGACGTGCATCGCTTCCTGATCGCCATCGTCGGGCCGGTCGACGCCGACGACTGCTACCAGGAGACGTGGCTGGCGGCGCTGCGGGCCTACCCGCAGGTGCGGGACGCGTCGAACCTGCGCGGCTGGTTGTTCACGATCGCGCGGCGCAAGGCGATCGACCAGGTTCGGGCGCGGGGGCGCCGGGCGACGCCGGTCGCCGAGCCGAGCGACTTGCCGCAGGCGCCGATCGCCGCGGAGCCGGCCACGGTCGCCGGCGACCTCTGGTCGGCCGTGGCCGGGCTGCCGGAGAAGCAGCGGACGGCCCTGGCGATGCGGTTCATCGCCGACTCCGCGTACACCGATATCGCCGAGGCAATGGAGATCAGCGAGCCGGCGGCGCGCCGCAACGTGCACGAGGGACTCAAACGTCTTCGAAAGGAAGCCGCATGAACACGAGCGACGAGCCCAACTTCAGATACGCCGCGGCCGACGGGACCGAGGCGCTGGCGCTGGCCCTGCGTGAGGCCGTGGGGACGATGACTTCCGAACCGCCGGCGATCGTGGACGCGGCGGCGGCCGCCGGGCTGTTGGACGTCGCCTACGCGACGCTGGATTCCCCGGTCGGCAAGCTCATCCTGGCGACCACGCCCGTCGGGCTGGCGCGGCTGGCCTACATCGATGGCGGCCAGGAGGACGAGATCCTGGCGGACATGGCGGCACGGCTGTCGCCGCGGATGCTGTCGGCACCCCGGCGCCTGGACCAACCTCGCCGGGAGCTCGACGAGTACTTTGCCGGGCGCAGGCAGCGGTTCGAGCTGCCGCTCGATCTGCGGCTGCTGACGGACTTCGCCCGCCGGATCCTGACGGCCACCGCCGGCATCCCCTACGGCTCGGTCTCCACCTACCGGGACGTGGCCGTT
>Ga0302325_10029221_pt1 | contig 11389 bp, 9 predicted proteins | sample Palsa_T0_2_FD_201948 | JGI IMG/M metagenome (GOLD analysis project Ga0302325, IMG submission 201948) | Peat permafrost microbial communities from Stordalen Mire near Abisko, Sweden - Palsa_T0_2 | ecosystem: Environmental > Terrestrial > Soil > Palsa > Peat permafrost | place: Sweden: Abisko... | reverse complement strand
CTTCAACTGGGATGAGTTCTCGACGAAGCCCCCAGCAATGAGCCAGACCGGATGAGCACATCGAGCAGCAAGCGCCGCATCGGCGTCATTACCACTTCGCGCGCCGACTACAGCCACCTTTACTGGCCCCTGCGCGAGCTCGCCGCACACCCGCAGGTCGAACTCGCCGTCTTCGCCCTCGGCGCGCATCTCTCGCCGGAATTCGGTTCCACGCTGAAAGAAATCGAGCGCGACGGCTTCCCCATTCAGGCGCGCATCGAGTGCCTGCTCAGCTCGGACACCGACACCGGCATGGCCAAGACCATCGGCATAGCCATCCTGGGCCTGGCCGACGCACTGACCGCCTGGCGGCCCGACATTCTGCTCCTCATTGCCGACCGCTATGAAATGCTCGCCCCGGCGTCGGTCGCACTTGCCCTGAGGATTCCCATCGCCCACATCGAAGGCGGCGAAGTCTCGCAAGGCGCCATTGACGACCAGGTGCGCAACGCCCTCACCAAGCTCGCGCATATCCACTTCACGTCAACGCCCACCGCTCGCCGCCGCGTCATCGCCATGGGCGAAGAGCCCGGTCGCGTGCATCGCGCCGGCGCGCCCTCGCTTGACCACCTGCGCCGCTCCGCGCTGCTCGACCGGTCCTCGCTCGAAGCCCGCCTCGGCGTCACACTCACAGCGCCGGTCCTCCTTGTCGCCTGGCATCCCGTCACCATTCTGCGCGACACAAACGCTGAAGCCGACGCGCTCTTCGCGGCCCTGGCCGAGGTTCCCGGTCAACTCGTCTTCGTTTTCCCCAATCCGGATGCAGGCAGCCACGCGCTCATCCAGCGCACAAAAGCTCTCGCCGCCACACGCCCACACACGCACATCTACGTCAACCTCGATGCCATTACCTATTGGAGTCTGCTGGGCCAGGTCGACGCAATGGTGGGCAACTCCTCCAGCGGCATCATGGAAGCAGCCTCGTTCGCCCTGCCCGTGGTCAATGTCGGCATGCGCCAGCAGGGCCGCGAACGCGCCCACAACGTAATTGACGTTTCCGCCGAAGCCCCCGCAATCCATGCCGCCGTGCACCGTGCGCTCAGCCCGGAGTTCAAAGAGGCTCGGCGTGGAATGACCAATCCTTACGGCGACGGAACCGCCGCGAAGACCATCGCGCATGTGCTGGCCACCGTGCCGCTCGATGGCCTGCTCATCAAGCAGCCAACGCCCTCGCCTGAGGAAAAAGAGGACGTCCGTGGGTTCTAAGCGGGAACTCCCACGAAAGCCGGGTGCCCCCGGTCTCGATTTTGAGACCGGGGAAACCTCGAACCTCAATTCCCCTGCCATACCGCTCTCTTCTCCCGATATTACCGAAGCCGAAATCGAAGCTGTCACCCAGGTCCTCCGCACCCCGCACCTCAGCCTTGGCCCCGAGCTTGCCGCCTTTGAAGTAGCGCTGGCCGCCTATCACGCGGTTCCCCACGCCGTCGCCGTCAGCTCCGGCACCGCTGGCCTTCATCTGGCGCTGCTCACCCTCGGCATCGGCGAGGGCGACGAAGTGATCGTCCCATCGTTCGCCTTCATCGCCGTGGCCAACGCCGTCCTCCAGGTCCGAGCCACACCGGTCTTCGCGGAGATCGACCCCGTAACCCTCAATCTCGATCCCGACGCGGTGCAGCGCGCCATTACCCCCCGCACCCGCGCGCTCCTCGTCGTTCATACCTTCGGCGTCCCGGCAGACATGGACGCCCTGCAAACCATCGCCCTCCGGCATAGCCTGGTCATCATTGAAGACGCCTGCGAAGCCATTGGCGCCCAATTCGGCAACCCGCCCCGCCCCGCCGGCAGCCTGGGCAATCTCGGCGTCCTCGGCTTTTATCCCAACAAGCAGATCACCACCGGCGAAGGCGGCGCAGTTCTGGCCCGCGACCCGGCCCACGTTGCCCGCCTCCGCAGCCTGCGCAACCAAGGCCGGGGTCCCCAGCGACAGGTCTTCGTCGATGGGGTGGAGGGCCGCTCCGGAACAGACTGGCTGAACCACGCCGAGCACGGCTATAACTACCGGCTCTCAGACCTGGCCTGCGCCTTGGGCCGCGTACAGCTCTCGCGCATCGCGGAGATCCTCGCACTTCGCCGCTCCGCCGCCGAGCGCTACCACCATCTTCTCGCACAGCTTGCGATCCAGGGTCTGGAACTCCCGCCCCTCACGCTCCCTGGCAGCAACCTCAGTTGGTTCGTCTATGTTGTTCGCCTGCCTAGGGATGTCGACCGCGACCGCGTCCAGGCCCGGCTCGCGGCCCGAGGCATTTCCACCGGTCGCTATTTCGCCCCCATCCACCTGCAACCCGCCTGGCGCGCCCACCCCAGCGCCATGGCGGCCCACCTTCCCATCACCGAATCAATCGCCCAGCGCACGCTCGCCTTGCCGTTTTTCAACCGCATCGGCGCCACCCAGCAGCGGAAGGTGGCAGCGGCACTTGAGGAAGAAGTCCTATCATCGGATAACTCGATTTAGTCAATCCATTTACTGCGGTTGTAATCTGCCTTGTAACTCCACCGGTCCGCATAAGTGCGTTTGCAATCAAAGCCATCCCCTTGCACCAAATTAAAAGAATGGGACATCGGCAACCTCCTAGCCTCCTGCTGCATCTAGGTCTCAGGAATATGAACGTGCAACACAAAATTCTCGGTTTGCAGTCTTGACACGGGGGCAAAAGGAGCGCACCATCGTCCCAAATCGGACAGATTGGCAGGTGTGTCTCACATCCGGAACCTTCACCCAACTTTTCACACACCAGCATAGGTCGCCTCAAACCCTGGCTCCCTAGACTGACTTCATCAACCATTGAAGAGCAGGCTCGCATGGTAGTCAAAACACATTCCAAGGGTCGCGGTCTCACCGGACTCCATGTCGGTGCTTCCAACGTTCGCCGCTATTTTCCCAGAGAGATTTCCGTCATCGAGTTGGAGTTGGATCATCTTCAGATTCAGTGTGGTTTGGGCCCGGCATTCTGGCAGGACGAACCGGAAATTCACGATCCCCGGCTGTGCGCATGGCTGGAATCGAAGAATTTCCATACCCGCCCTGATCGAACCCCGGTCCCGCTGGTCATGATCCCCTCAGGTAGGAGTTCCTTCAAACTCCAACCCGTCCGTCTCAACGGAGAAGCCAAGCTCAAGCAGGTCCACCCGCCTGCTGCTTGAAATCGCGCCTCTGCGCCCTCTTTGCATGAGGCCCGCGCGAAGCGTGTGCCCGCTGGTTGGTCCTTCTTTTCCTCCAATAACTTGCGCCGTGCGGCCCACCCGGTTCATGTGGGTGCATCGTCCCTGGCTTGATCCTGACCCGGCTTGTTCCTGGCTTGATAGACTCTGATCTGCCATGTCATTCCCCGAACTTCAGCAATCCATCGAGCGCCATTTTGCCGCCGGCTCCGCGGCCGGCAACGACCCCGCCGCCATGACGGCCTTTCTGTCTCTCCGCTCCGCTCTCGAATCCGGCGAACTCCGCTCTGCGTCGCCCGACCCCACTGCTCCCACCGGATGGCGCGTCAATGCCTGGGTCAAGCAGGGCATCCTGCTCGGCTTTAGATTGGGTGAGCTTCGAGAGTTTCCTGGCGGCGGACTTTCGTTTGTTGACAAACACACCTACCCGAATCGCCAATTCACGCCCAAAGACGGAATCCGTATTGTTCCCGGCGGCTCTTCCATCCGTGCCGGAGCCTATCTGGCCCGCGGCGTCGTCTGCATGCCGCCCATGTACATCAACGCGGGAGCCTATGTGGACGAAGGAACCATGGTCGACTCGCACGCCCTGGTCGGCTCCTGCGCGCAGATTGGCAAGCGCGTCCACCTCAGCGCCGCTGCCCAGATCGGCGGCGTGCTCGAGCCCATCAACGCCAGCCCCGTCATCATTGAAGACGACGTCCTGGTCGGCGGCAACTCCGGCGTCTACGAGGGAACCATCGTGCGCAAAGGCGCAGTTCTCGCCGCTGGAACCATTCTCACCCGCGGAACCCCGGTCTTTGACCTGGCCAAAGGCGAAGTCCTCCGCGCCACCCTCGACTTGCCCCTCGTCATTCCCGAGAACGCCGTAGTCGTCCCCGGCTCGCGTGCTGTAAGCAAGGGAAAGGGCCATCCCAACAGTGAGGCCTGGGGCCTCTCGCTCTACGCCCCCGTCATCGTCAAATACCGCGACGAAAAAACCGACCTGTCCACAACCCTCGAAGACTTGTTACGCTAGCCTCCATGACCCAGCAGCCAGGATTCCCAGCTTCAGGAGCTCGCGCATGAGGAGTTGGGTTCGCACGGTCCTGGCATTCGCAGCGATGTTTCCGGCGATTGCGCCAACCCACGCTGAAGAGCCCGGTGTCCTCCGCCTGCCCTGGAATCAGTGGCAGCTCCACATCGGCGGCGAACCCTCCTGCTCGCAATTCAACGCCCCCGCCTGCACCGCGCAGCAGTTCAATCACAGCGACCTGATTCCGCTCAACCAATGGCGGCGGATTGAGCTCACGCTCCCCGCGGAGCTGCGGTCGGCGCCCCAGCTAGGCTTGCTGGTGCAGGGCGAACAACCCATATACGAGGTTTTTGTCAACGGCCAATCGATTGGCGGCTCGGGCAGCCTGGCTACCCGGCAGGGGCCGGAGTACTCCCGGACCATCCTCGCCATCCCGCCCGCTTTTTCTCATCAGGGGCACTTGGTCATCGCCATTCACGGCCTCGGCATCAGCTTCGCAATCGCGGTCCCCGGCTTTGTCCCGACCCTCGCTCCAATGGACCGGATCGAGGCCGTGCGCGACCTGGACTTGTTCGCTTACCTGCGCGCCAGTTGGGAGCACTACCTCTGCTATGGGGCCATGTTCGGAGCCGGGTTCATCTTCTTTCTGCTCTTTTCCGTCAACACGCGCTTGCATGAATACTTCTGGCTGGGCGCCCGGCTTTGCGCCCTTGCCGTCTATCGGGTTTTCGAACTGGCCTGGGTCGCGAACCTCGGTCTGCCCGGATGGTTTACCTTCGCCGCCGACAGAATTCTCAACGCAATTTCAGCGTTCCTGCTGATTCAGTTTGTTTTCGCGTTCCTCGGTAGGCCCGTCCCAAAAGCCTTCCGCGCCATTCAGATTCTCGGCTTTTCCTCTGCCGTCTCCCTGCTCCTCTTGTTCCCATGGCCCTCATCCATCTTTTTCGCACTCGCCGGCTTCATTGAAAATGGCTTCTTTCACCGCGCCATGCAGGTTGCAACCATCATGGGCGACCTGAGCCTTCTGTTTCTTGTGCCAGGCTGCTTCAAAACCAAGCTGGCAGAAATGCGCTGGATCGGCGCTGCCCTCGTCTTCATTGCATTCATAGAGACGAATCGCATTTTGGGCCAATTCGATCTGCCCTCCTTTCCCCAGGACTTCATGTGGGGCTCTCTCGATTTCGATCTGCGCCCACTGGCTTATCTGCTTTTTTCCATCGTCATGCTCATCGCCATGACCTTCCGCCTGCGGCGCATTCAGAATCGCAATCGCGAGGTCGAGCAGGAGATCGCCGCCGCACGCAGCATCCAGCAGATTCTCATCCCCGAAGAGCTTCCCTCCATCCCCGGCCTGCGTATCGAAAGCGCCTACCTGCCCGCACAGGAAGTAGGAGGCGACTTCTTTCAAATCCTGCCCATCCCCAACCCCGACGAAGACCCTGACAAACCCTCCGCCTTCATCATCCTCGGCGACGTCAGCGGCAAAGGCCTCAAGGCCGCCATGACCGTTTCGCTCATTGTGGGAACGCTGCGAACATGCGCCCGCCATTGCATCAGCCCCGCCGAGCTGCTCAGCGAGGTCAATCGATCGCTGGTTGGCCGCTGCGACGGTTTTGCCACCTGCCTGGCGCTCATGATCAAACCCTCCGGCAACATTACCGTGGCCAACGCCGGCCATCCGAACCCCTACCTCAACGGCGTCGAGATCGCCACGGAATCCAACCTGCCGCTGGGCATCGCTGCGAGCATTCACTACGCCGAAGTCACAGTCCAGTTTCCATCCGATCAGATTTGTACTCTCGTCACCGATGGAGTTGTTGAAGCCACCAGCGCTTCCAGTCGCGAGCTATTCGGCTTCGGCCGCACGCAATCCATCAGCACCCAGCCCGCGTCCTCCATCGCAAAGGCGGCGAGCGCCTTCGGCCACGGCGCGCCCCAGGCCGACGACATCACCGTCCTGACCATCGCCCGTACGCCAGTGGCCCAACCCGCCCTGGTCTGAGCGTGATCCAAAGAACTGTCATCCTGACCGACCGGAGCAAAGCGAATGAAGCCGAAGGACCTGCGGCTCGTGCTCTTCGGAGAGATAATCTGTCGCATTTAATCCTCGAACAGGCGCATTTTGCTACCCTAGCCCCATGAGCCCGCGCACCCTCCAGGTCATCCCCATCCTCCGCATCTTCTCCATCGAGAAGGCGCGCGAATTTTATGTCGACTACGCCGGCTTCCATCTCGACTGGGAGCACCGCTTTGAGCCCACCGCGCCCCTCTACATGCAGGTCTCCCGCGACGGCCTTGTCCTTCATCTCTCCGAGCATTACGGCGACGGATCGCCCGGAACCCGCTTCCAGGTAACCTTCGAAGGCGTGCGCGAACTGCACGCCGAGTTGTCCGCGAAGAATTACCCCTACTGGCGTCCCGGCATCACCAGGACGTTCTGGGACACAGACCAGTTAAATCTCCTCGACCCCTTCGGCAACAAGATCGGTCTCTGCGAACCGAGAAACGACGCGCCAGCGAAATGACGGGCCGTCGCAATACGGTGTCTGGAGATAAGATCGTGAAGACTTCGTCCCCCCGGGTATCGAGGAATCGAAATGCTCAAACGTCGCATGGCAACCCACTCGATCGTCCTCCGCTTCGCCGTAGTGCTTCTCTTCGTAGCAACCGCCCGCTCCCACGCGCAAACCGGCAATCCTGATCCGCCCCCTGCGGCAGCCGAGCCTTCCCGAGGCGCCACCGCTCCCGTCAGTTCCGTCCCCGTTGATCCAGGCCCCGTGGACGCGCACAGCATTTCCCTCGATGTCCGCGTGACAGACAAGCTGGGCCACCCCATCAGCGGGCTTAAGCCGGGAGACTTCACCTTGCTCGATAACAAGCTGCCCGGCAAAATCCTCGACCTGCATGAAGTGGATGCAAGCAGCTCCGCTGCGGAGCCGGTTCAGGTGGTCATCGTCATTGATACCCTCAATGCCGAGATCGATACCATTGCTCGGGAGCGCGAACAGTTGACTGAATTTCTCAAACAGAACGGCGGCCATCTCGCCTACCCCACATCGCTGGCCATGCTCACCGACAAAGGCCTGAAAATGGGCGAAATCTCTACCCTGGACGGCGCTCTTCTGCAAGCCAGCCTCGATGACCCGAACTCGGAGTTGCATTTCATTGGCAAGGGTGCGCATTACTGGGAAACGCCGGCCCGCTTGCAGTGGTCCATCGATCAGCTCGCAGCGCTTGCCGCGTTCGAGGCCAAGCAGCCCGGCCGCAAGGTCGCCCTCATCCTCGGCCCGGGATGGCCCATGCTTCCGTTTATCTCCGTCGACGTAACCGACAAGCAGCGCCGCTGGGCCTTCAACTACATCGTTGGCCTCAACAACAGCCTGCGCGAGGCCCATCTCGCCCTCTACGTCGTCAATCCGTTCACGCTGGGCCGCATTGACCCGTTCTACTACGAGAGCTATCTCAAAGGCATCTCCAACGTGAACCAGGCCACCTTTCCCGATCTTTCGCTGCAGGTTCTTGCCGCGCATTCGGGAGGGCTGGTCGAGATCACAGGCCTTGACATTCTCGGCGAGCTCAACACCGCCAATCGCGACGCATACCCGTATTACAGTCTGACCTTTGAGACTTCTCCCGGCGCCGCCCCCAATGAGTACCACGACCTTCACGTTGCGGTAGACAAGCCCGGCGCAAAGGTGCGCACCAGCGCCGGCTACTATTCCAACGTCCAGTACATTCTGCCCGCCAAACGCAACTGAGGTTGGCGCAGGTTTGAAGGTCAGGTCACGGCCTTGGGCTGTTAACGAGCAATCCAGCTCACCCTGGGGCGCAATCCCGCTTCGCCCTCGCGGAGTCCATCTCTTTCACACAGCATCTAATAACCGGAAGCGAAAACTGAGTGTCTAATTTTCGTTACGTTCGCAGAGCACGCAACGGAGCACCCACCTTAATGAATCAGGTGCAGAACGAAATCCGGGCAGGTCGACCTTACTGGTTTGAACAGCTTTCCCTCCCCATCAAGCCCGGCTGGGACCACCCCTCGCGCTTCATAAAGGAAGCATCATGCAGACTCTTCGCACCACAACCCGCCTCGTTTCTATCCCCGTCGCCCTCTCCATGCTCCTGCTCGCAGCCGCAACCGCCGGCTCCCAGGCCCAAACAGCCAACTTTGCCGCATCCGCCGCCACCTCCCCAGCCGCAGACGCCTCTCCCGTGGACTCCCATCGCATCTCCGTAGAAGTCGAGGTCACTGACAAGCAGGGCCACCACCTCAACGGCCTCGAAGTCCAGGACTTTACCCTGCTCGACAACAAGCAGCCAACCAAGGTGCTCGACTTTCGCGAGGTCGACTCACACAATTCAGCTACCGATCCTACGCACGTCATCATCGTCATTGACACCATCAATACCGACTTCGAAGTCATCGCCAGAGAGCGCGAGCAACTCGGCCAGTTTCTCAAGCAGGATGGCGGCCACCTCGCCCACCCCACCACTCTTGCCGTGCTCACCGAGAAGGGCATCCAGATCCAGAAGTCTTCCACCACTGACGGCAACGTGCTGTTGGCCAGCCTCGACAAATCCAACAATGGATTGCGCATAGAAGGTAGGAGTGCCGGCTTCTACGGAGCCGCCGATCGACTGCAATGGTCGCTCGAGCAGCTCACCGAGCTTGCCGCTTACGAAGGCACGCAGCCTGGCCGCAAGCTCGCCTTCTTCCTCAGCCCCGGCTGGCCCATGCTTCCCTGGTCAAGCACCGACTCCACCGACAAACAACAAAAATGGACATTCAACGCCATCGTGGCGCTCTCGAACGGGTTGCGCCAGGGCCATGTTGTCCTTTACGCTCTCAATCCCTTCGAACTGGGCCGCACCGACCCCTTCTTCTATCAGGGCTACCTCAAGGGCGTGCCCAACGTGGATCATGCCGAATATGCCGATCTTTCCTTGCAGGTTCTTGCCGCGCACTCCGGTGGACTGGTGGAAGTCACAGGCATGGATATTCCCGGCGAACTGAACACGGCCATCCGCGACGCCAATTCTTACTACACGCTCACCTTTGAAGCCTCAGCGGCGGACAGCATCAACGAGTACCACGACCTGCACCTGCAAGTGGACAAACCCGGAACAACCGTCCGCACCACCGCCGGCTACTACGCCAACGTCCAGCACTAACCCCGCAAGGGCGCCACAACTTTGCTGTCCCAGGACTTCCGCCGTGGCGGAAGACCTGGGATCGCCGACTCGCTGCCCTTGTATAATCCTCCACAGCCTTCACAAGCTCATCGGAGAATACACATGGACGTCATGTTCCTGGTTCCGCTCGCCGTCGTCGCCTTCATCCTTCTCATCCTTATCCTCAGCAGTTTCTTCACCGTCCGCACCGCCGAGGTGGCCGTCATCACCCGCTTCGGCAAGTTTCTGCGCGTGGCCGACCCCGGCCTCAATTGGAAGCGCCCGTTCTTCGACACCGTGGCAGGAATCGTGAGCCTGCGCGTCAACCAGATCTCGCTCACCATGGAGACCAAAACCAAAGACAATGTCTTCGTCACCATTCCAATATCGGTGCAGAATCGCGTGCGCCCGGAGAAGGTTTACGACGCCTACTACAAGCTCTCCGATCCCGTGGCGCAGATCAAGTCCTACGTCGAGCAGGTCATCCTCGGTCACGTTCCCAGCATGACGCTCGATGAGGTCTTCGCTTCGCAATCTTCAATCGCCGCCGCCGTCAAGCAGGAGCTCGACGCCGACATGTCCACCTTCGGCTATGAGATCGTCAACGTCCTGGTCACCGACATCGTTCCCGACCAAAAGGTCAAGTCGGCGATGAACGACATCAACGCCGCGCAGCGCGAACAAGTCGCAGCCAATGCGCGCGGCGAAGCGGAAAAGATCCTCGTCGTCAAAAAGGCCGAAGCCGAAGCCGAGAGCAAGGCTCTGCAAGGCCAGGGCATCGCTAACCAGCGCAGGGCCATCATTGAAGGCCTGCAGGTTTCCGTCGAGCAATTCCAGAAAGCAGTCGAAGGCGCCACATCCAAGGAAGTCATGCAGCTTGTCCTGGTGACGCAATACTTTGACACACTGAAATCCATCGGCGAGAGCGACAAGACCAACACGCTCTTCCTGTCGCACTCACCCGCCGCCGTCAATGAAGTTTCCGACCAGATCCTGAAATCCATGCTGGTAGCCAACGCCGCCAAACCCTGAGGGATTCGAGCCCAGATGCGGCGGCCATCTAAAAGGCACGTTCTAAGAACCTGTCTAAAAACTCGGATTTGCCAACCTCGAACCCGCCACAAGCCACCGTGCCCCATCCATTCGGTCGCCCCGGCGACCGAATGGGTGGGAGGCCCACCGGCTGCGCCACCTCAGCCGGACCTCTTTGAAGTCGGTTTTTCGACACGTTCTAAGATGAATCTACCCATGAAGGTTCATCTCGCCGCCGCGAAGGAATCTGCGCTGACCGCCCTCATGAGACTGCGCGGAGCACAAAGCAGCCACATTCTCGTCGCTGACCCGGCCTCCGCAGACTTGATTCTCTTCCTCGGCAACCCCACCCACGAGCCTCATCTCCTTCTCGACCATCCGCTCTATCTCCTTCATCCCAACAAGTGCGCCGTTTACTCCGAGGATGACGAATACCTGCCGTTGCTTCCCGGCGTCTATTGCTCGGCGCGCAACGACGAAAGCCTCCACGCCGGCCGCGCATTCACGTGGTCGTACGTCTCCGCCGGCGGCGGAATCGCAAACCCCTGCCTCCCCAACACAGCCGTACAAAAATCCCTGCTGTGCTCATTCCAGGGCGGAAGCACTTCCATCCTGCGCAAGCGCCTCTACAAGCTCACATTCAACCGCCCCGACGTTTTGATCGAAGACACCAGCGCCTACCACCATTGGGACTTGGACCAGCCAGGCCGCGAGCAGCGGCAGCAGTCCTACGCGCAAACGCTCGCAGCCTCGCACTTCGTTCTTTGTCCGCGCGGAGCGGGTACCGGCAGCATTCGCCTATTCGAAGTCATGCAGGCCGGCGTCGCGCCCGTCCTCATCTCCGACGACTACCCGCTGCCCCCGCAGGTGCCGTGGAACACATTTCTCCTCCGCATCGCCGAGAAAGATATCCGGCGTCTTCCCGAGCTTTTGCAGCCGCATCTCGAGTCAAGCGCCGAGCGCGGCCGG
>Ga0302325_10029216_pt1 | contig 11390 bp, 10 predicted proteins | sample Palsa_T0_2_FD_201948 | JGI IMG/M metagenome (GOLD analysis project Ga0302325, IMG submission 201948) | Peat permafrost microbial communities from Stordalen Mire near Abisko, Sweden - Palsa_T0_2 | ecosystem: Environmental > Terrestrial > Soil > Palsa > Peat permafrost | place: Sweden: Abisko... | reverse complement strand
GAAACCGCAGCCGGTATGTGCGCGCTGGGAGGCTTCGTTGGCGAGCTCGGTGTCGGAGGCAATCTCGTCGAAGCCGTTTGCCCGCGCCCAGTGCTCCGCTGCGCGCATCAGCCGTCTTCCGACGCCGCGGCCGCGAGCCCCGGGCTCGACATACCAGCCCTCGACGTGCGGAACCGGCATCGATTCGCAGCCATCGGAAAATGGACGCACCGCGAGCTCGAGAAAGCCGAGCGGCGTTGCCGCGGCGTCCTCCGCGATGAACACGGCTGCTATTCCCGGCAGCTGGACGCCGGCGGCGAATTGGTGTGCTTCTGCCGCGAGTTCTGCTGCTTCCGCATCGGGCCACAAACGCGAGCGCTGCGCTGCCCAGACCGCGATGTCGCTCGGCGCAAAGGGACGCACCATGAGCCGGGATTCAACGGCTCACGCGATCCTTCCAGGTCCCACGACCGGCTGGGGCGGACAAGGGGCGGCCGCAGACTACCCGGCTGCGCGTGAAGGGCCTCGCTGCCGATGGGAACTTCTGGGTGCGGACATGGCGTAGCACGACTATGAAAGGTCCCTGGATCGCTCCGCTCGTCGCGCTGCTTGCTCTCGTTCCGGTTGCCGGCGCTGCCTACGACCCGGTTCCCGATCAAGCGATGATCCGCGTCTTAAGCGAGCGCATCGATGGCGATGTGAACCAAGGCTCGCTGCCGGATGACCGCGCGGCGCTCATGCGCGCGGAAATCGAAGCCACGCAGAAGCTCGTGACCAACGGCGACAGCCAGTCGACCGCGATGCTGGCCGATATCGATCGCGATTTGGCGGCGTATGACAACACGCTCGACGTCAACGAGGCCGCGCGTGATTTGTTCTACCATAGCGGCGACACGGTCACGATTGCGATGCGCGACGGCGCCGCGTGGCAGGTCGAAAAGGTTCAGAATACCGACATCATGGACGTCAAGACGCCGGGCGCGATGCTGGCGTCCGGCGTCCAGGGAATCTATCTTGCCAAACAGCCGGGCTACACGGCGATCGTCCTGGCCGACCCGGCCTCGGGCCGGCACGTCACCTTCCGCTGTTACATCGTCGATAAAGCGATCACATCGTGAGGACCGCGCGTGCCTCGATCTCGCCGGCCTTGAGCTGACGCAGCGCTTCGTCGGTCGCTTCGAGCGGGAACGTCTCGACGATCGATTTCACTTTGCCGCTTGCGGCAATCTTGAGCACGTCGTTCATCTCCCAACGCGAGCCGATCACCGAGCCGATGATCTGTTTTTGATGGGGGAAAAAGAACGGACCAACGTCGGTGAATGTCCCGACGATGATTTTGCCGCCCTTCTTGGTCCCGGCGATTGCTTGACGCAGCATCGGTGTGGAAGGCGCGAACACGATCGCGACATCGACGCCGCCGTCTTTTGCGAGCTCTTTCCCGGCATCGACATCGGTCGAATTGATCGTGCGCACGGCGCCCAGCCGCTCGGCTAATTTGAGGTGATTCTCGCCGCGCGCGACGGCGATCATATCGGCCCCGGTCAGCGCGGCAAACTGCAGCACCATGTGCCCAACGCCCCCGACGCCGAAGAGCGCCATCGTCTGCCCGGGCTCCAGTTGCGCCTTGTGCACGGCGCCGAACGCCGTGACGCCCGGACAGAACAGCGGCGCGGCTTCGGCGTCGCTGATCGAATCGGGAATGGCATAGGTGTGCAGCGCGTTTGCCACGACGAACTCGGCGTAGCCGCCGTCCACGGACTCGCCGGTGATCTGCGCGCTGTTGCACATCTGCTCGCGCGCGGTGAGGCAGAATTCGCAGTGACCGCAGGTCGACCACAGCGGTTGAATGCCGACCCGGTCGTCGGGCTTGAACCAGCTGACGCCGGGCCCGAGTTCGGCGATTCGTCCGACAACTTCATGTCCCGGAATGATCGGTGATTTCCCCGGAACGCCGTTGGCGACCCAGTCGCCTTCGATCATGTGCAGGTTCGAGCGGCAAACGCCGCAAGCGGTGACCCGAATGAGTACTTCGCCCGGGCCGGGCTTGGGGACTGGAACCTCGGTGAGGGTCAAGGGCTTTGATTCGATCGGTCCGGGCGTTTTCAGTAACTGCGCGCGCATACGTTTCATCTCCGGTGCGGGTGGTGTGGGTACAGCCGTGAGGGGCTGTTCTTCACCGCACCGCGTGTCGATGCTCCTCCGGGCGCGAACGTTTATTCGGGCGTCTGATATTTCGCGAAGAACGCCTTGTGCTCGGCCATGCGCAGGGCCAGCTTTTCGTTCGCGATCCGCATCTTTTCAAGCGCGGCTTGGAGCGCCGTCGCGCTCTCGCGCAGTTTGCCGGCCTGCGTTTGCAGATCGGTCGAAAGCGTCGTTGCAGCGCCGTTCGACGCCGTTGTGCGGGCGCAAAGATACGTCGCGACCCAGGCGTGCAAGACGATATGGAGAGCGTCGGCTTGGAGTTTGGGCGGGTTTTGCATCGACAAACGAACTCCCGGTGGTGAGCGCGACGGTGGGACGTCGAGCGGCGGTGCGGCTGCGGCGAATGTTGCGCTCGGGCAAGGAACTTGCGCAGACCGGCGTGCTCGAAGAGTACCCGCTGGAATCGGCGGCCGAGGGGGTCAAAAGACCCCGGGCCCGTGACCCTTGGGCTCGCCCGCGGCGGAAGCGGGTTTAGCCGATGACCGATGCGCCGTCGGCGGTGCGCACTTCGAGCATCGCCGGCTCGCGGCCGAAGGCCGACCGGTACGCGGCCGAGACGGTTGAGCGAAACGCCGGCAGCGCGTCGCGCCGTACGAACGAAACGGTCGCGCCGCTGCGGCCCGTCATGCGCGAACCGAAGACGCCGGGAACGGAGCGCGCCGCACCGACGAGCAGATCGAGTTCGGGCGAGCTCAAGTCGTAATCGTCGCGCAGCGAATCGTGCGACTCGTTGAGCCGGCCGCCGATCGCGACGGGATCGCCGGCGCGAACCGCGGCAACCGTCTGGAGCACGCGGACGTTCTCGGTGACCACGTGCCGCGTGCGCCGGCGCAGCAGCTGCGGCAGCTTTTCGCTCAGGCGCAGGAAATCCGCGAGCGAAACGTCGCGCAGCGTTTTCACCCGCCGGAGATGGCCGCGCAGCAGCTTCGCTGCTTCATCGCACTCGCCATGCCGCTGGCGTTCGAGCGCGGCATGATCGCGGACCACGTGCGAGTCGCACACGACGATTGCGACGGCCGTCAGCGCGAGCGGAACGGTGGTCGCTTCGCCGCTGCGGCAGTCGATGAGCAGGGCATGGTCGCGCTTCCCCATCGCCGAGGCAATCGGCGCGACCTCGCCGTCGATCTCACGGCACACGGTGACGACATCCTCCAGGGTCATCTCGACACCGGCCGTGCCGATGAGCGCCAGCGCGCCGGCAAGCCCCAAGGCGGCAGATGCGGCGAGCCCGGCCTGCCGCGGGATCGTGGTCCGGACGGCGATATCGGTGCCGCACAGCGTCGCGCCCCGGCGCTCGAGGCCCAACGCGATCCGCCGAACGTCGTCGGTCCAGCCCAGGCGCGGCAGCGGATCGGGATCGTCCAGGCTGAATTCCACAGTCTCGCTGCGCGCCACCGACCGCATGCGTACGACCCGGTCGTCGCGTGGGGCGGCGGCGAGGACCGTCATTCGGTCGATCGCAATCGGCAGCACGAAGCCCTCGCTGTAATCGACGTGATCGCCGATGAGGTTCACTCGGCCGGGAGCGCGATAGAAGCGCGGGGCGTGTGCCGTCAGGGTAGCTAGCGCGTCACGGACACCGTTGAGCTCGATCATCCGAGGCGAAATTAGCGTGCGGCGTCGCGCGCGGCCTGCCCAAAAAACGGCTCCTGCTTCGTTAACGCTATGTTAGCTTCCACACAGCTCTTGTGGATGGTGTGGATGAAACCCCAGAAAACCGCGCTCGATTCTGAAGCGGCGGCCGAACCCTAACGGTCGGCAGCGCTCTCTCGGAAGCACTTCGCGATAGCCTGCTCGCCTTCAGTTCGGGGGCGCATCCGGCTTGCGGGGCCGCGAGATCGCGATGGCGCCGCCGACCGCCACCACGTCCTCGACCAGCGCGACGAGCAGATCGGGCAGACCGGTCGACCGCACGACGGCGGCGCGGAGCGCCATCCCGCCATAGGCCGCGAGCACGGATCCGGCCGCCCCGGCGAGCGTTCCGGCCGGACGTTCGCCGTCCAGTGAGCCGGCCAAGCTGCGACCGGCGAAGCCGCCGGAGAGCGCCCGAAAGGCCAGCGCCGGCGGAATGGTACGTGCCGGCGTCGACGGCAGTTTGTCGGCGACGAGCTCGCCCAGGGCTAGCGCGGCCCATGCTAACCGCGCCGGATCGCGGGCGCGCCAACGCACCACGGCCGGACCGGTCATCGAGCGCAGCCCGCATGTCGCTCCGATAGCAAAGGATCGCAGCACCGTTCCCGTCTCCATCGCAACCCGTATTCCCGCTTTCGTCAATGCGTTGGCCACGTGGCCAAGTGAACTTGGCGCTAAGAGCTGAAATTGCTCGGTCTATGCAGCCCCTTCTCGAACGCTACGCGCGCGTCGACTTCTACGATGAATTCGCCGACGAAGTCGGCGTACCGCGTTCTCACTATGCCGGCCTTGCCCGAACGCTGCGATCGATCGATTGGAGCGACTTTCAGCACCGCGTCGCAACGGTGAACGCTGTACTCCTCCAACGCGGCGTGACGTTCACGGTGTATGCTGATGCGCGCGGCACCGAGCGTATCCTGCCGTTCGACCTCATCCCCCGCATCGTTCCGGGCGATGAGTGGTCGCTCATCAAGCGTGGGATCGCGCAGCGGGTGTACGCGCTCAACGCCTTCCTCACCGACGTTTACGGTAAGCAGCGTATCTTGCGCGACGGCGTCGTGCCCTGGGAACTCATTTTCTCATCGCGTTTCTTTTCGCGTGAGATGATCGGTTTGAAACTGCCCCACGATGTGTACATCCACGTATCGGGCGTCGATTTGATCCGCGGCCGCGACGGTACGTATTACGTCCTCGAAGATAACTTGCGCACACCCTCGGGGATCTCGTATGTGCTCGAAAACCGCGACGTGCTCAAGCGTTCTTTTCCGCGGCTCTTCGAGCACTACCAGCCGCGTCCGGTCGACGATTATCCGCGCCGGCTGCGGGCGGCTCTGACCAACGCCGCCCCGTTCGGCAATGTCGAACCAACGATCGTGCTGCTGACGCCGGGCATCTATAATTCGGCCTACTTCGAGCACACGATGCTCGCGCGCCGCATGGGCATCGAACTCGTCGAGGGCCACGATCTCATCGTGCGCGACAACGTCGTGTATATGAAAACCACCAAGGGCACCCAGCGGGTCGACGTGATCTATCGCCGCGTCGACGACGACTATCTCGATCCGCTCTACTTCCGCTCCGATTCGTCCCTCGGGGTCGCCGGCTTGATGGATGCGTACCGAGCGGGGAACGTCGTCCTCGCCAATGCCGTCGGCAGCGGCGTCGCCGACGACAAGGCGGTCTACCCGTTCGTCCCCGCGATGATCAAGTATTATCTTGGCGAGGACGCGATCTTGCCGAACGTGCCGACGTACGATTGTACGGACCAAGCGCAGCGCAATCACGTGATCGCGCATCTGGCCGAACTCGTGGTGAAGAACACCAACCAATCGGGCGGCTACGGGATGCTTATGGGGCCGTCCTCGACGCGGCTCGATCGCGAGAAATTTCGGCTTGCCATCGAGGCGACACCGCGCGAGTTCATCGCGCAGCCGATCATCCCGCTGTCCTGTCACCCGACCATCGTCGGCGACGGCATCGAACCGCGGCACATCGATCTGCGGCCGTACGTTCTGTACGGCGCCGAAGTCGACGTACCGGCCTGCGCGCTTACCCGGGTGGCGCTGCAGGACGGCTCGCTCGTGGTGAATTCTTCGCAAGGCGGCGGCAGCAAAGATACGTGGATTCTCGATTGAGGTTCGCGCAATCAGCGGCCGTCGGGAGAGCGTAATGTTATCGCGCGTCGCCGAATCACTGTATTGGATGAGCCGCAACATCGAGCGCGCCGAAGCGCTCGCGCGAATCATCGATGTGGCCTTCAACCGGACCGTCGACCGGATCGCGGCGGGCAGCGAACGGGCGCGGCGCGTCTGGTCGAGCGTCCTCGAACTCGCCGGCGGCCCCGAAGATATCCCCAAGTTCGAGGGACCGTCGTTGGCGAACGATGCCTTTGCCTACGGCACGTTTTCAACCGAGAACCGCAGCTCGGTAATCTCCTGTATCCGGATCGCCCGCTCCAATGCGCTGGGTGTGCGGGCCGAGCTGACGACCGAGGTCTGGGAGGCGATCAACTCGATGTATCTCTTCGTGGAGGCGCAATCGCCGCGCGCGATTGCGCGCGAGGGACCGTCCTCGTTCCTGCGCAAGGTGCGCGACGCGACGCAGTCGTTCGGCGGCATCGTCGATGCGACGATCACCCATGACGACGAGTGGAGTTTCTTGCAGATCGGCCGGTATCTCGAACGTGCCTCGATGACGACCCGAGTGCTCAAAACCCACGATGCCGAAGATGACTCGGCACCCGAGTGGCAGCGGCTGCTCGAAATGTGCTGTGCGAGCGAACCGTTCGTACGCGCTCAGCGGCTTTCGTCCGATCCCAGCGAAGCGCTCGCGTTCCTGTTCCTGCACCGCAGTTTTCCGCGCTCGGTCCGCTTTTGCACGAGCGAAGTCGACCATGCGCTGCATCGCCTCTCGGGGACCGCGATGGGGGCCTATAGCGACGAGGCCGAACGCGTCACCGGCCGCCTTCAAGCGATGTTGGATTTCGTTCAGCTCCAGGAGATTCTCGACGAGGGTCCGACCAAGTTCAGCGACCGCATCGGAGCGCGGCTCGATGCGGTCGGCATGGCCGTTCAAACGTCGTACTTTCCACGCGTTCCCGTCGCCTGAGCGACAGCGCGAGCGAGCGTTGGAATTTACGATCCTGCACCAGACCACGTACCGTTATCCGGTAAAAATTCACGAGTCGTATACGGTTTGTCATCTGCAGCCGCTCAGCGATGTCACGCAGTACTGCACGAAATACGAATTGCAGATCGCGCCGCGTGCCCGCGTTTTCACCTACGTGGACCGGTTCGGCAATCAAGTCCAGCACTTCGGCGTGCTGCCCGATCACGATCTGCTCTCGATCATCGCGCGCTCGTCGGTCGCCACGGTGCGTCCGGCTCAACCCGAACCGAATCCGGGCGTTACGCGCGAGATGCTCGTGAACGATCCGGCGTACGCCGCGATGTATGATTTCCTGCGCGAAAGTACGTACGTCGCGTTCGGTCCGGAGCTGCGCGCGCTGGCGGCGGGGATCGGGCCGCCTGGCGACGATCTCGACGCCTGGTTCGCGTATGCCGGCCACGCGATCAATATCGGCTTTACTTACGATCGAAGTGCAACGAGCGTCCGCACCACCGTCGACGAATCGGTTCGTCTGCGGGGCGGCGTGTGTCAAGATTTCGCGCACATCCTCGTCGCGCTTTGCCGCTTTCACGCCATGCCGGCGCGCTACGTGAGCGGCTACATTTTCAGCGGCCAAGAGAGCGCGATCTTAGGTGCGGAAGCTTCGCACGCTTGGTGCGAGGTGTACTTACCGCCGCACGGTTGGGTCGGGTACGATCCGACCAACGATAAGCGGATCAACGACGAATTCGTAAAAATTGCCGTCGGGCGGGATTACCGCGACGTCAGCCCCGTGCGCGGCGTGTATAAGGGGGCCCCGCTCGGCGCTGGCGGCGAGCTGTCGGTCAACGTCGCCATGGAGTCGTTAGCGGGTCAATAGCGGGGTTGTCACGGATTACTCCGGCTAACTCTCCGCTCGGCCGCCCTCGGAGTCCGCTCGTATTGCGCGGACCCGGCACCTTCTCAGGCGCATCCGTCGGGTCTGGCACTGTGTTTGGGAGAGTGCTAACGACGAAAGGATCCTCGCGCGTGCGCCAAGACGAATTACAGGCTGAGTTCGACCGGCTGTTTGCCGACCTGGCAAGGCGGGCTCGCCATGGCGGCTTCGAACCGAACGCCGACGTGTACGTCGATCGCGAGCGTGGACGGGTGATCGTGCACGTCGAGCTCGCGGGCGCCGACGCGGACCGGCTGCGGGTCGGAATCGATGAGCGGCATCTGTTCATCATCGGGGTTCGTGTCGACCGCTACAGCTCGTCCGGATCGATCCATCAAAAGGAAATCCAGTACGGCGAGTTCGTCAAGAAATTGCACTTGCCGGCGCCGGTGGACGAGGATCACGGCTCGGCGGTTTACCGCGACGGAATCCTCACGATCAGCTTGCCGCTCGCGCCCCATGCTTCATTCCCGACGCGCCGGACTGAGATCCGGATGGTCGTTCAAAGGACCCTTGCCTGATGGCTACTCGTAATCCCAAGAGCCCCGATATCCTCGGCATCTTGCCGCTGCAGGAAGCGGTGTTGTTTCCGAACACCGTGATCCCGCTGGCGGTCGTGAAGAAGCCCGGCATCGCGCTCGTTGAGGAGGCGCTGCGCGAGGGCAAGCCGATCGGACTCGTCGTGCTGCGCGATAAGGACATCGAGGATCCCGGGCCGGGCGACGTGCGTCGCGTCGGGACAATCGGGACCGTGCAGAAAATGCTCAAGGTCCCCGACGGCACGCTGCGCTGCATCGTCGCGGGCGGTCCGGTTTTCCGCATCGATGAGTTCGTCGGCACCGAACCGTATCTCGCGGCGACCTATACTGAGCTGCCCGACATCACGCGCGAAAACGATGACGTTGTCGCAATGCAGCGCAATCTCGCCACGCTCTTCTCGAAGCTGCTGGGTTACCTGCCGCAAGCGCCGCGCGAGATGGAGATGGAAGTCAACAACATCTCCGATCCCAATTTGCTGACCTACTTCGTCGCTTCGACGATGCGCCTCGACACGAACGACCGCCAGGAGATCCTCGAAGAGCGCAATACCGAAAAGCGGCTGCGCAAGCTGACGATGCTCATCACCAAAGAGCTCGAGGTCGTCGAGCTCGGCCACAAGATTCAGAGCGACATTCAGCGCGAGATGGAAAAGAATCAGCGCGAATTCTATCTGCGTCAGCAGCTCCGCGCGATTCAGGAAGAACTTGGCGAAACGGATCCGCAGCAAGCTGAAGCCAACGAGCTGCGCAAAAAAGTCGACGAAGCCAAGATGCCCGAGGACGTGAAAAAGGCTGCCGATCGCGAGCTGGACCGGCTCTCGAAAGTACCGACGGCGTCGCCCGAGTATTCGGTTATCCGCACCTACCTCGATTGGCTCACCCAATTACCGTGGGCGAAGTCGACGTCGGATCAGATCGATATTTCGCAGGCGCGCCGCGTGCTCGACGAAGATCACTACGATCTCGAAAAGATCAAAGACCGTATCGTCGAGTATCTTGCGGTCGGCAAGCTCAAAAATAAATTGACCGGACCGATTCTGTGTTTCGTCGGACCGCCGGGCGTCGGCAAGACGTCGCTCGGACAGTCGATCGCGAAGGCCATGGGCCGTAAGTTCATCCGACTCTCGGTCGGCGGCGTGCGCGACGAAGCCGAGATTCGCGGACACCGCCGCACGTATATCGGGGCGATGCCGGGCTCGATCATTCGCGCGCTGCGCGACGCCGGCACGAACAACCCGGTGATGATGATCGACGAGATCGACAAGGTCGGCGGCGATTTCCGCGGCGATCCGCAGTCGGCACTGCTCGAAGTGCTTGACCCCGAACAGAACAACACGTTTCGCGATCACTATCTCGATCTGCCGTTCGACTTGAGTCAGGTGCTCTTCGTCTGCACCGCCAACCAGCTCGACACGATCAGTTCGGCCCTGCGCGACCGGATGGAAATCATCCAGCTGGCGGGCTACACCGAGTTCGAGAAGATGCAGATCGCCAAACGCTATCTGATTCCCAAACAGCGCAAAGCCAACGGTTTGCGTGATACGCAGGTCCAGATCAACGACGCGGCGCTCAAGAACATCGTTGTCGACTACACCCGCGAAGCGGGCGTCCGCAACCTCGAGCGTGAGATCGGAACCGTGTTCCGTAAAGTCGCGCGGAAGATCGCCGAGAATTCGCGCTACAAGGCCCGGATCAAGCCGGAGAGCCTGGTGGAGTATTTGTCCAAGCCGCGGTTCTACAATGAAGTCAAAAAGCGCGTCGCGTCGATCGGCGTCGCGACGGGCTTGGCGTGGACGCCCGTCGGCGGCGACATTCTCTTCATCGAAACGACGTCGATGCCGGGGACCGGCAAGGTCACGCTCACCGGACAACTCGGCGACGTGATGAAAGAGTCGGCGACGGCCGCGGTGAGCTTCCTGCGCTCGCGTCAGGCCGAGCTCGGGCTGCCCGATGATTTCTTCGCCAAACACGACCTGCACATCCACGTGCCGGCTGGCGCGGTGCCCAAGGATGGTCCGTCAGCGGGTATCTCGATGGCGACATCGATCACCTCGATGCTCACCGGGCTCAAGGTCGACAGCGATTTGGCGATGACGGGCGAGATCACACTCACCGGCCAAGTGTTGCCCATCGGCGGCGTCAAGGAAAAGGTGTTAGGCGCGAAGCGGGCCGGCATCAAGAAGATCTTGCTGCCCAAACGCAATGAGATCGATCTCGAAGACGTGCCCAAGGAAGTTCGCGATACGATGGAGTTCGTGCTGGTCGAAGAGCTCAGTGAGGTCTTCCTCCACGCGCTCGGCAAACGGGTCATCACGCCGGTGCTCTTGGGAAACGAACCGCAGCCGCGCCGCGCCAGCAACGTCGTCGCGCTGCGTCAACCCGCCGTCAAGCGCGTGCGGGTCGAACGCAAACGCGCGACCCGCAACGGCGTCGCCACGCGGAAACGCTAAGCGTCTAGGTTCGCTGGAATGTACATCGGGCCGCAGCGTACGCTGGCGGCCCGATTGAACGTCCGGGGCCGCCAAGCGCAGGGCGAGGTCGGGAGGCTGCACGGTCCTGAAGTGGTCCTCGGAACGTTCAACGGACCAACGCCCCGTGCCGATCGACACCCGCCAATCCCCCGGCGTGCGGGACGACTCCGCGCATAGCGAATGTCGCTGCGCGATCGCGGCGTCCGCAAGATCTCGCACGACGACATCTTCAAAATCATGCCCGAGGTTTGCGCGGATCGTTTCCCGCCAATTAGCCAATTGCGTATGTTAGGTGTGCTGCGTAGCCCCGCTCCCCGCGGTGGCCTCCGGCGACCCGAACGCGGTAGAAACGTTGTGGCGACCGCGCCAGTAGTCCGGTTGCGGTATCCTCAAGCCAAAAGCTTGGTCGGCTAGTTGACACCACCGAATTCGCTACGTAGTATTGGGGAGCAAGCGCTCCAACTTCTACGCTTTCTCGGAACAGCGCATCTCGACCATTGGCGACACCAGACGTTCGAGTCA
>Ga0302325_10029215_pt1 | contig 11390 bp, 10 predicted proteins | sample Palsa_T0_2_FD_201948 | JGI IMG/M metagenome (GOLD analysis project Ga0302325, IMG submission 201948) | Peat permafrost microbial communities from Stordalen Mire near Abisko, Sweden - Palsa_T0_2 | ecosystem: Environmental > Terrestrial > Soil > Palsa > Peat permafrost | place: Sweden: Abisko... | reverse complement strand
GAGTCGCTCGGATCGCTCGGCGACAAACTCGCGAGCGGATGCTACTGGCATCGCGATTACCCGTACAAGTCGTCGCTTGCCGGCATCACCTCGCGCGCCCTCGCGGACGACTACGAACGCGCGACGGGGAAGCAGTGGTCGCAGCAGCTCGGCGCGTCGTTGTCGCTGTTCGACGCGGGAATAACGGCGCTCAAGAATTCCGGTGCGCCAAAGGACAAAGCGGCCCTCGCCAAAGCCCTCTCGACGCTGCGGACCGAGACGATCGTCGGGAAAGTCGATTTCACCTCGGGCCCGGTTCCGAACGTCTCCCCGACCGCAATCATCGGGTTTCAATGGGTGAAGTCGAAGCCCGGCAGCAAATACGCGTTCGACGCCGTCATCACGGAGCACGCGGGCGATCCGAAGGTGCCGGTCGCCGCGAAGCTGTTGCCGTACTCGTGAAGGCTGCATCTGCTATCGGGTAAACGGGCGCGCATGAGCACGGCAACCAGACGCGATCGGGGAGAACGCGCGCTCGATACCGCGTTTCTCGAAGGAACCCTCGGCTTCACGATTCGGATCTGCCAACTCAAAGTTTTCGACGACTTCATCGATCGCCTTGCGCGCCGCGATCTGCGGCCGGCCGAGTTTTCGATCCTGTGCCTCATCGCGGATAATCCGGGTTGCCGTGCCTCGCGGCTCGCCGAGTACCTTTGGATCAAGCAGCCGAACTTCGTTCCGCTCGTTGCGGGGCTCGAGCAACGCAAGCTGGTGCTGCGTCGCAGAAGCGAGACCGACCGCAGATTTCACGATCTCTTTCTGACGGCGCTCGGCCGGCGAGTCGTCGCCAAGGCGAAAATCGTCGTTGCGGACCAAGAGCAGTACCTGACCGATCGTCTCGGACGAAAAAAACGCGACGAGCTGCTCGAGGCACTGAGAACGGTCGCGCGGCTCGACCTTCGCGCGGACCGCTAAGGCCCGAAAGGCAAGGAGTGATATGATGGTTGGCGGCGTCCATTCTGCGCTCGAGGAGTACGAAATCGCGTGCGGTTTCACGAGCTCGATCGACGTTGCCTCGCATTCAATTGTGAGGTGCAGGGCTGGCGTAACGCAGCGAGGTAACGTGGCCGCAAGGCGGACTCCGCGCAGATAATGGTTTTATAGATACTTTAGCCATGTATGTGATTTTAATTACTTCGGTTTCATTCGCGTCGCAGCAAGCGAGCCTTGACCAATGGCCATTGATGTACCCGTGATCGGAGATATGTTCTTGCACTTCCTCAAACTTCAAAAGTGCGTCGCGGGCGTTGCCGCGCTAGCACTGCTCACCGCCCCCGCTATGCGGGCCGCGACCGCAGACGAGGCCACTGGCGTCTCGTCTGCGCAACTCGAGGGGGCCGCCGGCGACGACGGCAGTTCCTGGCTCTGGTACGGGCGCGACCTTGGGGCGAGCCGCTTCAGCTCGCTGCAAGCCGTTGACAAAGCTTCGGTTTCAAAGCTTTCGCTCGCATGGAAGAAAACGCTCGGGCCGCCCGTTTCGATGGAAGGCACGCCCATCGTTGCAAACGGGGTCATGTACGTGACGACGGGAAATTCGACGATCTGGGCGTTCGACGCCGCGTCGGGCGCGAAGAAGTGGGTCTACACCTACCCGCTGCCGCCGTCGTCGTTGCCGCGCGCGTGCTGCGACACGGACAATCGCGGCGTCACGTTGAGCGGCAATAAAGTCATTTTCGGCACGCTCGACGCACATCTCGTGGCGCTCGACGCCGCAACCGGGAAGGTGCTGTGGAACACGATGGTCGCCCCGAATAGCCGCGCGTACAGCATCACGAGCCCGCCGCTGCCGGTCAAGAATCTGGTGTTGACGGGCGAGGGCGGGGGCGAATACACCACGCGCGGTTTCATCGCTGCCTACGACGTGAACACCGGCAAACAGGTGTGGCGCCATTTCACGATTCCGGGTCCCGGCGAGCCCGGCTATGACACCTGGAAAGTTCCGGGCGTCGCTGCTCGCGGCGGCGCGCCGACGTGGCTGCCGGGCACCTATGACCCGAAGCTCGACACCGTCTATTGGGGCACGGGCAACCCGAACCCCGACTGGGACGCGAATAGCCTCAAAGGCACGCTCCTTTACTCCAGTTGCGTGCTCGCGCTCTCGCCGGAAACCGGCAAACTGAAATGGTTCTACCAATTCACGCCGCACGACATCTGGGATTTCGATAGCGTGAGCGAACCGATTCTCGTCGACGCCACGGTCGGCGGCGCCACGGTCCCGGCAATCGCGCATGCCGATCGGAACGGCTACCTCTACGTGCTCGATCGAACCAGCGGCAAGCTGATCTACGCCGTACCGCTGCTCGATAAGGCGAACTGGGGATCGGTCACCCGCGACGGCAAGATTTCGTTCAACCAAGCAATTCAGACCGCCGCAAACGATCGCAAGCCGTATCAACTCTATCCGTCGGTGATCGGCGGCAAGAACTGGGAACCCGCGGCGTACGATCCGCAGAAGCATCTTATGGTGATTCCACTGCTCGAGGGCTCGATCGAGATCGATCCGCTGCCGAAGTCGGATATGAACCCGAAGGCAGCCACGTTCAACGGCGGCGCCGGCTTCAGCAAGCCGGTGCTCTCGGGCAGCGTCGTTGCGATCGACATCACGAGCGGCAAACAAGTTTGGAAGAAGCACTTTCGTTCGCCGATGACCGACGGCGCGCTCATCACGGGCAGCGGGCTCGTGTTCCTCGGAACTCCGGAAGGCAAATTGCTGGCCCTCGACGAGGCCACGGGCGACACCGTGTGGTCGACGACGACTGCAAGCGGACTCAACGCCTCACCGATGACGTACTCCGAAAACGGCAAGCAGTATATTTCGATCTTGTCCGGCACGGGCGGCGTCGTTTCGAAGTTCTTCGCACCGGCGGTGCCGTGGCTCTCGAAGATTCCGAAAGGCTCGCTCGTGTACACGTGGGTATTGAACTCGAGCGGCGCCATGGCGCCGTCGGGCGCGATGCCTGCGAGTTCGCCCGGAGCCATGCCCGCGGCTACGTCGCGCTGACGTTCCCGCGGTAGGAAGATCAATCGTGAAACTCGCTGTCCTCGTCGCCGTTTCGGCAGCTGCCGCGCTCTCCGTCGCGATCCTGCCGAATGGTCCCACGAGGGCGGCGAGCACCTCGGTGTCCTTTAGCGCAGCTCAGGCAGCGGCCGGGGCAAAAGCGTACACACAGAGCTGCGCTTCGTGTCACGGTGTGAAGCTGAGCGGCGTTTCGGCGCCGGCTCTCGCCGGCAGCACGAGCGGAATCGCGCAGCAATCGGTCGTCGAGGTCTACGAGTACGTTTCGCAGCAGATGCCGATGACGGCGCCCGGAAGTCTTTCGAAAGCGCAGTACCTCAGCATTGTAGCCTACATTTTACAGAAGAACGGCCACACGGCGGGCACGCGGCGCTTGACCGAAGCTGCGGCAACGACGGCGACCGCGAGCGTCGCGACGAAGCCTTAACGTTCTTTCCTCATGGGCGCCAGCACGGTGATGTCGATCACTGTCGATCTAAGAGCAATGCCGTTTTGTGTGCAGTTTCATCATACAGAGAAATCGGCTCGCGCTATGGAGCGAACTTAGTTTCGCATGCCTTGTCCCTTCGCGTGAGCAGAGAGCTGGGTGCTGATCAACGATGCGCGTCCGATCCCGGATCGCAGCGTGTGCAATACTTTGCGGCTATATATAGCTACCCTAAACAAAAGTGATTCGGGGGCAAAAATGGGACCTTTTAAGCCTAGTTAACCAGCGCTCTTCCTTGCACTGTGCTCGGTAGCGGCGATCGCCGCTGTGCCCAGGATCACATTGGGAGCCTTCCGTTAGAAGGCCAGTCGTCGGCGTTGCGCGAGGTGCGTGCAGCCGGGCGTCATGGCGACGGAGAGCACCAGACTTCGTTGCCCGGATCATCGGCATGCAGTTTTTGCACTGATGCCGAGCGGAGCTCGAGGGCGCGGCGCTGGTTGATCGTGCCCTTGTCCGTGACCTCGCCAGCGTTGCGTCTTGGCGCTTCGGTTAGGATCAGCGCGCGTGCGACTCGGGTCGAACTCGCGGGGGCGGAGGTGTTGTGGTCTCCAAGCGCGTCTGCGATGAACTCTCGCACCTTTTCATGGCGCGCGAGTTCCGCGTGTTCTGCTTGCGGCGTGCCTGCGTGCTTGGCCGCGTGCGCGCGGCTCACGAAAATGAGCACCGATATTTCGGCGCGATCGTGGCCTGCGACGACCACGTCCTCGATCAGCGGCGCACCGTGTTCGAGTAGCGAGAGGCGAAGCGCTCCGACGTTGACCCAGGTACCGGAGCTGAGCTTGAAATTTTCCGCGAGCCTTCCTCCGAAAACGATTCCCCGGGATGGATCCGCGTCATCCTTTAGCTGGCCTGCATCGCCCGTCTTGTAGAAACCGTCCGCATCGAAGGCGTTGCGCGTGGCCGCGGGATCGCGCCAGTATCCCGGGGTCACGTTCGGGCCGCGCACGCGGAGTTCGGCGCGGCCGTCACTCGGCGCGAACTTGATTTCAACGCCGGGAACCGGCGTGCCGATCGTGTCGGGGTCCGGCTCGTTCGCACCCCATGACGTCGTGGCCATCGGCGCTGTCTCGGTCGTGCCCCAAGAGGAGGTTACGCGCACGTCGCCCGTGCCGTAGCGCTTGGAGAGCGCGATGATCTCTTGCCGAATTGCATTGGGCAAGCTGGCACCGGCATTGCAAATGAGACGAAGTTTCGAAAAAAACGTTGAGGCGAACGCGTGATCCGTCCGCAACGCCTCAACGAGAAGCAGCATCCCGCGCGGCACGGAGAAGAAGACCGTTGGAGGAAACTCCGTGAGATTGCGCAGCGTCGCCTCGAACGCTCCCTGCGCGGGGCGCCCGTCGTCGATGTACAGCGTGCCGCCGCTGCGCAGGATGATTCCAAGGTTGTGGTTGCCTCCGAAGCAATGACTCCATGGCAGCCAATCCACGGCGCTAGGCATTGCATCGGTGACTTCGGGCCAAACCGCCGCCAGCATCGCCTGATTCGCGGACAGCATGCGGTTCGTGGTGATGACGCCTTTGGGGACTCCGGTCGACCCGGACGTGAACATGATCTTGGCGATCGTATCGGCATCCACGTGCGAAAACGCGTCGTCCGCAAGCGTGGCGTCGCCGGACAGTTCCCTGAGATCCGTAACCACGCGGATGCCTTCGCGTGCCGCAACGATGCGTGCCGCGATCGCTGCGTTCCCGGCGAAGAACAGGCCGGGTCCCAGCGCCTCGAGCATGTCGCGCAACCGCTCCGGCGTCGATTCGGGTGCGGCGTAGCCGATTGAAATGGGCGAGACTGGGATGCCGACATACATGGCCGCGAGCGCGACGAGGGCGTGATCGATGCTGTTGTCCGAGATCACGCCGAGGGGTTTCTCGCGCGACGCGCCTGAGAAGAGGAGGCCGGCTCCGATCGAACGCACGCGGTCGAGCGCATCGCCGTACGTCAGGCGCAGCCATGTATCGCCGCGGCGCTCGGCCAGAAACACTGCATCCGGCTGCCGCCTGTTCCACCCGACGAGATCCGCGCAGACCGTTGCGGGGAACGGCCGGAGCGGCTCCTCGGAAGCGATGATGCGGGAGCCGTCCTCGAGCGTTCGAGCGCTGAAGCCTCTGAGCGTATCGTTACGCATGCGGCTCGTCGAGAAAGTAATTGAACGCGCGGAAGCGTTGATCGGGAACATAGCCGTGGGCGAGATACAGGCGTTGCGCGATGCGGTTTTGATGCGCGGTCGAGAGCGTCAAGCGCGAGTAGCCGTGTTCGCGCGCGTAGGCGGCGGCTGCGTCGAGGAGGGCGCCGCCGATGCCGGCTTTGCGATGCGCCTGGGCGACATAAATGTCTTCCAGGATGCCGATCGGACGCAGCGAGAGCGTATCGAGGGAGGGCAGCATATGTGCGAACGCGGCGAGCGCTCCGCCAGGAACTCGCACGACGAAAAAGCGCGTGTCGCCGCGCTCGAGACGCTCGCGCACGAACGCGCGCGCCGCGGCGACATCGGAGGGCAACTCGTAAAAGACGCGATAGGCGTCGACGAGCACGGAGAGAGATTCGAGATCCTTGCTGAGTTCGGGGCTTTCGATCGAAAGAACGTTCATGAAGGCGATTCTATCCTTGCTGCGATGCTGGTGACGTTGCGGAGAAAGCGAGCTGTGGCTTCGAGCGTATCCTGTTGCCGGTCGCGATGCGGAGCGTGCGCGCAGCGTGCGAACGTGACGATCTGCGTGGCCGGAATCTGCGCCGAGATCGCCTCGAGCTGGGCGGCCGTGCCGTATTCGTCCTCATCGCCTTGGACGAGCAGCACGGGGCAGCGCACCGCGGCGAGATACGGTTCGATGTTCCAAGCGCGAAAGCGCGGATCGAGCCAGATGTCGTTCCAACCCCAGAACGTTCGATCGACGTCGTTATGATAGCGCTCGAGCCGTCGCGGTAAATCGGTCTCGCGATATGCCGCGGCGGCTGCCTCGATCGAAGCGATCGTGTGCTCTTCGACGAAAACGTGCGGCGCTTCGAGCACCAGCGCCGAAACGGCATCCGGACGCGTGCCCGCGTACATCAGGGCGATCGAAGCGCCGTCGCTGTGGCCGAAAAGGATCGGGCGCTCGAGCTCGAGCCGGGCGAGAAGCTCCGGTAAGACGATCTCGCCCTCGTGATGCATGTAGTCCGGATCGCGCCGCTCCTCGAGGGGGTCCGAGCGCCCGTGTCCGTAGCGTGAATACGCGACGACGCGCCGCCCGGTCCACTCGGCTAAACGATCGGGAAACGACTTCCAGAGCGCGATCGAGCCGAGCCCTTCGTGGAGCAACACGATCGGAGGATCGCGCGGAGCCGCCCGATCGAGGGCCGCCGGAGGTTCGAACACCCGTACTTCGAGGTGCCTGCCGTCCACCACGACGTCACTTTGCAGCAGCACGCAGTTCCGCTTCCCGATCGCGCAGGACGTGACGCCGAATTTTGCCCGTCGCGGTCTTCGGAAGGTCTTCGACAAACTCGAGCCAGCGCGGATATTTGTACGGTGCCAAACGACCCTTGACGAAGGCCTGCAAATCGTCTCGCAGCGCTGCGCTCGGAGCGTAGCCCGCCCGCAGCACGACGAACGCCTTGGGCTTGACGAGATCGTTCGCATCGGGAACGCCGATCACCGCCGCTTCGAGGACGGCCTCGTGGCCGATCAGCACGCTTTCGACTTCGCTCGGCGAGACCCAAATGCCGCCGGCTTTGATCATGTCGTCGACTCGGCCGCAGTGCACGAACGCACCGTCTTCGTTTTGAAGAAATTTGTCGCCGGTCCGAACCCACTCACCCGAGAACGCACCGCGCGTTTTCTCGGGCGCATCCCAATACAGCGAGAACGCGGAGGGCCCGCTGACGAGAAGCTCGCCCATCTCCCCTCGCGCAGCCTCGTTGCCGCTCTCGTCGACGATGCGGGCGCGATAGCCGGGTACGGGATAGCCGGTCACGCCGTAGCGCACGTCGCCCGGCCGCGTCGAAACGAAGATGTGCAGCATTTCCGTGGAGCCGATCCCGTCGACGATATCGACGCCGGTTTGGGAACGCCACGCTTCGCCGACGTGCTGCGGAAGCGATTCTCCGGCGGACGTGCAGAGGCGCAGCGCGAGCGCTCCTCGCTGCGCGAAGGCTTCCGATGCGAGCATCGAACTGAACAGCGTCGGAACGCCGCAGAAGACCGTCGCCCCGCGCCGAGCGAGAATATCCACGACTGCCTCCGGCAGCGCGCGTCCGGCGAAGAGTACGCTCGTCGCCCCGACCGAAAGCGGAAACGTCAGCGCATTTCCAAGACCGTACGCGAAAAAGAGCTTTGCGGCGGAATAGACCACGTCGTCTTCGCGCAGGCCGAGCACGCCCTGCCCGAACGCCGCGGCCGTGTGCATCAAACTCGCGTGGCGATGCAAGGTCCCCTTCGGTTTCCCGGTCGAGCCCGACGAGTAGAGCCAGAAACACGTCGCGTCGGCCGAGGTTGGCGCCGTTTGCGCCGTTGCGTCCGCCGCAGCGACGAGATCGTCGAAGGTCGGCCGGGATGGCTCGCGCCCGTTTGCGATGATGAAGCGGCCGCGCCAAGCGATCGAGCGCGCCGCTTCTTCGTAGGCGGGATACACGGCGTGCGAAACGATGGCGGCCGTCGCTCCGCTGTTTTCCAGGATGTACGCGAAATCGGCAGCGCGGAACATCGTGTTGACGGGGATTGGCACGATTCCGGCTTTGATCGCGCCGAGAAACGCGGTTGGGAATGCGATGCTGTCGAGCAGTCCGAGCACGACGCGATCGCTCGGCTGCAGTCCGAATTCGCGCAGCGCGTTCGCGCAGCGATCCACCCGCTCGGCGACTTCCCGATAGGTATACGCGCCGTCATCGTCGACGAAGGCGAGCTTCTCCGCGCGTCCTGCCGCAAGGTTGTGGTTCAGCAACTCGACCGTTGCGTTGTACGGGGGCACAGCAGCCAAGGCGGTCTCCGCAGGCATGGTCATGCGACCTCCTCGAGGTGTGGCGCTTGTGCCCTTACCCACTCGAGCACCCACGCGGCTGCGACGTCTTCCGGAAGCGTTCCGCCGCCTGCGTCGTGCAGCAGCGGATCGCCGAGGCGCTTCGCGCCGAGGCTTCTCAACAGTTCGTCGAATCGCAATCCGCCCTGGCAAAACGTGGCCTTATACGTCGTGTCGCCGAGTGCGATGAGGCCAAAAACGACGGCCGAGAGATCGGGCCGCTTCGTTTCGAGGTCCTCGAAAAACGCTTGACCATTGTCCGGCACGTCACCGTTGCCGTACGTCGACGTACAGATCAGATAGACGACATCGTCATCGAAGGTGGACGCTTTCAAGTGGTCCATCAAATGAATCGCTGCTTCGAACCCGGCGCCTTCGAGGGCGGACTGCACTTCCGCGGCAACGAGTTCCGCGGTGCCGGTCATCGTCCCGACGAGAATCGCAACTTTTCGCACAGCAAGCGTCTCCAACCGTCTCAAGCAGGTTGCCCCATAGCGTCTTTGAATTGGTGCATTGCGGCAGTATACTGCATATGATTCTAAAGGAATAGCTGGAGAATTACTTCATGCGACAAAAGTCGTGATTGGGCTGGCGATGTGAGTCCTCCAGGGCCGGACGAGGCCAATTTTCTCGAACGCGTCGGCGAGCGGGTTCGCAAGGCGCGAGCCCAGCGCGGCATGACCCGCCGCCTGCTAGCGCGGGATTCGGGCGTCTCCGAGCGGCATCTTGCCGAACTCGAAGCCGGACGGGGGAACGTGTCCATCATGCTCTTGCGGCAAGTCGCCGGGGCGCTGGGCTTGCCGGTTGCCACGCTCGTCGATGAAGGTCCCGAGAGAGATCCGGCGGTGCAGCTTGCCGAGGCGTTCTTGCGGCGGCTGCGCCCCGATCAGATGGCCGAAGCCTCGGAGCTGCTCCTGCGGCACTTCGGCGAGCTCGAGCGTGCCGAGCGGGACGGGCGCATCGCGCTCATCGGTTTGCGCGGCGCCGGGAAATCCACGCTGGGCAGGCTTCTTGCGCGCTCGCGCGGCGTGCCGTTCATCGAGCTCGACAAGAAAATCGAAGCGATCGGCGGGTTGCCCCTGGAAGGCATTTTCGAATTATACGGCCAGGGCGGCTTTCGCCGCTTCGAGCGGCAAGCGCTCGAGTCGGTGCTCGAAACCGAGGCACGATTCGTGCTGGCCGCGAGCGGCAGCATCGTCTCGGAACCCGAGACGTTCGGGCGCCTGCTCGCCGCCTGCCGGACGGTCTGGCTGCGCGCGACGCCGGCGGAGCACATGGATCGCGTGGTCGCCCAAGGCGACCTGCGGCCGATGGCCGACAATCGCGAAGCCATGGCCGATCTGCAGGCGATTCTCGCGACCCGCCAAGCGATGTATGCCCGCGCCGACGAGGTCCTCGATACCAGCGGCCGCGACGTCGATACGAGCGCGGCGGAACTCGGCCGGCTCGTTCGTCACTATATGCATAATACTGCTAGTATCGAAGGCGAAAATGCAGTATAGTGCAGTCGTCGTCCGACTCTAGGAGGCTCCCCTTGCTCACGATCGAACCGGCCGCCGAGACTGCAGATCTTGTCACTTTCGATACCGCTCCCGCCCGATATCGTCATTGGAAACTATCGGTCGACGGCCGCGTTGCAACCTTAGCGCTCGACGTGAACGAAGATGCCGGACTGCGTCCGGGCTATAAGTTGAAGCTGAACTCGTACGATCTCGGCGTCGACATCGAACTGTACGACGCTCTGAACCGGATCCGCTTCGAACATCCCTCCGTGGCGACTGTCGTCGTCACGAGTGGAAAAGAACGCATGTTTTGCGCGGGCGCCAACATCTATATGCTTGGATCGTCGTCGCACGGATGGAAAGTCAACTTCTGTAAGTTCACGAACGAAACGCGCAACGGCATGGAGGATTCCAGCCGCCACGACGGCCTCAGTTTCGTGGCCGCGCTCAACGGTGCGACCGCGGGCGGCGGTTACGAAGTCGCGCTCCACGAGCGTCAGTCTTCCGGAAGTGCCGCTGCTCGGCGTGCTGCCGGGGACCGGCGGCCTGACGCGCCTCGTCGATAAGCGCAGCGTGCGGCGTGACATCGCCGACGTCTTCTGTACCAACGCCGACGGCGTGCGCGCGAAGCGCGCGAAGGAGTGGAAGCTCGTCGATCACGTCGCGACGCCCGCTCAATTCGAGAGCGCCGTCAGAGAACGCGCGGCGGTTTTGGGCGGCCGCTCGACCCGTCCCGCTGATGCGTCCGGCATCGAATTGCGGCCGCTCGAGCGCACGATCGATGCGACGGGCTACCACTACCGGTATGTCGATGTCGTCTTCGACCGTCCGGGGCGTGCGGCCACGCTGACGGTGCGCGCTCCGCAAGATTCGCAGATCCTCGGCGCCGCGGACATCGTCGCGAAGGGTGACGCGTGGTGGCCGCTCGCACTCGCGCGCGAACTCGACGACGCGATCCTGATGTTGCGCACGAACGAACTCGAACTCGGACTGTGGATTCTGCGTAGCGCCGGCGATCCGGCTGCGGTCCTCGCGGCGGGTGAAACGCTGCGGACGCAGTCGGGCCACTGGCTCGTCCGCGAGACGGTCGGGCTCTGGCGCCGGACGCTGGCGCGGCTCGACGTAACGTCGCGCAGCCTCTATGCCATCGTCGATCGCGGGTCGTGCTTCGCCGGATTGCTATTTGAGATCGCGCTCGCGGCCGACCGGAGTTACATGCTTTCGCTGCGGGACGACCCGCAAGCGCCGAGCGTCGCGCTCGACGCCGGCAATTTTGGGATGTTTCCGATGGTGAACGGCTCGACGCGGCTGCACACCCGCTTTAACGGCGCGACCGCAGCGATCGAAGCGCTGCG
>Ga0302325_10029214_pt1 | contig 11390 bp, 9 predicted proteins | sample Palsa_T0_2_FD_201948 | JGI IMG/M metagenome (GOLD analysis project Ga0302325, IMG submission 201948) | Peat permafrost microbial communities from Stordalen Mire near Abisko, Sweden - Palsa_T0_2 | ecosystem: Environmental > Terrestrial > Soil > Palsa > Peat permafrost | place: Sweden: Abisko... | reverse complement strand
AGAAACTGAAGACCGAGCCTTTGAAGATGCTCGTAGTAGGTCGTTCCTTCGGGTTTTCGATAAGGGCGCTGGCTGCGGTGATGCTGATTCCCGCTGGCGGTTGCCCTGCTTCTGGCTCCCTTGCCGGGTCTCCCAGGTTCCGGGCTGATCTGTCCCTGCGCGCTGCCCCCTCTCACCCCGGGAAGTTCGGCGACTGCTTGTTCCCATTTCTTCATCGCCGATTCCTGGCTTCATCCCTCATCCGGCGGACTGGCCACTTCCATCGCGTAACGAGGCCGATACGGGTTTGCTTGCACTGCGGCTCACAGGTTCGCTTCTCGAGGCTTCGCCAACGGATTGCTCCGCTTCACGCTCGATCCGCTACATGTCGAATGGGATATTTACATGGTGAGTTCCTTTCATCTCACTAGATCAGCCAAGCTTCGCCTGGCGCACCGGATGGACACAAATGGCGCGTTGATCGCACCGCGTTTCAAAGAGTTCTTGAGGTTGTTGACGTCGACTGGCGTTGAGTATTTGCTTGTCGGGGGACCTGAAAAAAAACAAAGCGGCTAGCGGACGGTTGGAGGATCTCCTGGATCTGGAGCAGCTTTCATAGCGCGAGGGTGGGAAGCGCGCGGCGACGGGGACTTGGTCCAATCCGCGATTTTCAAATTCTTGATTCTGCCGAATGCGCCGTCATTCGTCGCCAGGGTCGCACCCGCCGATAAGGCGTGAGCGCCGATCATCATATCCAGGTTGCCCATCACCATCCCCTCGCGCTCCAGGCTGGCGCGGAGGATTCCGTATTGGCTTGCGGCTTCGGAATCCCAGGGGAGAATCTTCACCACCGAGAGGAATTTCTCCACCAGGGTTTTCAGACGGGTTGCCGCGGGTAGTTTGGCGAGACCGTAGCGTAATTCGGCTTCGGTAACGGCTGACAGGAAGACGGTTTCGGGCGGAACGGCGGCCATCCATCGATCGGTGGCCGGAACGGTTCCTTTAATGAGGTGGCTGGCAATATTGGTGTCCAGCAGGTACGTGGGGATCAGAATATGTCCCGCTCTTGGGGCGGCGAGTCTACGCGGCTCGTCATGAATTCTTCCAGGCCTTCAGTCTGGTTTCTTAAAGCCAGGAAACTATCCCATGAAGAGTGGGGTTTGGGCGAAAGGATCAGATTTCCGGTGTTTGGGTCTTTTTCGATGAACACTTCAGTTCCTTCAAAGCGGTACTTAATAGGTAACCGAACCGCCTGGCTGCGGCCGTTCGGGAAAAGCTTGGCGGTGTTTTTCATTTGGTATATACCAAGAGTATAGATGAAGGGTTTGGGCGGGTCAAGCAGATTGTTTGCAAAATCTAGGATTCGCGGTAAACTGGAGTTGGTCGTGTCGAACTTTTAAGTGGGCGAAAGCCCACTTTTTTATTGGGTTCACGGGTTTGGAGCGGGTCGAAATCGTGGCTAAGGTTGCTGTTCTTCCAAAAATCGAGGAAATTGCGGGGCGGATTGCCGAGCCTCTTGGGATCGAAGTGGTCGAGATCGAACTCAAGGGCGGCGGCAAGAACCAGTTCCTGCGCGTCTCCATCGATAAACCGGAAGGCGTAACGCATCTGGATTGCGAGGCGATTTCGCGGCAGCTAGGTGAGGCCCTGGACGCGGACGACCTGATTCCGGCGCATTACACTCTCGAAGTGAGTTCGCCCGGCGTGGAGCGGAAACTATTTAAGATCAAAGACTTTGAACGATTTCAGGGCCAGAAGGCCAAGGTCGTACTCCGGGAGCCGATCGAGAGCGTCAAAACTCTCGAAGGCAAAATCTCCGGCGTGGAAGACGGTCGGATCGCGCTCGAGCTCGCGGGCGGGAATCGCGTACAGTTCCCCTTTACTCAAGTGGAACGGGCGAATCTCAAGTTCGAGTGGTAGTTGTTTCATCCAGATAAAAGACTTACGGGAAATTCATAAGAGGCTCAAGTGGAAACTATTTTTCAGTCCATCGAAATGCTGAGTAAAGAGAAGGGCATCGATTCGTCGATCGTCCTGGACGCCGTGAAGGATGCGCTCCTTCTAGCGGCGAAGAAGCATTTCCGTACCAATGAAGATTATGTGGCCGATCTGGATCCGAAGACAGGCGCGATCAAGTTGTACGCGGTGAAAAAAGTAGTCGACGAAGTGACCGATTCGGCGCATGAGATCCGGTTGAACGATGCCGTGAAGATCGATCCTACGGCGTTCGTCGGGGCCGATGTGCGGATTTCGAAGCCCACCGATGCGCTAGGCCGGATTTCCGCGCAGACGGCTAAGCAGGTTATTTTTCAGAAAGTTCGCGAAGCCGAGCGCGAGACGGTCTTTAACGAATATTCCGGGCGGGCCGGGGAACTGGTGAATTGCACGGTCAAGCGGATCGAGGGCCAGGATCTGGTGCTGGATCTGGGTAAGACCGAGGCTCGGCTGCCTAAGAAGGAACAGTCGCGTCTGGAAAGCTTTAGCATTAGCGACCGCGTGCGGTGCGTGATCAAGATTGTCGATAAGGCCAGCAAGGGTCCGGGCGTAGTGGTTTCGCGCGCGGATGCGGAACTGGTGAAGCGCCTTTTCGAACAGGAAGTTCCGGAGATTTACGACAGCACGGTGATCATCAAGGGCTGCGCGCGCGAGGCGGGCGAGCGGACCAAGATCGCGGTGCAGAGCCGTGACCGGGACGTGGATTGCGTGGGCGCTTGCGTGGGCATGAAAGGGATGCGCGTGCAGTCGATTATCCGTGAGCTGCGCGGCGAAAAGATCGACATTATCGAGTATTCCGACGATCCGGTGCAGTTTGCAACGCATGCGCTGAGTCCGGCAAAGATCAGCCGCGTGACGATTATCGATCCGCTCGAAAAGCACATGGAAGTAATCGTCGACGATTCGCAGCTTTCCCTGGCGATCGGCAAGAAGGGCCAGAATGTGCGGCTGGCGGCGAAATTGATCGGCTGGAAGGTCGACATCAAGAGCGAGGAAGAAAAGCGGCAGGAAGTGCAGTCGCAGATGGAAGCGTTGACGGCGGTGGCGCCGCTTTCGGCGTTGCAGGAGTATGGACTGGACGCCGATGTGGAGGCAAAACTGCTTGAGAGCGGTATCAACACGGTCGATAAGCTGGGCGAGATGACGCCGGAGCAGCTCGAGGAGATTCCGGGAATCGGGCCGGAGATGGTGGAGAAGATCCAGCTGGCGGTGATCAATTACTACGGCCAGTATGAACAGGGCGAAGCGGCTGGGGAAGTAGCTGGCGAAGTGGTGGAAGCTGCGGCCGAAGCGCCCGAAAGTATTGAAATTGAGTCTGATAAGATAGAGACTCCCGAGGCTGGCGCCATCGAAGAAGAGCATGCCGGTCCTGGGGCCCATACAGAAGAGCCTGTGTAGTTGGTGGGGTTTTGGCGGTCAGGTAAACGAACGTTTAGTAACTTATGAATAAGTCCCGTCGGATCAATGAGCTCGCGCGCGACCTGGAGGTCAAGTCCAGCGCAATTCTCGACAAATTAAAAGAACTGGGAATAAGCGGGAAGACTCACTCGAGTTCCGTTGAAGAGGACGTGGTTTTGCAGTTACGCCACGTATTTCTCGGCGAGGATCTGCCGGCGGGAAGCACGCTGGGAAGTGCGGCGAAGAGTAATGGCGCCTCACACGATGGTCCGGCGGAACGGGACTGGGACGCATCGCACGAGCGCGGCGCGGACTACGAAGAGAAGCCGAAGCGGACGCGGACTGTAGCCGAGACGTCCGAAAAACAGCCGGAAGCGCGGCAAATTGCAGTTGAGAGCAAGGAAGAAAAGCCCGTGGAAGCTGTGGCTCCGCCTACCCCTCAGGAAGAAGAGAAGCCTGCGCCGCGGCTAGGACTGCGTCCTCCGCTGGCCTCGGGACCGATCCGGCCGCCGATGCCGGGGATGACGCGTCCGCCGTTGATTGCGGGCTTGCCGATTGCGGCAAAGGCGCCGGTATCGACTCCGGCGGCGTCTGCCACTACGCAACAAACAGCGCCTCTGGTGCAGAGTGCGCCCGCGTCCGGTGGTATTCCTCAGCCCACGATTCAGGCTGCGACTGCCACCGATACGGCGCCGGGGAAACCGGCCCCGGCTGCGCCAATTCCGGTTGCGCATGGTCCGGGGCGTCCGATTCCGCCGGCCGCGCGGCCAATTCCGACGGTTCCAGCAGGTCCGGGAGCTCCGCGTCCCGGTCAGGTATTGACAGGTCCTCGGCAGCCATTGCCACAGAGCGCGCCGGGTGCGCCTTCGACTACGCAATCTGGGCCGGGAACGCCACAGTTTGTACCGCGGCCAGCCGGTCCCCGGCCGGGAGCGCCGATTGCGCCCAGGCCGAGCAGTGCACCGGGAGCGCCGCGGCCATTGGCTCCTTCTCAAGGCAGTGGGCCGGGTGGAAGACCGCTAGTTGGGCAGCCGGCTCAGAGACCGGTAGTACCGCCAAGACCGGATCTGGCAGCCCGATTGTCACAACCGCGTCCGCAGAATCCCGCGTTTGCCGCACCGCCGCCTCAACCAAGGCCGGGTGCGCCATCGCGGCCGCCGGCGAGTCCGACGCCGGGCAGACCGATTTATCAGGGGCCTGGGCGTCCAGGCCAAGGGCCGCCGATGCAGGGCCGCGGGCCCATGCGTCCGGGAGGGCCAACGGGTCCCGGGATGGCGCGTCCGGGAATGCGTCCTGGGATGCATCCTACTTCGCGTACGCCGGGCGGACTCGTGGGGCCGGGCGCTCCGCCGCCTATGCCGGATCAGCAGCAGCGGCGTCCGGGAGCTTATAACAAGCCGGGTGGGCGTCCGCAGGGCCGCCGTCCGCGCGAGGCGGAGGATGGCGAGAAGATTCTGCGTCCGATGCGGCGTGAGCAGCCTTCCGGGCCTCCGCCGATCAATCGCGACATTACGATTTCCGAAGGCGTCACTGTTAAAGAGCTGTCGGAGAAGCTGGACGTGAAGGCCAATCTGGTGATCAAGAAGCTAGTCGATCGCGGAATCTTCGCGACAATCAACCAGACGTTGGACGCGCAACTCGCGACGGATCTGGCGCGGGAGTTCGGCGCCTCGACCAGCACCATCACCTTCGAAGCCGAAGCGATGGCGGATGTGGAGATTCTGGAGGAAGCGAAAGACCTGATGCCGCGCGCGCCTGTGGTCACGATCATGGGCCACGTGGATCACGGCAAGACTTCGCTGCTCGACGTGATTCGCGAAGCCAATGTGGCGGGCCGCGAGGCGGGCGGAATTACGCAGCACATCGGCGCGTATCACATCGAAAAGAACGGGCGCAAGATCGTCTTCATCGATACGCCGGGTCACGAAGCGTTCACGCGCATGCGTTCGCGCGGCGCGAAGATTACCGATATCGTCGTGTTGGTGGTAGCGGCCGACGATGGCGTCATGCCGCAGACGATTGAAGCGATCGACCACGCGCGGGCGGCGAAGGTGCCGATCGTGGTGGCGATCAACAAGATCGACCGGCCGGACGCGCAGCCGGACCGCATTAAGCAGCAGTTATCGGACCGTGGGTTGCTGGCCGAAGACTGGGGCGGCGATGTGGTGATGGTGCCTGTTTCGGCTAAGACCAAGCAGGGCCTCGATACGCTGCTCGAAATGATTCTCCTGGTGGCGGATCTTCTGGATCTGAAGGCGAATCCGTCGCGGCCTGCGATGGGTACGGTGATCGAATCCAAATTGGACCGCGGCCGCGGGCCGGTGGCTACGGTTCTCGTACGCAATGGAACGCTGCGGGTTGGCGACTTCTTCATTTGCGGAGAAGTGTTCGGCAAAGTCCGTGCGTTGATCGACGACCGTGGCGATCAGGTTCGGGAAGTGGAACCGTCGATGCCGGTGGAAGTTCTCGGTCTCGATGGGATGCCGGGAGCCGGGGACGAATTCCAGGTGGTAACGGATACCGCGAAGGCCAAACAGATCGTGATGTATCGCGAGGCGAGGGCCCGCGAGGCGGCGCTGACGAAGAACAAGCGCCTTACCCTGGAACAACTGCAGAAGCAGATGGCGCAGGGCGAGGTGAAGGAACTCAACCTGATCATCAAGGCGGATGTGGGCGGCTCGGCCGAAGTGCTGACCGATACGCTCTCGAAGCTTTCGACGGACAAGGTGCGGGTGCGCGTACTGCATACGGGTGTGGGTGCGATCAACGAAAGCGACGTGCTGTTGGCGTCGGCATCGGAGGCGATCATCATTGGCTTCAACGTGAAGCCCGATCGGACAGCGGCTGCGGCGGCGGAGCACGAGAACGTCGACATCCGTCTGCATTCAATTATTTATGCGCTGACCGACGAGATCAAGAAAGCCATGGTTGGCATGCTGGAGCCCACCTACCGCGAGATCTACATGGGCAAGGCCGAAGTACGGCAGACGTTCAAGGTATCGAAGGTCGGCATGGTGGCGGGCTGCATGGTGCTCGATGGAATCATCAACCGCAATTGCAAGCTGCGGGCGACGCGCGGCAAGGAAGTGATCATCGTGACGAAGGTATCGTCGCTGAAGCGCTTCAAGGACGATGTGGCGGACGTTCGAATGGGGATGGAGTGCGGCATTGTTCCGGATCCATTCGGCGACATCCAGACCGGCGACATACTCGAGGCGTTTATCACCGAAAAGGTGATCACCGATCATATTTAGCCGGAGATGAACGTCGGCGTCCTGACATTCGAATTGCGGTTGGAGCATTCGCACTCGTTGAAAGACAAGCGGCAGGTGGTGAAGAGCCTGAAAGACCGGTTGCGCGCGCGCTTCAACGTGGCTGTGGCCGAGATTGGCGAACAGGAGATGTGGCAGCGGGCGATTATCGCGGCGGTCACGGTCTCGGGTGAGCAGCGCGCGGCGGAAGACGTGCTACAGCGAGTGGAAGAGGATGCTTCCGGAATGCTGGGGCCCATGCTGGTACGGACTCAAGTGGAGTGGATGTAATGGACCAGCGGCGGGTAGCGCGTGTGGCGGAGGCGGTTCGGGAAGAGTTGTCGCAGATTATCGGCTTCGAGATGAAGGATCCGCGCCTGGCGGGAGTGACGATCGCGGAAGTGCGCGTGACGCCGGACGGACGCGAGGCGCATGTGCGGGTGATGCTTTTCGGCTCGCCTGAGGAGCAGAAGACGGCCCTAGAGGGTTTGCAGCACGCCAAGGGGCATTTGCGGCACGAAATCGGGGGCCGGATGGAGTTGCGCCACGTGCCCGAGCTCTTTTTTGAGACCGACACCGGGACCGAGGCCGCCACCAGAGTGGAGGAGCTTTTGAGGCGGGTCAGGAAAAATCGGCGTGAGCTCCAATAATCGTCGGAAAATTCATCATTTCGTGTTAGTTTTGGGGTTGTTAGCTTCCGTCCAGCAAGTGCGGGCGGGAGAGATGCTGCGGCTGGAATCGAGCGCCGATGCAATGGGATCGACGTACTCCATCGTGCTGTATGACGACGACCGGGACCGAATGGAAACGGCGGCGGAGATGGTATTCGACGAGGTTCGGCGGCTGGACGGCGTACTATCGAATTACAAGCCGGAAAGCGCCTGGAGCCAGGTAAACCAGTTCGCGGCGGAGAGGCCGGTAGAGGTTCCACAGGAGCTGTTCGACCTGCTTACAGCGTGCGTGAATTATAGCCGCAAAAGCGACGGTGCGTTCGACATTACTGTCGGGCCGTTGATGAAGGTGTGGGGCTTTTATAAAGGCAGCGGGCATTTGCCGGCGCGAGGCGAAGTGAAGAAGGCGATGGCCAGCGTCGGTTACAGGAATTTGATTTTGGATGCGAAGGCGCACACGGTGCGATTCGCCAGGAAAGGTGTCGAGATCGATCCCGGAGGCATCGGGAAAGGTTATGCGGTGGACCGTATGGTGGAGGTCTTGCGGGAACGGAAGATCAAAATCGCGCTGGTATCGGCGTCGGGAAGCAGCATTTATGCGATGGGCGCGCCGCCGGGAGAGCCTGGCTGGAAGGTGAGTATACGCGACCCGAGGGATGAAGAGAAGACGGTACAGGATGTGGTTTTGAAAGACGAGTCCTTGTCAACGTCCGGGAGTTACGAGAAGTTTTTTGAGGCCGACGGAAAGATCTATGCGCACATTATGGATCCGCGAACGGGTTTTCCAGCCAGTGGAATGTTGTCGGTATCGATTATTACGCCACGCACTATTGACAGTGAGGCGTGGTGCAAGCCATTTTTCATAAATGGGCGCGTGTGGGCGTCCAAACATAAACCGGAAGGATCTCGCGCGTACTTTTGCGAGGACAAAGCAGATCAGTCATGCGTGTGGCTCCAATGACCAGTCGTTTTCTCGATGCCTGCAAGCGCAGGCCAACTGATGTTCGGCCCGTGTGGTTCATGCGGCAGGCGGGGCGCTATTTGCGTCAGTATCGCGAGGTGCGGTCGAAGCACGGAATTTTGGAGATGTGCAAGCGGCCGGATCTGGCTGCCACGGTGACCCTGCAGCCGATCGAGCTTCTGGACGTGGATGCGGCGATTATCTTCGCGGACCTGCTGCTGCCGGTTGAGCCGATGGGGCTGAAGCTGCGGTATGTCGAGAACCGTGGCCCGGTGATCGATAATCCCGTGCGGACGGCGGACGACATCGATTCCCTTTCGACGGTGAATACGGACGACCTGGGATATGTGGGTGAAGCCATTCAGATGGTGACCCGCGCGCTGAACGGACGAATACCGGTGATCGGATTCGTGGGCGCGCCGTTTACAATGGCGAGCTACATCATCGAAGGTGGGGCGAGCAAGAGCTTCATCAAGACCAAACGGATGATGTATTCCGATGAAACGATGTGGCGGAGGCTGATGGGCAAGATTGTGGACGTGCTGGCGCCGTTTGCGGTGATGCAAGTGGCGTCGGGCGCGCGGGCGATTCAGGTGTTCGATAGCTGGGTGGGCGCGCTGGGCGCGGACGATTACGTGCGCTATGCGGCTCCTTATTCACGCGCGTTGATTGAACGGATCCGGCAGGCGGGCGTGCCCGTGATTCACTTCGGCACGGGCGCGTCGGGCTATTTCCGCGAACTGCACGCGGCGGGCGGCGATGTGATGGGCGTAGACTGGCGCATGAACATCGACCAGGCGTGGATGGACATCAGCTATCGCGCGGCAATTCAGGGAAATCTGGATCCGGTGGCGTTATTCGCTCCGTTGCCGGAGTTGAAGGTCAAGGTACACGAACTGCTCAGACGGACAGGCACGCGGCCCGGGCACATCTTTAATTTGGGACATGGGATTCTGCCGGAGACGCCGGTCGACAACGTAAGGGCCGTCGTACAGATGGTACGTGAGTTCAAACCGTAAGACCGTCATTATCGGAGGCGGGATTTCCGGGTTGACCGCGGCGCATTATTCCGCGGGTGAGACGGTGGTCATCGAACCCGCCGCGAAACTCGGCGGCGTGCTTCGCACCGAACACATACAAGGCTGCATCGTTGAACAGGGAGCCGACGCATGGCTCACATCGAAGCCCTGGGCGGCCGAACTGGCCCGCGAGTTAGGGCTTGAGCTTCAGGGCTCGAACGACGCGGCGCGGGGCACCTTCATCTGGAAGCGAGGAGAGCTGATTCCCTTCCCTGACGGCATGCAACTAGTGACCCCGACGGCAATGATGCCGATACTCCGGTCGAAGCTGCTGAGTCCCTACACGAAGTTCCGCATGGGAATGGACTGGTTCGGCAAAGCGAAGCGATTTGCCGAGCGCGAGAGAACTGTGGGGGCTCTGGTGGCGGATCACTTCGGGATGGAGGCGGTGGATTACATCGCCGAGCCGCTGCTCTCAGGAATCTATGGCGGAGATCCATTCGAATTAAGCGCTTCCAGCGTGCTACCGAAGCTCGTGGAACGCGAGCGCAAAACGGGAAGCCTGGTACGCGGGGCGAGCGTCGAGAAGCGCGAAGGCGCCCTCTTCACTACGGTTCGTGACGGCTTGGACAAACTGATCGGTGCACTAACGCCGAAGGAATGGGTGCGAGGCGCGGCAGAGCAGATCGAGCGCGGGGATGGGGCGTGGCGGGTGCGCGTGAGTGGCGACTGGATCGAGGCAGACCGCGTGATCGTGGCCTGCGAGACGCATCGGGCGGCGAAGCTGATGCCGGAGTTGGGGTCGCTGGCGAGGTTCCGTCACAGTTCCGCGGCGGCGGTAAGTTTAGGATTCCGGCGCGAGGATGTGACGCATCCGCTAAACGGATTCGGCATGCTGGTGCCGAAGGTGGAGCGGCGGAAGATCACGGCGTGTACGTGGATGAATACGAAGTTTCCGCATAGGGTCGCCGAGGGACTCGTGCTGCTGCGTTGTTTCCTGACGGATGTGCGTTCGGCGGACGAGGAACTGGTGGAGTTCGCGCGCAAGGAACTGCGGGAGACGATGGGTGTGACGGCTGCTCCGGTATTTCAGACAGTGGCGCGATGGCCCAAGTCACTACCGCTTTATGAAGTTGGACATGAGAAGCGAGTGGCAGAGACGGAGCGGCTGATTGCAGGTCTTCCGGGATTGCAGTTAATCGGGAATGCGTTTCATGGGGTGGGCATTCCGGATTGTGTGAAGCTGGCGAAGCGGACAGGCTTACAGGAGTAAAGAACCACTGGAAACCGTCCAGTGCCACGCCTTCCGGGCTGTCCTCTGTCGTGACCGGTGACAACAAGTTGGGATCACTGAACGGTCAATGCCTTCTTCTTCAACCACTGGAGCCCGTGGGAAGCACGATCAAGACATCCACCGATCCACCGACGCCCGGTATCTCGCCCGGACTGCCCTTCGTCCCATATGCAAATCTTTGCATCTCAACGGTGATACGCACTAATGAGGTTGCCAGATCGACGCCATCTTGCATCATCATGGCGTCGAACGGTATGTTCAGCTCTTTCTTTTCCAATTCTTCTGTAAGGGCGGTCTGCTGATCCTTACTCAATGCGGTAAAGGGCTTGGATGACTTTAATGAGCTGTCGTAGCCTTTAACGATTCTCGATATTGCGGAAGTTTCGCCCATCCATGCGGCGCCAGTGCTTTGAGTGTCGAACAGCAGCACGGGCTTTGCCGCTTCGGGAAACTCTATTTGGAGCAACTTGCCCATACGATGTTTGGAATCATAACCTGCAACCACGAAGCCGAGCCTTGGTTTCGTTTTGTTCTTTTCCTGGGCCGCGAAATACGCTTTCCCGATATATTCAGAGAGTTCGTCCGCCAACTGGTCAACGTCGCGAGTCTCATCGGCCTTAAGCTTTGGCAATTGCGCGCGAAAATCGGAAACCCATCCGGAAATACTCCTACCCGCGATAAACGCTAATCCATAAGTCGCAATTCCCATATTCTCGGTCTCGAATAATTTCGAGTTGTAGTCCGAAAGAACCTTGTAGCCCGGCGAGATCTCAGGCGTGGTCCATGACAATCGGCTATCTCCGGCCAGGATCAACCCCTCGG
>Ga0302325_10029213_pt1 | contig 11390 bp, 17 predicted proteins | sample Palsa_T0_2_FD_201948 | JGI IMG/M metagenome (GOLD analysis project Ga0302325, IMG submission 201948) | Peat permafrost microbial communities from Stordalen Mire near Abisko, Sweden - Palsa_T0_2 | ecosystem: Environmental > Terrestrial > Soil > Palsa > Peat permafrost | place: Sweden: Abisko... | reverse complement strand
TTTACGCCCGGGCCCTTCACTCTGCCCCGGCTGAACTCCAGATGGTACGTGCGGGCTCCTTTCGATCAGGATCTCCGGGCGTTCCGTCGCTCCGGGCCGCTCGGGATCGGCGCCGATATCGCGCAGGGCCTGCTTGATCAGCGCCCTATAGCGCTCGGCAGCGGTTTCCCCAAATTCCTTCCGGCTCCAGTTTAGGATAGCTTTGATGTCGCGCTGCGCCGTACGAGTAAGCCGGACTTCAAGCCGCCGGGAGCGGCGCTCAGGCACGATTCTGCCCGGCTGCGAATTCGGCTGAAGCCTCTTCTCCAAGTCGATCGATAAGGTCGATCTCCTTGTCAGACCGCAGGGTCACATAGTCGCCGCGCTCGATATCGCCGAATCCTTCTTTGGCGGCGGAGCGGAGCCATTCGATCTTGGCCTGGTCTTCCCGCTCGCGCTGCTCCAGCAGGCGGAGGCCCTCGCGTACCACCTCGCTGGCGTTGCTGAAGCGACCCGAAGTGATGCCAGCCTGAACGAAGCGGTCAAAATATTCGGTGAGATTGACGTTGTGCGTTGGCATGGAGAAAGCTCCTTCTAAACACCAGCCCAGCAGGACTGGCAATTATTGCCGACTAAAATCTCTGACACCACCAGGGCAGACCCCCCTGGTCTGCGGCCTGGTCTGCGCGGGTCCCCCTGGACCCGCTCCTTCGTTCGAAAAACCAAGGCTGTCGACAATCGCAAGGGGCCGACGAGGGCGTCGGCCGCGGTCCGGGGGGACCGCCCCACAATTTATCCAGGCTTGGTTTGCTGGAAAAGTACGCGGCATTAGCTGAAGGCTGTGCGACCAATGTTAGTGGGGCTCGTCGACTTTCAGAAACTGGTCGGCGGCGACGTCTTTCAGCACCTGTTGAATCCCGCTGGGCCAGCGGATTTCGATGGACGCGATCCTGGTTTCGTCGCTCAGCCCAAAGTGCACGCGTTTGTCGCTCGAAGACATGAAGCCCACGCTAATGGCGACATGGTTGTAGAGCACGCGGCCGGAAGCCGTGGTCAGCTTGACTTTCGCGCCCACCGCATCGCGCGCGCTCTTGTGCCCGGTCAAGCTCAGCATCAGCCAGTGATTTCCGCTACCGGCGGAGTTCATCAGAATGCGCGGCGTTTCGTTCAGGGACGTCACTACGATATCCAAAGACCCATCGTTGTTGAGATCGCCGAACGCCGATCCGCGCTGATAGCCTTTGTGGAGGAAGTCCTTACCCATCTCGCCGGAAACATCCACGAAGGTTTTCCCGCCCACGTTTTCGAACATGGTGTCGTGCTGCGGCGATTTCTCGCTCACCTGATCAACGTCTCCATTGGCGGAGTAGATATCCTTCCAACCGTCGTTGTTATAGTCGATGAATCCGTTGCTCCAGCCGGAGAAGGGCAAGCTCAGCGTCTGGATCTTGGAGGCGTACGGAAACATAAACAGATTGCCGCGATTGCGCAGAAGCTGCCAGACCTGCCCCATCAGGTTGTTGTAGAAGATGTCCACGTTGCCGTCGTTGTCGTAGTCCTTGGCGTCGGAACCCATGGAAGAGCCGGCGTGCGCGCTGTCGTTGTAAGCGACTCCGAGTTCTAGTCCCTTCTCCTCGAACGTGCCGTTGCCCTGGTTGATGAACAATGAATTGGGCTCGGTGTCGTTGGCGATGAATACGTCCGGCCACCCGTCGTTATTGAAATCGGCGATGGAGATGCCCATCCCCTTGCCGGGCGACTTCGCGAGCCCCGACTTTTCGGTGACATCCTCGAACTTGCCGTGACCCAGGTTGTGGTAGAGGCGCGGCGGCACGCTCTGGTAGCGGCGCGGATCGCAGTAGAACTCTTTGTCGCCCATGGTGCACTGGATGTCGGTCTGCGGAGTCCAGAGAGTGTAGTTGGAGACGATCAGATCCAGCAGGCCGTCGTTATCGTAGTCGAACCAGGCGGCGGCCACGCTGAGCGTGTGCAGCGGCTTGACGCCGATGCCGGATGCCAAGGTCACATCCGTAAACGTGCCGTTTCCGTTGTTGTGGTATAGCGCGTTCTTTCCCGCGCTGCAAATGAAAAGATCCTCGTAGCCGTCGTTGTCGTAATCGCCCACGGCTACACCGAAGTTGAAATCGAGATGCTGGCCCGCGAGGCCTGCCTTGGCGGTGAAGTCTTCGAAAGTGCCGTCGGCGCGCTGCTTGAGCAGACAGTTGTAATAGGAAGGGTCCATTTTCTTCAATTCGGGCAGTTGGGCGCCGTTGGTGAAGAAGAGATCCATGCGGCCGTCGTTATCGAAATCGAATAGGGCGACGCCGCCGCACATCGGCTTTGGAAAATACTTGCGGCTGTCGGGACTGTTATTGCTTTTGTAAGCGATCTCGGAGCGGGGGGCGGCATCAATGAAGGTGGGGCGTCGCGGGGATTGCGCCTGGAGGAAAGAAAGAAGTGTCGGCACGAGTGCCGACACGGCACGCACGAGTGCGTGCGCCACATGCACCTGATAGACTGGGGTTTTCAAGCGACGTGAAAGCTTTCATCCCTATTGTAATCGGAGCTGGCGCGCTTCTGGCCGGGTCCGGCGCGGGCCCTATCGTTTTCGAAGAGATCGCGGAACGCTCGGGCCTGACCTTCGTTTCCGACAGTTGTCCCACCCCGAATAAGAATCAACCTGAGACCATGGTGGCCGGCGTGGCGTTGTTCGACTACGATAACGACGGCTATTTGGACGTCTACCTGGTGAACGGCGCGGCCATCCCGTCCCTCAAGAAGGAAAGCCCCAAGTACTGGAATCGCCTGTATCATAACAACCACGATGGAACCTTCACCGACGTGACCGAAAAAGCGGGCGTGGCGGGCGAAGGCTACGGCATGGGCGTGGCCATCGGCGACTACGACAACGACGGTTGGCCGGATATTTACGTGCTCAACACGGGGAAGAACCAGCTCTTCCACAACAATGGGAACGGCACGTTCACCGACGTCACGGACAAGGCGGGCGTGGGCGGAGGCATTCTGGACGGCAAGAAAATGTGGTCCGTCTCGGCTGCCTGGGTGGACTACAACAACGACGGCCTCCCCGACCTGTTCGTTTCCAACTACTGCAAGTGGGAAGTGAACAAGGACCCTTTCTGCGGTCCGAAACCGGAACTGCGCGCGTATTGCCATCCGAAGAACTACGCGAATCTGCCGAACACGCTCTACCGCAACAATGGCGATGGCACTTTCACGGACGTGTCCGCCGAAACGGGCATCGCCAAATACGCCGGCAAGGGGATGGGCGCGGCGATCGCGGACTACGACGGCGATGGTTTCATGGATATCTTCGTGGCCAACGACAATCGCCCCAACTTCCTGTTTCACAATCTGGGCGGCAAGAAATTCGAGGAGGTCGCGCTGGAAGCGGGCGTCGCGTATCCGCAGAGCGGCAGCGCCATTTCCGGCATGGGCGCAGATTTCAAGGACGTGGACAACGACGGACGTCCGGACATCTGGCACACCGCCGTGGAGAACGAGTCGTTTCCGTTGTTTCAAAACCGGGGAGACGGCCAGTTCTGGGAGCGGACCTTTCAAATGCATCTGCTGGGGACGCGCGACATGTCCGGATGGGGGAATGGAATTGTCGATTTCGATAACGACGGCTGGAAAGATCTGTTCGTGGCGCGCGGCAATGTGCTGGACAACGTGGCGCAGTTTTCCAACCGCAAATACGAGGAGCCCAACGCCGTTTTCCGCAATCTGGGGAACGGTAAGTTTCAGGATGTGAGCAGCGAGGCGGGTGAGGACTTCCGGAAGGCGGCGGCGCATCGCGGCGTGGCTTTCGGCGACGTCGATAATGACGGGCGAATCGATGCGGTGGTTTCGGTGCTCAACGGCCAGGTGAAGTACTTCCACAATATTTCGCAGAACGGCAACCACTGGATTCTGCTGAAACTGACCGGCAGGAAGAGCAACCGCATGGCGCTGGGGGCGCAAATCCGCATCACCGCCGAGGACGGCGCGAAGCAGTATAACGAAGTCACTACGGCGGTGGGCTACGCCTGCGCCAGCGACTCGCGCGTACACTTCGGGCTGGGCGCTTCGAAGACGATTCGGGAGATCGATATCAAGTGGCCCAGCCGCATTCACCAGGTGTTGCACAACGTGGACGCGGATCGGATTCTGGCGATTGAGGAGCCGGACCGGTGACGGCCGCACCGTTTTCGCAGGCTGTAGAGGCCGTCGCCGGCGGCGACGAGCCCGGCCTGCACGCACTACTGCAGGCCCACCCCGGCCTGATTCATGAGCGCGCGGCCTTCGCCCACCGGGCCACTCTTCTCCACTATGTCGCCGCCAACGGAGTGGAGGTGCAACGGTCGCCCAAGAACTCGCCCGCGATCGCGCGAATCCTTCTGGAAGCGGGCGCCGAAGTCGACGCGGCGGCGGAAGTCTACGGCACGCGTGCCTACGACACGACCCTGTGCTTAACGGTTACGAGCGTGCACGCATACTTGGCGGGCGTGCAGGCAAACTTGGTCGATGTAGTGGTGGACTATGGCGCCAAGCTTGACGGAGTGGCTGACGACGGCGCCCCTTTGGGGTGTGCGCTGCTGTTCGGATACAGGGAAGCGGCCGAGCGTCTGGTGCTGCGGGGCGCGCGGGTCGACAATCTGATCTACGCCGCGGGACTGGGCCGTACGGATGTGGTGCGTCACATGCTGGCCACCGGCACAGGTACGGACGGCATCCTGCGCCGGACGGACGACCGGGCCGGCCGCTTCTCTTTTCCGGTGGCTCGGGAAGCCGATGCGCGCGAGGTTGCCCTGATTGTGGCTGCCATGCATGGCCGGCTATCGACCGTGCGCGCGTTGCTGGACGGCGGCGTGGACGTGAATGCGATGCCTTATTGCCGCCAGAGCGCGCTGCACTATGCCGCTTACACGGGACGCGCCAAGGTGGTCGAAGAACTGCTGGCCCGCGGCGCCGATAGGTCCGTGGCCGATATGCAAATGCACCAGACGCCCGCCCAATGGGCCCGCGAGCTGGGGAATTCGGCCATCGCGGACAGGCTGGGGGTGAACCGATGAATGTCGTTCTATTCGGGGCATCCGGGAGGGTGGGGCAAGGCGTTTTGCGCGAATGTCTGATTGATGCGGATGTACAAAGGGTACTTTCGAATCGGGCCGAATTCGACCGGGCAGCGGCACCCGAAGCTACGCGAACTGGTGCATCGCGATTTCCTGGATTTCTCTTCGATCGAGAACGAACTGTCCACCTTCGACGCGTGTTTTTTCTGCCTGGGCGTTTCGTCGGTGGGCATGAAAGAGGAAGATTACCGGCGCGTCACGAACGATTTCACCATGGCGGCGCGGGTGCTGGCCCGGCTCAACCCCGGCATGACGTTTGTGTATGTCTCGGGCACCGGCACGGACAGTCGGAGCGCGGCCGCACGATGTGGGCGCGGGTGAAGGGCAAGACCGAAAATGAGCTGCTGCGGCTGCCATTCAAGGCGGCTGATATGTTCCGGCCGGGGGTGATCGCGCCGCTGCATGGAATCAAATCGAGGACGAAGCTTGTTCGAATCTCTTACGCGGCGATCGGGCCGCTGCTTCCCTTGTTGCGCGCGGTTTTCACGAATCACGTGACGACCACCGAGCTGTTGGGACGCGCAACGATCAATGTTGCGAAAAAGGGTACGGTGAAACAGGTGTTGGAAAACTCAGACATCAACGGGGTTTAGCAGGCGCCGCTACGGGTGGGCGACGCGGCACGCACGAGTGTGTGCGCCACTGTTATCCTAGAGTGAAGATTGGCTATGACCCCGTTCGATCCAATTCTGCACGACCACGAGAAGCGCCTCGCGCTATTGGAGGCTTCCCGCCGCAGCCTGGAAGACCAAATGGTCGTGATGGCCGCCATGGAACGCCGGCAAACGGCCAGGATTGAGACTTGGGACGAGTTTATGTCCGATCAGATTCAATACGAGATCGAACAGAAGAAACGCGACGAGGCGTGGAAGGCGCAGCACGAGGCGTGGAAGGCCCATCACGAGTTGGTCATGAGAGAATTCGACGACAAGCTGAACGGACTCATCGGCTGGCTCGACGATTTCGTCAAACAGAATCCGAAGAACGGGAAATAAGCGGCAGCGGCACGCGATAGCGTCCTTCGAATACCTCGCCGAAGATCTCCACAATCTGTTCGTGCAAGTGGCCGTTATCCGCCAACAGATGCGGCGAGTCGAAATTGTGCGGCTTTCCGCGCATATCGGATACCTGGCCCCCCGCCTCGGCGACGAGCAGCCTGCCGGCTGCCATGTCCCAGGGCTTCAGTCCGAATTCCCAAAAGCCGTCCAGGCGTCCGCTGGCCACCCACGCCAGATCGATCGCGGCCGAGCCGGTGCGGCGTACACCGTGCGTGGCCATGGCAAGCTGATGGTAGAAGTGCACGTTCACATTCAGGTGGCGCCGCTTGGTGGGGAAGCCGGTGCAGAGCAGACTGCTATCGAGGCGGCTGACCGACGAAACGCGGATGGGGCGCCTATTCAGAAAGGCGCCGGAACCGCGCTCCGCGGTGAACATCTCCTGCCGGATCGGATCGAATACGACTCCAGCCACCATCTCGCCCGCGCGCTCCAGCGCCAGCGTCACATTGAAAATGGGAAGGGAATGCGCGAAGTTGGTGGTGCCGTCCAGCGGGTCCACATACCAGCGGTATTCCGAGGGGCTGGAATGGCCGCCGCCTTCCTCGGCCACGATGCCGTGCTGCGGAAAATGGGATTGCAACCGCTCGACGACCAGTTTCTCGGAGGCGCGGTCGGCTCCCGTGACCAAGTCGAACTCGCCCTTCAGCTCGAACGGCACGCGCCGCTCGAAGTAGGTGGCCAGGAGCGCGCCGGCTTCACGCGCGATTTCTACGGCGGTTTCGAGGTGGGAAGGCAAACTGGCTAGCCGCCTTCCACCAGGTACTTGATCTCGTGCTTATAGATAAACAGGTTGGGACCGTCTTTGCGCGTCAGCCGGATGAAAGACTTGTCGTAATACTCGATGGTGCCCGAAACCTCCTCGCCATCGGTGAGTTTCACCCGTATGGGCACTTCGGCCTCGATGAGATGCTTGAGGTATCTCACCTCTTCAAAGGTTTGTTCGGGAGCGCGATTCCCCGGTTTTCCGCCTGGTCTTGTCGTAGCTGGCTCTCCTAATGCTCTGCTTCTCCATAATAGCCATTGCGCGCGGTCACTCGCAAATCCGGGCGGCGCGTGCGCACCTGCAAACGGTGGAAGCGATTCTTCGTCGGCGGCACGTCTTTCGGGTAGTAGGCCAGCAGGTATTGCGTGCGCAGGTCCTTGATGATGTCGCTGAACGCGGTATCGAGCGCTGGTCCCAGCGTGGGCTGAAACACGCGCCCACCGGTGCCCAGCGCCATGGTGGTGAGCGCATGCTCGCCGCCGAGATTGCGGCCCGCATCGTTGGTGATCGGCACCACCAGCACGGGATAGATCGACGCATTGGCCAACTGCGCGGAATCCAGCGCGGCGTGGAAATCCTTTACGCTGGTGGTGTCCCCGCCGTCGGTGACGATGACCATTACTTTGCGTCCATCGCGCGGCTCCAGTTCGCGGGATGCGAAGAAAATCGCGTCGTACAGGGACGTGCCCGCCTCACCTTGAATCGTCCGCAGCGAGTGCTCGAGCGGAGCTTGATTATGGGTGAAGAAGTTGTGCAGGGTCACCTGGTAATTGAAGCTGTAAAGCGCTACGGCGTCTTTGGGGTTGCCCTCGGCAAATAGCGCCTTGAAGAAGCGCGCCACGGAATCCACTTCGTATTTCAGGTCTTTAGCGGTGGAACCGCTGGAATCCACCATCAAGGCAATGGAAAGGGGCTGCTCGGTCTGGCGCTCGAAGACCGCGATCTGCTGCGGGACGCCGTTGTCCAGGATTTCGAAATCGTCTTTGTTGAGCGCGCCCACCAGTTCGCCGGCGGGATTCTTGACGGTGGCCAGCACCCGCACCAGACGTACATCGACGCGGATCTGCGCCCCGAGGGCGGCCGTCAGCGCCAGCGCGGCGCTAACCGCTCTGAGCCAGGGCAGCATTGCGGTCCCATTCTCCTTCCACCCACACCTCGCCGTCCGCGAAGTGCTCCTTTTTCCATATGGGCACCACACGCTTCAACCTGTCGATTCCTGCCAGGGCTGCTTCGAAGGCCGCCTGGCGATGCGCCGCCGTCACGATCACCACCACACTGGTTTCCCCGATCAGCATGCGCCCGAGCCGGTGTACCAGGGCGATCCGGTCGATGGCGTAACCGGCGGCGATGTCGCGGCCGATCTGCGTCAGCAGCTTGAGGGCCATGGGCTCGTAACACTCGTAATCCAGGAAGTGAGTCTGGCGGCCGCGCGTATTGTTGCGGACCACGCCTTCGAAGGTGACTACCGCGCCGTCCTCTCCCCGGAGCAGGCGGTCGGCGATCTTGCGCGTAACGATCGGATGCCAGGTCAGGGCGAAGAAGTTTCCATTTTCCGAGATTTCGAGCGGGGAGGCGGAACCGCCGCTAACCGGCGGCATGAAGGCGATCTCGTCGCCGTCGGCGAGTTGTGTGGACGGCCCGGCGAACTCCTGGTTGCGCGCCAGCAGGATGCTGCCGGCCGCCTCCCGCATGCGCGGAAATCGGTTGCAATAGCGCTCGAAGACACTGCCCAAGGTGGCGCCATCTTCCAGTTCGAGTTGGTCTTCCGCCCGCCCGACAACGTCCTTGAGCATCCCGAAAAATAGTACTTTCACGCGCACTTCTCCGGCTAGTTTATCAGACGGGGGATGAGGGGTATCCGTTGCGTTGGGTATAGGCGCGGCTCTATGGCAGCACCCGGAAGGGAACGTTGCTCGAGAGCGTGCCGTTGGGTAAGGTCACATCGACTTTGCCGGTGGTTGCGCCGGCCGGAACCGCGGCGGCGATTTCGGAACTCGAAACCACGTCGAAGACAGCCGCGGCGCCGTTAAAGCTGACGGCGGTCGCACCAGTCAGACCGGTCCCCAGGATCTTGACAATCGCTCCCACCTCAGCGGAGGTTGGCTGCGTTTCCACAAACGGGCCCAGACCCACGGACAGGCTGAAAACGGTACAATCTGCATAAATGGTGGGGCGGACCCCTGGTCCGCGCGTCCGCCACGGACGCTCTTCCCCAACAAAATCAGCTGGATCTGGCCGTCGGCAAGCCGGCCAGGGGGCCGGCTGCGGACCAGGGGGTCCGCCCCACAACTTATGCAGACACGATTGCATTTGAAAACTATGTGGCATTAACGCGTTGGCTCGGTTTTTCATCACTATTCGTGGGCCCCCCAGGCCCATGTCCAGGCGCGGCAGGCCGGGTGCCTCGCCACGGCCGGTGCATGCTAGAATCTGCCTAAGGACCTATGCCAATCTACGAATACAAATGCGACGATTGCGGAACCAAGTTTGAAAAGCTTGTCCGGCGGACCGCGGAAGACGCCGGCGTGGAATGCCCCTCGTGCGGCCAAAAGCACCTGCGCCAGGAGTTCTCCACGTTCGCCGCGCACGCCGCCGGTCCCAAGCAGGCCGACGGTCCGGTCTGCCCCAGTGGACAATGCAGCAATCCCGGCATGTGCGGCATGAACATGAACTGAGTGAAAAAGAGCCCCATCGCCCTGGTCGGGGAGTACACCGCCCTGGCCTTCATGCTGCCGGCCGCCACGCTGGTGGGCTACGCGATCGGCTACCTGCTGGACCGGGCCTTCCACACCCACTTTCTATACCTTGTGTTTCTCATCTTCGGCATCGCCGCCGGATTCGTGCAACTGGTGCGCCAGGTAACTCGGGACACGCGGGACGAATAAACGATGGACCCTGAGCCGGCGCTCTTCGAAACCGCGCTGCGCCGCATCACCCGCATATCGGCGATGCTGGCCATCGTGGGTTGCCTGGTTTGCCTGGCTTGGCGTGGATGGAAATGGGGGTTGGCGTACCTGCTCGGCGCGGCCGCCGCGCATCTGAACTTCCGCTGGCTCAAGCGCGTAGTGGACTCGCTCGGCGAAGTATCGCGCCGCCGCCCCGGCTGGAAATTTGCCGTTCTGATGGGCCTGCGTTATCTGCTGTTGGCGGCGGGCGGCTATGCTATAGTGAATTTTACTTCTTTGAGCCTGCCGGCCGCCCTCGCCGGACTGTTCGTTCCGGTGGCAGCCGTCATTCTGGAAATCGTCTTCGAACTGATCTATGCATCATCATCATGATGAAATCGGGCTTGCCCGGCTGTTTAACGATTACCTGCCTGGATTGGGCAATGCCATCTTAAAGCTTCTGGGGCTGCCCGCCGAGACTCGTCCGTGGGCCAACTTCATGGTCATGGAGATCCTGGTGACGCTCATCGTCATTCTGTTGTTCGCCTTCCTGCGCCCCAGGCTTTCGATGGACCGGCCCGGATACTTGCAGCACATTTTCGAAGTCATACACGACTTTGTGAACAAAGAGGCTGAAGACACTGTAGGCCACGCCGGAGCCAAGTATCTGCCGTTCTTCGGCACCCTCTTCATCTTCATTCTGATTTGCAACCTGATCGGTATCATACCGGGGTTCGAATCGCCCACCATGTCCCCGCCGGTAACGGCGGGCTGCGCGCTCGCGGTATTCTGTTACTACAACGTGATGGGCGTGCGCGAGCAGGGCATAGGAAAGTACCTGGCGCACTTCGTGGGTCCGCTGTGGTTCCTGGCGCCGCTCATCGTGCCTATCGAACTGATCAGCCACTTGGCCCGGCCGTTATCGTTAAGCGTACGTCTTTACGCCAACATGTACGCCGGCGAGCAGGTTACGCTGGTCTTTCTGACTCTCACTTATTTGGTGGCCCCCGCGCTTTTCATGGGCCTCCACGTTTTTGTTTCCCTGTTACAAGCTTATATATTTATGCTGCTCACCATGATGTATGTGGGCGGAGCGGTATCGCACGAACATTAATCACCCGGCTTTATGCCGCCCCTTCAGTGTGAGACCGGCTGCACGAGGATGACGGGAACCACCTCCTGGGGGCGATTCTTAAATCGAAGGAGTAGTTCAGATGAAGACAAAGTTGCTACTGCTGGCAGGGCTGCTGGCGCTCGTTGCCGGCCCCATATTGGCCCAGACGCCCGCCGGATCGGCTCCGGCAGGAAACGTGAACTGGGTCGCGATCGCGTCGTTCGCGATGGCCATCGCTTCCGGACTCTGCGGCTTGGCGCAGTCTAAAGCCGCGGCTGCCGCTTGCGAAGGCATGGGACGGAATCCGGGCGCGGCCGCCTCGATCCGCTTCGCCCTGCTGTTGAGCCTGGTGCTGATCGAATCGCTGGCACTGTATACGCTAATTATCGTTTTCCGAGTATCATAACGATCGGGGTGTGATTGTGGGGCGGTCCCCTGGACCGCGGCCGACGCCCT
>Ga0302325_10029211_pt1 | contig 11391 bp, 7 predicted proteins | sample Palsa_T0_2_FD_201948 | JGI IMG/M metagenome (GOLD analysis project Ga0302325, IMG submission 201948) | Peat permafrost microbial communities from Stordalen Mire near Abisko, Sweden - Palsa_T0_2 | ecosystem: Environmental > Terrestrial > Soil > Palsa > Peat permafrost | place: Sweden: Abisko... | reverse complement strand
GTCGCGCCGAAATATCATCGTCGAGAATGCACGCAGGGGCGAAATTTTGGATTCGAAGGGTGCAATTCTAGCAACGAGCCGCCCGATTCTCGTCCTCGGCGTCGATCCGCAAGCCCTGCGCGCGGACGATGCCCGCAAATGGCCCGAACTCTCCCGGCTGATAGGCGTTTCGCTCGCAGATATTCAGAGGGTCATGACCACCAAGTACTACCCGCTGGCTGCCACCGTGGGTGCGCCGGCCGCAGCGGCCGCACCGCTTCGCATCATTTCGGATGCCGACGAGGAGACCGTGCTCGACGAGCCCGACCTCAGGGGCAACCGACCCATTCGGTGGGCCAAGCTTTGCGATCATCTCGACGAGACCACCTATGACGCCGTCAAGAAGCTCAATGTCAAAGGGGTCTACGGAACCCGCGCCTACCAGCGCGCCTATCCGAATAACGGACTGGCGGCCCATGTCATCGGGTATGTGGACCACAAGGAACGCCCTATTGCGGGAATCGAGCACTACGCCGACTTCTATCTTCGCGGCCAGAACGGCTGGGTAGAATCCGAGAAGGACGGCCTTAGCCATGAAATGGCGCAGTTTCGCACACGGCGCGTGCCCGCTTCGGACGGCTATTCCGTTGTGCTCACCATCGATGCGACGATCCAGGCGATGGCCGAAGAGGAGATCGTGCGGATAGCCGAGAAATACCAGCCCGTGAAGGCGACGATCGTCATCAGCGATCCGTCCAATGGGTTTGTCCTCGCCTTGGCCAACTATCCCTCGTTTGACCTCAACGAATACTCAAAGCTACCCCGCGACGAGCAGGGTCGCATGCGCAATGTGGCCGTCGCAGACCAGTACGAGCCGGGTTCGGTCTTCAAGATCGTCGCCGCATCGGCCGCGCTCAACGAAGGGCGCGTCACGCCCGAATCCACCTTCGATTGCACGCTGGAGAAGATCGATTACAACGGTTCGGTCCGCAATCTCCCGCGCGAAGACAAGTCCGACCATTTCGATCATCCGCTGAGCGTCGCCGAAATCATCGCGCATTCGTCGAACAAGGGCGCCGCCCAGCTCGCGATGTCGGTGGGCGATCGCCGCTTTTACGAATATGCCCGCGCGTTCGGATTTGGCCAGCGCTCCGGGTTTCCCGTCGGCGGCGAGGTTTCGGGCACACTGCGGCCGCCTGAAAAATGGGACGGTCTGACCATCACACGCATGCCCATGGGCCAATCCATCGCAGCCACGGCGCTTCAGATGACGCAAGCGATGGAGGTGATAGCGAGCGGCGGGGTGCTCCTGAGACCGCAGGTCATCCGAGAAATCCGAGACCCCCAGGGCCATGTGGTCTGTCAATTCGAGCGCAGCGAAGTCAGGAGGGTCATCTCGGAGCCGACGGCGCGCACGATGGCTCGATTGCTCATGGGTGTGGCCTCGTCTTCGGGCAATGGCATAGAAGCAGCCGTTCCCGGCTACGAAGTGGCGGGAAAAACCGGCACGGCCAACAAGCTGCTGCCCGTGCCAACTGCCTCGGGAGGCAGCGTTTTGCGCTATTCCGATCGCCATCATGTGGCGTCGTTTGTCGGTTTTTTTCCGGCCTCCCACCCGAAGGTGGTCATATCCGTCATCGTGGACGACGCCGACGCCCATTGCATCGGAGGAGTGGCCTACGGGCACTCGGTGGCGGCGCCGATTTTCAAGCGGCTGGCTGAGCGGCTGATCCCGGTCCCTGATCTCCATATCCAGCCTCCGTTGAATCCCCAACTCAGTAAGATTCTTGCTCTTGGAGGAGACCACCCGTGACCGGATATCTCCTGCGGAATCCGGCCCATCTCTTCGCATTCCAGCCCAGGCCCTTGCGCCGCAGCCACCGCGAGTACCTTGTCCATAGACGCGCGATCCAAATGGTCCCGAAACTCTCCGAATATTTTGAGGCTGAGGAAATCCTAGGCCTGAAGGGCTCGCTCGACCGCCCTATCTCGGGCTTGGTGATGGACAGCCGACGTGTCGTCCCCGGTACTCTTTTCTTCGCGCTGCCCGGACTCAGGTCGGACGGTGCCGCATTTGTCGATGAGGCGGTCAGCCGCGGGGCTTCGGCGGTCGTCGTCTCACGCCTTCCCGCCCACGCTCAGTCCAGGGTCACATTTATCCAGGTAGCCGACACGCGGGTGGCCTTGGCGCGCGTCGCCCAGCGATTCTACAGGCATCCGGACCGTGACATGACGGTCGTCGGAGTTACCGGGACCAACGGCAAGACGACGGTGACGCATTTGATCAAACGCTTCCTCAACGGAAGCGAGCGCGTCGGGCTGCTCGGGACGATTAACTACGATTTGGGCGTTCGGACGGTCCCATCCTATCGGACGACCCCGGAGTCGCTCGATATCTACGGGATGCTTGCGCAGATGCGCGACGCTGGATGCAAACAGGCGGTCATGGAGGTCAGCTCCCACGGAATCGCGCAGCAGCGGATCCTGGGGCTGCGCTTTGGAGCTGCGGTCTTTACCAACCTCACACGCGACCATTTGGATTATCACAAGAGCCTCGAGGCCTACTTTGACACCAAGGCTCGGATCTTCACAGGCGAGACCGGCATCAAGCCAGCGGTGGCCGTCGTCAATCTCGACGACTCCCACGGCATTGAGCTGGCCACCCGCATCTCTAGGCGGGCGCCTGAGGTCCGTCTCGTCACCTTTGGCGAGAACCCAAAGGCCGAATTCCGGGCCGAAAACGTGGAACTGCGTTTCCGAGACACCACCGCGCGGCTGGTATGGCCGGACGGTGCTGTCGAGGTCGCCTCTCCTCTCATTGGGCGCTACAATGTCAGCAACCTTCTGGCGGCCGCCGCCACGGCTTGGGCTCTCGGGCGCGACCCCCGCGCGTTCGTCGGCCGCCTTGGAGGTTTCGAAGGGGTCCCCGGGCGGATGGAACGGATCGAGGAAGGCCAGGGCTTCAACGTCTTGGTCGACTACGCCCATACAGACGACGCCCTGCGCAACGCGCTCGGCATGCTGCGCGCGATCACGCCGGGCCGCCTCCTTGTCGTATTCGGCTGCGGAGGCAACCGAGACCGCACCAAGCGGCCGCTGATGGTCAGGGCCGTTCAGGAATTTGCCGATTACGCGTTCGCTACCGCCGACAACCCGCGCGGTGAGGCGCTGTCTCAGATCTTCTCCGACATGGAATCGGGCGTCACAACCCCAGACCGAATCGCTTGGATCGAGGACCGGCGCAGGGCCCTGAGCGTCGCGCTTGACGCAGCGCAGCCGGGAGACTGCCTTCTGGTGGCGGGCAAAGGGCACGAAGGGTACCAGGAATTTGCCGACACCGTGGTTCCATTCGACGATCGGCAAGTCGTCCGGGAACTCATTCGGGTGAAAGCACTCCGGGTCTGAGCCACCGATCTTAACGACCAAACGCTTCTTCCCCCAAAGCCATGCCCCAATTCGCCCCCGATATGCTCGCCGCCTGCACAGGCGGCCGTTGGACTCGGCTTCCCGCGTCCTCCTTGGCCGGTTTCACTGCGGACTCGCGCAAGCTCCGCCCGGGCCAGGTGTTCGTGGCGTTGCGCACCGATCGCCGGGATGGGCATGCGTTCCTCGGCGCGGCCCAACTCATTGGAGCTTCGGCCGCGATCGTGTCGGCGCCGAGCGCCGCGCTCATGCTCCCCCAATTGGTCGTTCGGGATACGCTCACCGCTTTGCAGGCCATCGCGCGCGCCCACCGTCGCGGATTCTCTGGTCCTGTCATCGGCGTCACGGGCAGCGCGGGAAAGACCTCGACCAAGGAACTGATTGCCCGGCTTCTCGGAGGCGAGCCAGCCGGCGTCCTGGCCACCGAAGGCAATCTGAACAACCATTTGGGCGTTCCCTTGACGCTGCTTAGGCTGGATCCTGCAGCCCACCGTTTTGCCATTGTCGAAGCGGGCATCAGCGCCCCTGGCGAGATGGCCGTCCTCGCTTCAATGATTGAGCCGGATGTTGCCATTGTCACGCTGGTGGCGCCCGCGCATCTCGCCGAATTGGGTGGCGTCGAAGGTGTGGCTCGAGAGAAGGCGATCCTTCCGGCGTCCGTGCGCGCCGGCGGCTTGGCACTGTTTCCATCCTCGTGCGAGGAATTCGCTCCGTTTCGCGATCTTCGGGTCGCGGTGCGCGTCATTGAGAAGGCCGATGTCGTCCGGCCTGAAACAACGCAGCCGGACCGAGTCTTTTTTGCCGCCAGCCATCGCGAGGCATCGACGGGCATTTCCCTGGCATTTGGGTCTGCATCTCCGATGCTCTTCACGCTGAGGCGGGTCTCCGATGGAATGGCCCAAAACGCCGCCCTGGCGATCGGCGCGGCCCTCCATCTGGGCGTGACTCCCGAAGATGTCCGCGAGCGCCTCTCCGACTGGGAGCCCTCACCCATGCGCGGCGAATGGCACCACGCCGGCGGCCGCGGGCTCTATATCGATTGCTACAACGCTAACCCGGCCGCCATGGCCGACGCTCTAGCCGCATTCTGCGGCATAGCTCCGGTCGACGAGGCTCGGCTCTTTCTGTTGGGCTGCATGGAAGAGCTGGGGCCTGATTCGGTGCGTTATCACAATGAGCTTGGCAGGGCGCTGCCCCTCAGGGCCGCCGATCACGCCATCGTGATCGGAGTCCATGCGCAGGCGATTCGCGAAGGCGCGCTCGCGGCGGGTTTTACCTCCGAGCAGGTGGAGGTTGCGCCGTCTGCCGCCTCGGTCCGGGCGCGCGTCACCGAGTTCCGCGGGTCGGTCTTCGTCAAAGGCAGCCGCAGATACGAATTGGAGACCGCCGTGGAGTCCATGGTTTCGGCGGAGGCTGTCCATGCTTAGCTATCTGGCGCAATACGATCGGATCTTTGGCCCCTTGCGCATCCTGGGCTATCGCAGCACCCGGACACTCTTGGGAGCAGGGACAGCGGCATTCATCGGATTTGTCGTCGGGCCCTGGCTGATCCGGCGCCTGCGCCAACTCAAGTTCGGTCAGCATTATGATGACGACCGCACCGGAGACCTGGCGACCCGCTTTGACAAGAAGAACACACCCACCATGGGAGGACTCCTTATCTTTATCAGCGTGCTGGGGAGTTCATTTCTCTGGGCTGCGCCGAATATTTGGGTCTTCGTCGCTCTGCTTGTCTACACGATGCTGACGGCTGTGGGCTTCCGGGATGACTATCTGAAGGTTGTGCGCCGGAGCCGCAACGGAATCTCCTCGGGAGCAAAAATTTTCTGGCAGACCGTGACAACCCTCGCGGCGCTTGGTATCCTGCTTTCCTATCCGGAGAGCTCCGAGAAGATCCGCGAACTATGGGTGCCCTTCGTGAAGCATCCCGTCGTCGCCAGCCTGCCGATACCGGCGCTCTTTATTTTCGTCTATCTCTGGTTGGTCGGATTCTCGAACGCCATCAACCTGACCGATGGGCTGGATGGACTTGCGATCGGGTGCGCGATCACCGTCGCCCTGGTCTATGCGATCATGGCCTACGTTGCCGGCAACGTGCGCTACGCCGAGTACCTCCTTATCAGCTACGTTCCGGGAACGGACGAACTCGCCGTTGTGTGCGGGGCGCTGGTGGGCGCCGGTATTGCGTTTCTGTGGTACAACTCTCATCCAGCCGAAGTATTCATGGGCGACACCGGCTCGCTGGCCCTTGGCGGTCTTCTCGGCATCATCGCCTTCATGGTCCAACAGCCGCTGACGCTGATCATTGTTGGCGGCGTCTTTGTTTGGGAGGCCGCTTCGGTGCTCATACAGGTCGGCTATTTCAAGTTCACCCGGCACTACCGAGGGGTGGGGCAACGGGTCTTTCTGATGGCCCCGATCCATCATCATTTTCAAAAACGGGGATGGCCGGAAACGAAGGTCGTCCTGAGGTTTTGGGTGCTATCCCTTATCTGCGCGCTGGTTGGGCTCGGCACCCTGAAGATTCGTTGAAGGTGCGCACAACCGGCTCTTTTTTCCAACCATGACGCTCGTCGCCTCCGATTTTATCCGGTCTCGTCTGGTGCTTCCCGTCGCCATCTTCGGTGGCGGGGTCAGCGGATCCGGCGCCCGTTCGCTTGCTGGCGCGGTGGGTGCGGAGGCGGTCGTCTACGATTCAAAGGGGGAGCCCTTCACCGAGGAGGCCTCCACGCGCCACGGTCTGGCGGTCTATTCGCCCGGATTTCCGCCCGACCATCCGTGGCTGGCCATCGCCCGGGCTGCGGGATGCCTTTGCCTTCCTGAGCTGGACTTCGCCGCCCTTTTCTGGCGAGGCAGGATCATTGCTGTGACGGGCACCAACGGAAAGACGACGCTGACCGAATTTATCGCCCACGCCCTGCGAAGCACGGGCCGGCAGGCGCATGCGGCGGGCAACGTCGGGTTCCCCTTCGCTCGTCTGGCGGCGGAATCCGACGGCGGCGAACCCGGAACGGCCGCGGTCTGCGAGGTGAGCTCGTTCCAGGCCGAGGAGCTGCGGCATTTTCGAGCGGATTCCGCCATCTGGACCAATTTTGCCGAGGATCATTTGGAGCGCCACCCGGGCATGGAAGCCTATTTCAGTGCGAAGTGGAATCTGCTCGAACGGACGGAGGCCGGCCACGTTTTCGCTGGGTGTTCGGTGCGGGCCCATGCGGAGCGGTACGGGCGGTCCCTTCCCGGAATCGTGTGGGTTCCCACCGAAAATCAGATGGCGGACCTTCGCCTCGCTGGCACCGTGTTCGCCGAATACCCGCAGCGAGAAAACTTCCTCCTCGCTTCGGCTTGGTGGAGGTCGGAGGGGTTGCCCGAGAGCGCCCTGTACGCGGCGGCTCGCAGCTTCCAACTCGGCCGGCATCGCCTTTCGCGCGTCGGCCAACTCGAAGGGGTCACCTACTGGAATGATTCGAAGGCGACCAATTTCCACGCTGTGGAAGCGGCGCTTGCCGGATTCCGCAGGCCGGTCCATCTCATTGCCGGAGGGAAGTCCAAGGGAGGCGACATTGCCGCTTTCGTTCGCCGGATCTCACCGCGCGTGCGCCACGCGTACCTGATTGGTGAAACCCGCGCCGAGATGGCGGCGGCGTTCACCACCGAGGGCGTGCCCCATGGCGAGTTCGCATCGATCGAGGAGGCCGTCGCCGCCGCCGGCCATTCCGGACGCCTGGGCGACCATGTGGTCCTCAGTCCGGGATTTGCCAGCTTTGATCTCTTTCGCAATTACGAGGACCGAGGCGAGCGCTTCGAGCGCGCTGTCTCCAGTCTGCAAACGGTCCGAACCTGACGGCAGGCGACTCCACTCCCTTCCGTTGCTCCCCCGTCTCCTCCTTTCATGAAAATCCTCAAGATATTGGGAATCGTGGTTGGCCTCCACGCCACAGCCCTCGTGATTATTTTTGCCAATCCCGGCTGCAGTTCCACGAGCAAGCCGGCTCCGACCGCCTCCGACACAACCCCCAAGGCTCCGGACGGCGCGTTGACGACTCTGACCCCGGTCGGCGCGCCGCCTTCGGTCACGGAAACCAGCCCGGCTCCGCCTTCTACCTCTCCGACGATCGCGTACGTAAGCGATGCCGGCGCGTTGTCCGCCCCACGCTACAGCCCGACACGTCCCGGGACTGCAGTGGCGACCGCCCTCGAATCTCAGCCGGTGGCCGATGTCACCCCTGCGATGACCTACACAGTAGCCAAGGGTGATTATCTGGGCACGATCGCCAAACACCACCATCTGACGGCGGCGGAGCTGGCGGCGGCGAACAACCTCAAGACCGGCGCTGTTCTCCAGGTCGGGCAAAAGCTGGTCATACCCGCAAAGAAGCTGCCGCTTGCTTCCGTCCCGGCAGCCCGCGCCTCCGGGATGGCGGCCGCTGCGAATACGCCTGTGACTCCGTCTGCAGGCGCCCCGGTTGAGCCGGGAGCCACCAAGGTGGCAACCGCGGCTACGCCCTCAGCAATCAAGCACACCGTCAAGGCGGGTGAGTCGCTCAGTTCGATCGCTCACCACTATGGAGTGCGGATGAGCGACCTTGGCTTCATCAACAGCATTTCGGACCCAAAGAAGATACGCCCCGGCCAGGAGCTGATCATTCCCTCGAAACCCGATGCGACGCAGGCGGGAGCCCATGCCCCTGCCGTCCGAACCACCAAGTCGAATGCGGGTGGTTCGCCGGCCGGCGTTTCCGCCGTTCCCGGCGAGAATCGCCCCGTGACGACTCCCGTCGCGCCCGCTCCAGGCCAGGACCTCGACGCAGGACTGAAGCCCTCTGCCCCGTCGGGAACCCCTCTCATCAAGGTCGACGATGGACCCCCCGCAACGCCTCCCAAGAACCCCTGATCTGACATGGATGCTGCGACCGCGATCGAACTTCCGTCCGCTCCGCCATTCCCGGAGAGGGGACGCGTGCGTCTGCTGATAAATCCGGCCGCGGTGATCGTGCTTTGCGCGATCGGACTCGCCGTTCTCGGACTCATTGTTCTTTTCAGCGCCAGCGTATCCCTTAAGGCGGATCCTTATTTCTACCTCGTCAAGCAGGTCTTCGGTGTGGGCGCCGCTGCCGTCCTCTGCCTGATCACCAGTCGAGTCGACCTGGATTTTGTGCGTCGCTCGAGCCGGTGGATCGGTATCGGAGCGCTTGTCCTCCTGGCTTTGGTGCTTGTTCCGCACTTGGGAGTCGCCGCCAAGGGAAGCCGGCGCTGGCTTGGGCACGGTTCGGTGCGCTTTCAGGTCTCAGAATTTGCGAAGCTGGCCATGGTGTTCTGCCTCGCGCATTACCTCGCGCTCAACCAGACGAGGATCGGTGACTTGAAGCGGGGATTTCTGTATCCGCTGGGCATCATCGGGGCGTTCGTTCTGCTGATCGCTCGCGAGCCCGATCTGGGCACCGCGGCCTTGGCGCTTTCGGTGGGACTCGTGCTTGTCTTTCTGGCCGGAGCGAAGTGGCGGTATATCCTTCCTACGATCGCTCTCGCGGTGCTGGTGTTCGCGGTGGTTGTCGTGCACATGCCTAACCGGCTGCGGCGCTTCACCGCATTCCTCGACGTACAGGGCAACAGGCAGGGCGGAACGTATCAACTCTACCAATCTGAGGAGGCTTTCGCCGCGGGCGGACTCGGGGGGGCCGGCCTCGGCAACGGCCGCCAGCAAATCAACTTTCTTCCGGAGGCACACACCGATTTCATCTTCGCTGTCATGGGCGAGGAGCTTGGGCTCGGCTTCACGCTGGGGGTCGTTGGGGTGTATGCGCTGATGTTCGGTGCCGGGCTCGCGCATCTGAAACGGGCGCCCAATCTTTTCCATTTCCTGTTGGTGGCCGGCTGCCTCGCTTTGATGTGCCTGCAAGCGATCATCAATCTCGGCGTGGTGACTGGAGTCCTGCCTACCAAGGGCATGTCATTGCCTTTTATCAGCGCCGGACTTTCGAATCTTCTGCTGATGGGGATTCTTGTCGGCATCATTCTGAATACCCACAGAACCTGGGGCAAGGTGGCGATCGCGGAAGGGGGACGGTCGATGAGAGAGGTTCATTCTTGAGCCGATTCCTCCTATCCTGCGGAGGAACGGGCGGCCATCTCTCGCCGGGCATTGCCCTCGCGGAGGGGCTTGCCGAGCGGGGACACGAGGTGACCCTGGTGATCAGCCGCAAGAAGGTCGACGCGCGACTGATTGAAAAGTATGCGCCGCTCCACTTCGTTCGTCTTCCCGGAACGGGCTTTTCCTGGAGGCCTTCGCAAATGATGCGTTTTGCGATCTCGCATGCCGCGGGGTTCGCCGCCTCATTGAGCTTGGTTCGAAGGGCCCGGCCCGACGCGATCGTCGGCTTTGGCGGGTTCACTTCGATTGCCACCGTCCTCGCCGGCAGGCTGTGCCGCGTCCCCGTGACGCTCCATGAATCCAATCGGGTCCCGGGGCTGGCCGTTCGCACCCTGGGACGCCTCGCTCAACGGGTCTATCTTCCGCTGGGTGTTCGGATCGGAGGCGTACGGAGCTCGGCGATACGCAATGTCGGGCTTCCGGTTCGCAAGGAAATCCAGAGATTGCCCGCCGGGTCGGCCCGCGAGAGCATTGGACTGGATCCGCACCAGCGGGTGCTTGTCGTCTTTGGCGGAAGTCAGGGAGCCTCGCCTCTCAACGACTGGTGCCGGGGCAAGCTCGATTTTCTCGCTTCACAGGGAATCCAGGTATGCTGCGTGACCGGCCTGGGCAAGGGAGGAGCGGAAACGCTCGAGTTAAAGTCGAGCACGGGCGAGGCGGTGCGGGCGATCTATATGCCGTTCTGCGACCACATGGCAGAATTGCTCTCGGCCGCGGACCTGGTCGTCGCCCGTGCCGGAGCGGGGACGCTCGCCGAACTCGTCCGCTGCGAGGCACCGGCGATCTTGATTCCTTATCCGCAGGCCGCCTCCGACCATCAGCGTGCAAACGCTCTGTTCTTCGAACGGCAGGGAGGCGGGATCGTGGTCGAGCAATCGGCGCTGGGCAGCCTTCATTCGGAAGTGATGGACGTGATCTTCAATGACTCTCTTCTGCGAAAATTTCGGGGCAACCTGCGCCGAATGGACCGCGCGAATTCCTTAGAGTTTATGCTGCGTGACCTGGAGTCCGTGGCCTCGGGAGGTCCAGGGGGAACGGCTGCCGCGGATCCGGCGCCCGCCGGAACCTAGCGTTTGCAGTCCAGACCCGCGCGAGGCACAGAATGCGTACTGTTGAAAGACCCAACCTCTTTGGCCGTCCACGGGCGCGGATTCACTGCGTTGGCGCGGGCGGCATGGGGATGGGTCCATTGGCCCTTTATTTGGCGAAGGCCGGTTGGACCGTCTCCGCCGAGGACGACCATTGGTCCGAGGAAATGGCTGAAATTCTTGCGTCGGCCGGTGTGGCGATCGGCCCTCTTCCTCGCGAGTGCGACTTGGTCGCGCGCTCCTCGGCGATCGCTCCTTCCCATCCCACCCTTGCCGAAGCGACCTCGCGCGGGATTGCCATCGTCCGGCGAGGCGAACTTCTGGCGGAAGTTGCGGGAAGGTGCCGCCTGGTGGCTGTATGCGGCTCGCATGGCAAGACCACGACCAGTGCCATGCTTGCGACGATCCTACGGAGGTCGGCTTTCCCGGCGGGTTATGTGGTGGGCGGTCTTTTCGCCGACGGGACTCCTCCGGCCCAGATTGGCTCCAGCGATTGGCTGGTTGCGGAAATCGATGAGAGCGACGGCACAATCGACCGGTTCTCTCCCGAGATCACCGTGGCTGTGAACCTCGATTGGGATCATCCGGATCATTACCACCGTCCGAAGGATCTCGAGGATGCCTTCGAGGGCCTATTTTCACGGACTCGCGGGGCCGTGCTCGTGAGCGACCAATGCCCATTGAGCCTGCGCCTGGCGCCGAATGCCGCCACCTTTGGCAGATCCGGCGCCTTCCAGGCGCAGATTCTTTCGG
>Ga0302325_10029209_pt1 | contig 11392 bp, 12 predicted proteins | sample Palsa_T0_2_FD_201948 | JGI IMG/M metagenome (GOLD analysis project Ga0302325, IMG submission 201948) | Peat permafrost microbial communities from Stordalen Mire near Abisko, Sweden - Palsa_T0_2 | ecosystem: Environmental > Terrestrial > Soil > Palsa > Peat permafrost | place: Sweden: Abisko... | reverse complement strand
AGAGTGAATCAATTTGACACTCTAGGAGGGACATCGTTCCTTGTTATCACTTGCAAATTGAATCCCCAGTGCCCCTCCGCCGACAACCACCACGTTCTGCGCCTTGATGATTTTCTGCTGCAGAGATTTCATCCAATTTGTCGAACTGCCTTTATCCGAATCGACTACCGCAGACAGGAAGCCCGGTAACTTTGCTCCCAGAGCGTAGACGAGGTAATTATACTGCACACGGGTTCCGAATCCCTTGACGGATCTATCGAGGTCGATGTAGCCGTTAGTAATGCGCACGGCCTTGGCTTGGATGACGCGACTTTCGCAGTGCGAGGGATGTTGATGGCAATTCGCATCGCTTTGGTTGTTATGCAGCAGCTGGCTGTATGGGATGAACGCCTTGTGTTCGTGCGAGGGATACACCGAGTAGCGTGGCAACACGAAGCGATGGATCATATGGGACGATTGCTCAATTAACAGCAACAATGTCGAGCGAGGGAGGATGTTCGCTAGCATGTGTGCGCAATGGGCGCCTGGTCGTTAGTACTGCTGTACTTGCGGGATTCATGGGGATTGAGAGGGAGTACCAGAGAAAGACCCGCCGAGGACGACGACGACTTGTCGCTTTGCAGGAGCGAGCGGTGACGTCGATGTGCGCTGCGTGCTGAAGTGCAGCGTGGCAGGCGGCTCCGACGAGTGGCGTTCCATGGGCGAAGGCCGAATCAAGTCGATTGCGGGCAATACCTTCACAGACATCCTGTGCTGTGATTGTTCTATGCTGGTGATACACTAATATACGTATACTCTGCTGTCGTCGTTGTGTAGGAATATTCCGTCGAGGATGAATGAGTGTTGAGGCTGGGGCGGGGCAGCGGCCGAGCGACCTTTTATTGAGTGTGTGTGTGTGTGCTGTGTGACAAAATAATTTTATCAGATCAGACGATTTAGTGAAATTAATGGGGCCACCACACAAATTAGGTCAGCACGTGCCGGTTCCGCGCGTTATCTGATGGAATTTCGTTCCGAGGGATATCCGAGCTCCCACACAATATGCAAATCGCTCAACCTGCTGAATCACCCCATCTCGGGGAATCAAAAGCCTCACATACTAAGCAGCGCATTCAACGGCAGTGTTGCAAAACAGACAATTTAGGAACTTGAAAGCACCGATGTCGCTGCAGCACGGGATGATGGCGCACTTGGCTCTGTCACTCGCCCATCAGAAATTTCCGCTCGGGTAATCATCCCTCAGCATGTGTGCTCGCTCGGCGGGGGCAAGCCCACTCAGCCAAGCGGTCCGGCAATTCCAGTCCGACTGCACCCGCGGCGGGAATTAATCAACTCTCGGATACTATCCGTTCAGAGTCCAGAATTGTGCCACAGGGTTAGGTTTCAAGGCACCTCTTCCGTCCATCGCCTGACACCCAAGGGCAACTGTTGCCGAGTACGGTCAGCCACACAGCGCTGGAACCTGGCTGGAATCCCAAAATCTTGGAAAGGATTGACATATGACGTATAACGTAGACTTACTAAGTATTAACTTTGTAACTCAAAAAAACAGGTCCAAAACTCCTCCAATTACATCGTCCCGAACAATCCAACGTCTCCGAAGTCCCTCCTCTTATAACCTCTCTCGCATTCTCCCCCAAAACCCCCACGCTTATAAAAACGAATGATAGAATGGAATACTTCAACATAAAAACGATCGAATTCGAACTTTCTTCCCAAACAATACTCCTCAAATTTCCCCATATTTTGTTGCTCCGCATGTAGTAGTAGTGTTGATAATCTTTCTTGGACTTAATCATCTCCCATGCCGGCAGTCAGTTCCTGCACCCGCTTCCTGATCCTCGCAACGCGCGCATCAACACTTTCTTCCGCCTCATCATCCGCCTTGGGCGTAATGTGGGCTCTCTTGGGACTCCCCGTAACAGCAGGCTGTCTCACTCGTGGGATATTGACATCCATCACTTCGTCATCATCATCAGATCGTGCCACAGGCGCAACAGTCCGATTCAACACCCTTTGTCCCGCAAGCTTGCGAATCTGTGCCCATCGCTCTCGATCCGAGTCCTCCGAATTACGCGTCGGCGTCTCTGCGCGGAAAGTAGGCACCGGAGGCGGCGTAGCGGGTCTATATTCCTCTGGCTGCGAGGCAATACGAGCATAATCCTCGGGCTTTATGGGTGTTGATAAGTCTTCCTCCCGGTGTGTGCCGTCAAAGTCTTCTTCCCAGTGCTTGGCCGTCTCGGGGATTGGCGAGGGGGCTCGGGGTTCCGGAGTTGGAGGAGAGATGACTGTAGGTTGGACAACAGGAGGGGTGGGAGAAGGTGGAATTGGCGAGGATACTCGAGATACGCGTTTCGCTGCTTTTTCTTCCTTGGATTTTCCCCCGCCGAAGAATTTCTTGAATTTGCTGGGTGGGGATCTCGTTCGATCGGCGCTTTTGAAACTTGCGCTATCAGGCGATAGCAGAACCGGTCCAGAAGAAGGGGCTTTGAGTTGTTGATTGGGAAGCGAAGTGGTGGGTTCCGGAGTAAGAGATCTCGGGGGTTGTACTTTCGGGAGTTCCTTTGGTTTCGGTTCCCGTGGGATTTCCTGCACGGGCTCTTTCTTGGGAAGAGGAACGCTCGGAGGAGGCGGCGCAATCAAATCCGCCGTCTGATATACCGTCTCCGGCCTCGGTTGTGGTGGCTGTGGTTTCTCCAACCTCGGCTGCGGCTGAGGTTTCTCCGGCAATGCCTTTGGTTTCTCCATCACCTGCGCCACAACCTTGAGCTTCTCCTGCGCGGGCCTATCTCCACTCCTCCCCACCCCACGTCCCCTATCCTGCTGCGACGGGGCATCATAATTCCCATCCGCCCATTTCATGGCCCTCGTGACCTCAGCCCCGAGCATAACACTAGGTCGTCCATTATACTCGATGCTCTTTCGTCGTGGTTTCGGCGGCTCGGGCGTATCCCTTTCGCGCTCCTTTTCTTTGATGGTTCGTAGCGTGGCGGATTGTTTGGCCAGGGCCTGGGCACGCATTTCTCGGCCCACCATGGTTCCTCCGCCGTCTTCCTGGTGACGGCCAATGAGGTCGGATGTCGAACGACGTTGTTGACTTTTTTTCTTGGCTAGGTCTTCTTCGTGTGCTGCCTTTTTGGCTTTCTTGGAGATTTTCTTGCTCTTCGTCACGGGGGGTAGCAACTCGGGTGTGATTTCTGCACCTTTCACTATTTCCTGTTTGTTAATTTGATGTTTGTGTGACCCGGGGCAATACCTCCACAACGACCCATCTTCTTCCACTGTCGGCGGCTCTCGTTTCGGCGATGACACAGCGTCCGAAAACGGCTTTCTTCTCCTCAACTTCTTCACCACATAGACTTTCCATCCACACACTCCATAACGCATCATCCACTCTTACTCGATCCACGCTTTTGACTTCCCCTTTCTCCAGCTCGTGCAGATTACTCTTGAACCCCGTTCCGTCACGCGATGGAAGCTTACGGGAACTCCCCGCCGCAAACGTGTTCGTGATAATAGGCGGAAGTAGTTTATCCGGAGGCAAAGTGAATCCCGAACCGCCCGCCTCGCCACTAAATCCACTGACCAGGAAGTCCCCCCAACTGGGTGTCTTGGGCCGATTGAGGCCAAGATAATCGCGTCGACGACGAAATGGTTCAGCCGGGGACGTCGCTCGCGACATATCATCGTCATCAGAGTCACTCGCCGGATCAAGGCCCTCGAAACCGAGATCCGCGAACCGTGTCCACGTTTTATCTTCCAGGGAATTCGGCGTGCGCAGTAATGCCGCAGTAAGCACGTCGGACTCATTTGTCGCGGCAATGAGACGCAGAACACGGAGACACTCATCGGTCAGCGCGCGCGTGGGATCGTTATGTTGTGTTTGTGCTTCTATTATGCATTCCAGGGCATCCCCGCGTTCGTTCGGATTGGTCTGGATAAACGAGTGACGCGCCAGACGATCCAGCAGGGCAAACGGGGTGGGCGAAATGTTCCGGACGGAAAGAGTGATACGTAGGATTGACGTTGCGCCTGGGGCGATGGGCGTTGATGCGGCCCGTTTGGGAGGGTATGATGTCTGTGAAAGGAGTGTCGATAATGATAATGGAAGGGCAGCGGAGATTTGTCCTGGCGTAGGTGCTATACTCCTCAAATAGGCCAGGAATAAATGTTCCGTTGCATTGGCCGCTCTAGAAAAAAAATTAATTCGGAAACACAAAGGGTGGGATACCGCTCCCAGTTTTTGTATCCGTCCACGAATCCGGCTGGTGATCCGTTGATGTTGAAAGCATACCATCCGGCAATCCTCGCGAGTCGTGATCCACTGAATCCATTCGACTTTGCATGTGCGGCAACCGAAGTCAGAAAAGCAAAGAAATCCAGAATGATCGCGGTATGTAATTCCGATTCAACACTCAATGGAATCAACTGATTGAACGCGTCTCTAGAATAATTCGCATCTACATCAATCAGTGGTTCGGTTGACACGGTACCCTGCTCGGCTTTTGCAAATAGTTCATATGCTTCCCAGCCGACGATTCCGCCGTCAAGACGACCCCAGAGCCAGCGGAGGATGCCAGCGAGGACAAGCACGTCCGTGAGACGCAGTTCTTGGAGAAGCGGTTCGCCATGCAGACTTATTGTCCCCCCCTGAAAGTAGCGACGAATAAAGGTTTTAGTAGACGATAAATCGGACGAAGGACGGAACGGAAGTAAAAATAAGGGCGTATCCAGGCCTATCGTATTAATCCCCCCGTGCCTGAATAGAAGTATACCTCTCAATTTGAGTTCATCACAACAGGCTTTGAGAAGATCGACTACTTCCTCCCGCCTGACACTGGTCTTCTCCCAGGGATCAATTTGCACGACTTGGTGGGTGCCATTGCTGGTCACATCGACGCCATTGACCCCCTTTGTGACCTTCGATGCCGACACTGCTCTCCGTCGAAAAATCCGCGACAGAAACCCGGGCATCGTGAACTGTCTCGCCACTCACATACACACACGCAGACTCCGAACACACGAAAGCAACGAAACAAACTACTTCGTCACGATTGAGACATTCGTGTGAGGCCCTGCCCGTGTGCTGTGTCTGTCTGCCAGGCTGCGTCTCCCCTACCTAATTTCTCAGCCCCTTTTACCGTGTGTGTGTGGAAATAACAGGGCCAGAAATTAATAGCCATGCTCCTCTGCCTTGGTGTGTGCCTGTGCGCTGCCGTCGTCTCGTCCTATCGTGGCCGGGATTTGCAGTGAAATAAGGTTTGTGACGAGAAGGTTAAATTACGGGGAGATTGCTCAAGGGGTGGGTGTAAAACGAGGGATGACTAAGACCGGAGACGATGGCCCTGTTGGAATTGGATGCATAATTCGCCATGGACGTAATATAACTTTGATGGGGTCTTGGGCCCAGGATGTCTGTGGATGCGGTTATTGCGAATGCAGGGATGGGAGAGTGGTGCTGGTTCGGTGGAAAGTGTGTGGAATGATTGTTGGGAACTCGGGAAGGAAAACGCACGGAATTTCACATGTTTCGGCAATCCCATCATCCCCGAAGGACCACCAGAATAAATGGGCTTTTCTTTCTCTTCAGAAAACAGGACGGATGTTAAGCATATATATGCTGCATTACTGTACCGAGTATTAATATCCTATCAGAAAGAATTCCAACGCCAGTTCGGGCTTGCTTTGTACTACTTCCGCCACAGCCGCCACTTCCGCCGACCCCATAATTATCCATCCTTGCTATAGCACCTACACCGATCTCATCTGGGGCATGACTCCTCCGCCCCGAGAACGACGCATCGACACACCTCCGAACACGGCCGTCATAATCGCACTGGCCAAATATGCCGCAAAGCCTAGAATTAGTTTCACACAGACAAATGAGACATACCGAACCAGAGGAACGCAGTCGCCGCTTGTGCCTCGTGACAGCGTTGGGCGCTTCCCGCCGTGATGCCGTTGGTCAGGACGTATGCGACGTTGCCGCAGCTGTGCACTCGAAGCGCAACTGCCATGGCAATCCCTCCCGCGAAGAAGAAAAGTGTGTTCAGAGCATCGAGGACGATGATCAGAATAGGCGCACCGATGCCGTCAGGCGAGAAAGACGATGCGGCGACGGTGTAAAACCACGTCAAAAGGGCAAACACAGCGACGAAAATATCGTAGTTGATCTGCGAAGGAGACCCCCCGGACGGTTGATTTGCTACGAGCGCCCCAGCCAGCGCAAGGACAATGACTGCGAAAATAAATTGGAGACCCCGAAGGATCCAGCCGGCGAAACCCTGTGGATGCATCGTTGATAAAGTCCGATGATGGGAAGTGGAATTAGTTGTGGGATTGGAGATATTCGAAGGATGAGTCTCGTGGAATGGACGACGGGCGCTGCGCTAGTTGTTGATGGTGAAATGTGTGGGATTCAGACAGTGTTCGGAGGCAGATTTTGGTGTGCGGCTTTATACGGGCGTGGGACGATGACGCTGGATGACTTTGTCGCTCATTTGCGGCCACGAGCCGGTTACGTCAGTGGTCACTCCATCAAAAAATCAGAACTTCAGAAATCATAAATGTCTGCTTAGTCATGCGCACAAAACCTGTTTTGGAAGAAAACAAGTATTGTCTTCTGACACGCCAACAGCGCGGACCAACATCCGCAAACAAACCTTCTCAAACTCTATCCCGCGTCTTTCTTTCGCTTCCCTCGGGTCCGTTATTCGTCCCCTTCGAGGACTCTTTGCCCTCGATCGACCGGTGAAACCGTGGGTTCCGGATCCTGCGGGCTATTAGTCAGGGCGACCGCCGAATTGGACGCCCTGGTGGCTCAACTAGCGTCATATTGATCATTACAGGCACCAGTGTCCGGAAACAAAACTTCCGAGCGGCCATGAGAATTGATACAAAACAACGATTCAGTGCGTCAGTGTCGTCGTCGCGGGACACGTGCTCACGAAACTGGTTCACGAGAATCAGGATCCCGGGGGATATTCTTCACGTTTCTCTGTTACTTGCTATTTCTCACATAGATCATCACATTTCGGATGGTAACGCCGTCAACAGAAGACACTGTAGACTCCTCATGTTCGGTTTCTCTCTTCTCCCGTCGTCCTTGTCGAAAGGCTTTTTTCAGACGCAAATCTTTCCGATTGTACCAGATCCTCCGTTGCCGGAACCAGACCATTCATGGTAACAGCCTCGTGCAAAGTTGCCACTGCTGGGGGAATACACTTCGCAGGCCCGCCTCGACTATTCCCGCCCTCCCCCGGGAGGCGCCGCCGCAGTTGTTTACCCTCAATCCTCAACTTCTTATTTACGATCGATCGACGCAAGCGATACACCTGAGGTTCCCCATGGCCGCCTACTGATTTCCCTCCCGAATCGGAGTTAACCGCCGTTGCACCCTCAACTCGAAGGGCACACATGAGGCCCGGGACCAAGATCTCCTCGCGAGCTTTTGTACATAGTTTCCCCCGAGATTTAGTTCATTAATTTGATCACACTTTCCAATGTTCTCATACCCTCTACCGTCTAATCCCCCTCGCCAGCAGTAGACTCCTTGAATCGCCTTGGAAATCTTTCGTTTACAGCGCCCAAGTCTTCTAAAAACGCTCCATCATCACATCGAGTCTCTATGGCAAATGTCCAAGTTTAGAAAGGATACAAAGCAACACCATGAGAACCGTTCGCGGGGATTTCACCTGGCATTTAACTTCCCCGTGGTTGCAAGGGGAAACTACCTTACTACTACTACGGATGCATATGGGGATCAAATTTGCAGATCCCCTACTGTAGGAGGGCAAAATCCACACAGAGTTTTATTCTCCTGATTGATCACTGAGGGGGAAATCCCTTCCCGGGGGCCTTTTGTTTAGGGTAAGTAGTAGTACTAACGAAGGCAACAAAAAGTGCCCGGCGAAAACGCTGATAGCTTTTATATTTCGGCGATATATCTGCCGCAATGTTCTCGGCCGCGAACTAGTTTGCCAACGAAGTAGTTTGCGAACCTATTTTGTTAGGCTGGTCGGGTTCTTGAGAATGCCTTATTTAGCTCGATTGATCGTCAGAGGGGGGGATAAGTGATCTCACCATAGACGAGCGGCCACAGTGCAATGACCAACTAGAGGGGACTCAAGATATACCTGGCTTCTTCCAACAATAAGACGACCAAAAAGTAAGCTAGAGGCAAAGCCCCACTTTCGTCGAGAAATCGATATGATCTGATCATGTTTTCTATCTGACGGGAGATCGATGTACTGATTTTAGTTATAATTACTAGCTAACAAAGTCGTGGAATTTAGGAATGGGTCTCTGAAACAAAGGTTAACGTAACGCCTCTAGGACTCTCATTATAGCGTGGCGATGGTCAAGAATAGTGTAATAGATACTAGAACTAATAATTACACTGCAGTTGGCTCGACTCAGGAAATTGTTGATCTGATCAAGTTGAAGGAATCACGCTGGACACGAAGTAGTAGTTATATTAATATTAATTCTTTAACGCGCCTGCGTAATGTATACTAGTATAGTATACGTACACTAGAGCTTCATAGGACGAGTTCGCCACTCCAAAAGTCTGTTGAGAGCACGCCCGCCCAATTTCGCAACAGTTGTGCAAGGCGTTCAATGGGTCCAATGTCTCTTTGAGCCCAGAATAGTTGAAGGAATTCAGCCTCAGTCGAATGCGAATATTGTTCAAGTTGTTGTATAATCCATTCGGTCTCTACAAGGATCAAAACGTTTTCCGGACAGTGAATAGTACCACGCGGAAAAGTTTCCGGTGTCAACGCTAGGCCCGCTAGCGGGAGCACCTTGGAATGTATCCAGAAGTCGAATGTTCTAGGAGACTCCGCTGGGCAATATTCTTGATAAGTCTCGATTACTGAAAAGGCTATGATCGAGCTGTTATCAGAGATAATCCCTGACAGCAATGTGTCGCTTTCAAGGTAGGAAATCAACAGAAGACAGCACCGATAGTATAAGAGGAGAACGATTTGATTAGGTGGTGCCTTTCGGAGGGAAATTCGATTCATAAGACCTGGCACTTCGGAAGAATGGAGAAAGGCCTCCGAATCCGCTCTTATAATCCTGACAATTTGAAGGAGACTTGGAGGAACTATCCCGTAGGCCGAGTGTTGAAGGCACTGAAGAAGTAAGCTGTATTGCTCCCGGAGACTCTCGCGAAGCGCAGTGAGCTCGAACTTCAGGCCGTTACCAAATAATGCTATTGACGCATGAACACTTTGGCTGAGCTGCGGAGGTCCTATTAATCTTTGAGATTGGAAGTAGAATTCTAAATGGGAGCGGTCTATAGAGTTCCATGATGCCCAGGTCGAGGAAAGGAGAAGGCGACAATATGGCCAAAGAGTTAGTTCCGGTTTGCTGCCTTTATTGAGCAATGCCTGCAACAACGCAATGACTCCCTTCCGATGGACGTGGAAACTGGTCCAGTCTCCGTGATGAAAGGATAAAAAAGAAAGAAGGAAGGCGGCGTATATATCCGCCTCCCCAACCGATACTGAAGTCTCTGTTCTGAGAGCACGACAAGCGCGGATTGTATGGTAATACTGAAGGTCCTTATTGTCGCCTGCCTCTGCAGCAAAGGCAAGCATAGCATGACGAAGGGACGAACTCCTGATGGAAGGCGAGAACTGGAATGCAAAATATTTGTAAAAGCGGGCAATGACCGGGGCCTGCCTCTGCTCAAACCTTTTCGAGTAACTGTATTGCAGTAACAAAACGTCCTCCGGAGAAATGACTTCGTCTAATGGCGTAGGAGGCGGCCTTCCCGGTGCCGAAGTTGGAGCCGTCAATCTCATTTCTTCCAGTCTTTTTGCCCCCAAGCCTTTACTGCAATGACCAAGTCCACGAGACCTGCAGAACTCGCAAGACAGATCGTCTGGACCATAGACACACTTTCTATGAGCATTGCTAAATGGCAGGACCGTGGTACCTTGATCTTTCGTTTGCGACAAACGTCGCATTTGTGTTCCCCGTTTCGGCCTTTCTTGTTGTTGACTGGGAAGACTTGCTTTTTATCCACTCGAGTCCTGGCTGTCAATTATCGTCCCTGAGAGGGAGAGGAAGTACCGTTTCCCATTGCCACTGAGAGCAAAAACAATCGTTGGGGGACAAAGCCTCCGAGTTGCGGTTGAATCACTGGTGGGTTCGCGACTTGTGGAGATGGCTGAGGAGGAGGGGTTAAGTATGACGTCTTGTCGTCCCTGACTTTCGCGTCCTTCTATGGACGGTGGGAGAGGTGGACCGATGAACCATTGCGATGACGCGGAAGATAAGTCGGCTTGTGTGTCCGTGATAACAAATGTGTCAAGCGAATCGGGCATTTCGCCGGCGTCGGGCAGTCCCTGAGGGTCCCAGCTTTCTAGAGCCACGTCTGAATCGATCTCACGTACTGTTGCAGGAGGGAAGGGTGATAGCGCGGCCGGTGAGAGTGGGAGGTAATCGAAACCGGAAGACGCGTCGCTGATTTCGCTGGGAAACGGCGGCATGTTCATCAACCGAATGACTTCGTCCAAGTTCATTTTGATAGTACTAGTTCGAAGGCAGCTGGCTTCGGAGTTGGGCGAAAGATCGTAGAGGAAAATCCCCAGACTTTATACACCATCGCTAGGATTGCGAAAAGCCGGCGGAGGCGTGGTCATAGCATTTACTTTTAAGGTTTGGACAGATCATCAATTGCTATGGTTGCCATCACGAGGCGGAACTAGGAATTGCTATTGCTCCTAACTGAATCCGAAGTACCTAGGATATTAAAAGGGTGCCGCGCTTCGGGAAAACGATAGGTGCGGAAGCTTAACATCAGAAGGAAAGAAGACGGCAGAGCGCTGTTTGCTACAGTCGGTCCTACTGTTTAATTGCGCACCATTTGTTAGTGGCTTTGAAGCATGTGAACGGGCACTTTGGGTCCACCAAATTGAGTTATTGTATGTAAAGAAATGTGTACCTTTTGATCACACTCACTGCCTAATTGCACAACAAATTTCAAGAAAGTTGGCGTGCAATGATACAGTACCGACTGTATAGCTCTCCCAGATGAAACTGCCCCTTTCATTGCGCTTTGCTTTGTCCGGCCAGAACTCGAGCCTCTGACCAATAGCTGGAGAGATATTGGTCAGCGCGCTCACCTGACACACCGCAAAGAAGCAAGACCTTAGGCAATCAAATCACTCAACCATCGCCGTGCACCGCCCCACGCAACCTTAACGCTCGCTCAACCTCGCCGTCCTCTCACTCGTCCCGGCAGCCATTCCGATAGCAGGAACGGCCGTGTCTTCTCATCGTTCCTGTCTCTCTCACCACACCTTCCCAGCTCCTCAACACAATGGGCCCGACTCGACTGCCCATGCCGCTGCCAGCCGAAACACTCGGCGACTCGGAA
>Ga0302325_10029208_pt1 | contig 11392 bp, 8 predicted proteins | sample Palsa_T0_2_FD_201948 | JGI IMG/M metagenome (GOLD analysis project Ga0302325, IMG submission 201948) | Peat permafrost microbial communities from Stordalen Mire near Abisko, Sweden - Palsa_T0_2 | ecosystem: Environmental > Terrestrial > Soil > Palsa > Peat permafrost | place: Sweden: Abisko... | reverse complement strand
CGTCACGATTCGACTCGTGTCCGGAGAGATCCGAACGTTCCAAGCGGGTGACGTGAAGTCGCGGGGCAACGTCGCCAGCGCCACCGTTACGCTGCCCAATGGCGCAACAGTCGAGCAACAGCAAGCAGACGCGTTGACCGCGCTTGCGCAAGCGCGGGCTCAGGCGCTTGCTCAGTCGCTCGCGGTCACCCCGGGCGCACCTGGCGCGCCTCCTGTCGCCTACACGGGGCCGGATGCCGTTCAGATCCACATCACGAAAGCGAACGACACGGAGGGCACCCTTCTGGGGGAGACAGTGAGTGGTTGGCAGCCCGTCTGCACCATGCCTTGCACGACGACGGTCGATCCGAAGGTGGACTACAAGCTCCACAACACCGGCGCCTTCCGCTTCCCGGCAGGCGGTCCACTCGACCTCATCGCCGACACCGGCGGGGGCCGGACCTTCAGGGCGATCGGCTGGACAATGATCGGAGTCTCGTTGGTGGCCTGGATTCCGGGCTTGCTGTTCGAAGTGGGCGCGTTCTCTGGCGGCCAAACTGCCGAGACGCCCGCGGAGATGCAGCAGAAGCATCAGCAAGACAGCGCGAACACGGTCACGGCGATCGTCTTCTACAGCATCTCGGCAGCGCTGCTTGCGACGGGCATCATCTTCACGAACATTCACCCATCGGGCTCGCTTACGACGTCGAGCGGCCAACGTCTCGTGAAGCTCGGTGTCCCGCTGACGAAGAAGCTCACGCTGACACCAGCAGGCATCGTCTTCTGACGGCACGAACTCACTCCTCGAGGCGACCGCCGACGGGCGCGCCGTCGTACCCGTCGCGAGTGGCAACACGTAGACCAAGAGGATGGGAGGTGATGCCGCCGACGGAGGAGGAGATCTCGGGCGTCGTCGCGAGTTGATTGTATACTGATCCGGTGACAGCCGCCTTCGACTGGAACCGCGCCGAGGGAGCCATTCAGCTCGTCAAGCCGGGCGTGACGACCTTCCAGGACGAGACGCTGCGCGACGGGATTCAAAGCCCTAGCGCGAACGACCCCGTGGTCGAGGACAAGATCGAGCTCATTCACATCATGGATCGGCTGCGCATCGATCTCGTCAACGTCGGCCTCCCCGCGGCATCCGTGCGCAATCGCGAGGACTCGCTCCGCGCGTGCCGCGAGATCGCCGACTGCAAGCTCCGCATCCGCCCCGTCGCCGCCGCCCGCACGATGGCGAGCGACATCGGGCCCATTGCGGACATCGCGCAGAAGACAGGCATTCCGGTCGTCGCGTACGCCTTCATTGGCACGAGCGAGATTCGCAAGCTCGCGGAGAGCTGGGACATCGATCTCATCGTCAAACGCAGCGTCGAAGCGATCGACTTCGCGGTGAAGGAGGGCGTCGAGATCGCCTATGTCACCGAGGACACGACCCGCGCGAACCCGGCGACGCTGCGCATCCTCTGGAAAGCCGCCATCGAGCATGGAGCGAGCCGGTTGTGTCTCGCTGATACGGTCGGCTACGCGACACCAGACGGGCTCCGCAACCTTCTCGAGTTCACCCGTGGGCTCATCGCGGAGACGGGCGCCTCCCACGTCGGACTCGACTGGCACGGCCACAACGATCGCGGGCTCGCGCTCGCTAACGCGCTCTGGGCGCTCGAGCTCGGCGTCGACCGCATCCACGGCACGGCCATGGGAATCGGCGAGCGCACCGGCAACGTCGCGATGGAGATGCTGCTCTACAATCTGTGGGCGTGGGGTCAAATCGAGCTCGCCGATCCGAGCGCGCTCCAGGCCTACTGCGACGTCACCGCGCGTGCGGTGAAGTGGCCCGACGGCGCACCGCAGCGGACGTTCTCGCGCGTCACTTTGGAATGAAGGTGGGCGGCAGCCCGGTGTGCGCGATGACGTCGTCGGGCATGTCGAGGTCGGTGAGGATGGCTAGGTCGTCGGTCTCCATGCGCACACGCCGCACGCCGAGCGCCGAGAGCACGTCGCGGAGCGAGCCATCGGGCGTGAGTTCGTCGAGCACCTTCCGTCGAAGGACGACAGGATGGCCGCCGCGCCCCCGGCATGTTGGCGTTGCGGCAACAGTACCCTCACGATCGAGCTCGCGCGCGAGCGCCCGAATCGTGTCGGCGCGCACCGGGACCACGTCGATCGGCGTGATGACGACGATCTCTTCGCCCACGTTTCCGTCGATCGGAAGGCGCTTCAACCCCACGAGAAGCGAGCCGGCAGGCTCTGGGGCCGACGAGATGGCCGTAAGGACGTTCGCGGGAACGACGTCGGCGTCCTCCGTGCGCACCACCATGACGACATCGTCGCACCCGGCTTCACGAAGTCTCGTTGCGTGCGTGCTCGCGAGCGAAGTACCCGAAACGACGAGCCGCGCCTTCGCTCCTCCCATGCGCTGACCCGACCCGGCTGCGAGCACGATTCCGACCATCACGGGGCGATCCTACCGCAGGCTGGTTGCGCCCCGATGCGCCGTTCCGTTATTGTCGCGGACCCATGAAGATAGATGTCGTCGCGCTTCCCGGTGATGGAACAGGCCCCGAGGTGCTCGCCCAAGGTCTTCGCGTGCTCCACACCGTAGGCACGCACACGGGCGTTCACTTCGTCGTCGAAGAGATCCCGTGCGGCGGCCAGTTCTACTTGAAGCACGGCTCGCGCGATTGGCCGGAGGGCGCCGAAGAGCGCTGCTCCAAGGCTGACGTGATCTTGCTCGGCGCCGTGGGTTGGCCGGACGCGAATGGCGCGCCCGTCACGATGAAGGACGGCAAGATGGCCGGCTACTCGGCCGTCATCGGCAACCGCATCCGCCTCGACCTTTACGCCAACATGCGCCCGGTGCAGCTCCTGCCGGGCGTGCAGCACCGGTTGCACGGGAAGAATCGCGTCGTGTGGGACGCCGACAAGGTCGACATGGCCATCGTGCGCGAAAACACCGAGGGCCTCTACTCCGGCATCGGCGGCATCCTCGCGCCCGGCGGCATTCGCACCGTCGCCACCGACGTGCGCATCATCACGCGCGCGGCGTCCGAGCGTGTGTGCCGCTTCGCGTTCGAGCTGTCGAAGAAGCGTGGGCGCGGAGCTCCGAAGGACGGCAAGAAGCGCGTCACGTGCATCCTCAAGGACAACGTACTGCGCGGCTGCCAGCTCTTCGGGCAGGTCTTTCGCGAGGTCGGCGAAGGTTACCCCGAGGTCGAGAAGGACTTCGCGATCGTCGATGCTTTTACCCAGTGGCTGATCGGCCAGCCCGAGTACTACGACGTTTGCGTTACCACCAACATGTTCGGCGACATCGTCACCGACCTCGCGAGCGTCATGCAGGGCGGAATGGGCATGGCCGTCGGGTGCAACATCGGCGACAAGCACGCGATGTTCGAGCCCATCCACGGCTCGGCGCCCAAGCACGCCGGCAAGGACAAGGTGAACCCGATGGCGATGATCCTCGCGGTGCGCGAGTCGCTGCGGTGGCTCGGCGAGCGCAAGGGAAACCCCGCGCTGTCGTCGGCGTCCGACAAGATCGAGCTCGCGGTGCGCGCGGTGCTCAAGCGAGGAGACACGCTGACGTACGACATGGTCGGCGTCGACCGAGCCGCTCCGATGTCGAAGGTCGGAGACGCCATCGTCGCCGAGCTCGAGCGCTTGCTCGCGGCGTAGCCGGCTCAGCGTGCTCGAGCGTGCCACGGCGTGAAGCCGTGTGGTGGCGTCTTCGCGTCGATGTCGAGCCAGCGGAGCATGATGGTGCGCGCGACGCCGACGCCGGGCCGACGCATCACGCGACGCACGACCTCAGCACCCGTGTGATCGCCCCCCGCTTCGAGGCCCACGACGACGAGGTACAAATCTTCGACGTCGTCGTCTTTCGTGGGGTCGACGCGCCTGGCAGCCGCAAGCGCGGCGTCACGCTTGCCGTCGAGCGCGGCGAAGTACGCCTCGAGCACGGCCACCGACTCGGGGAACCCCCGTGGACGGTACTCGTCGAGCGCGGCCTGCGCGTACTGGACGAGCGCCTGCTTGGCCGAGCCTGTGCGGGATTCGGCGAGCATCCGCGTGAGATACGCGCGGTGCCAGCGATCCTTCTGGAACGCGAGCGTGTCGCGACCCTGCGGGTCCCAGGTGCCGCGCGAAGCGCACAAGGTCGCCTGGTCGTCCTCGGCGAGCGCCGCAGCGGGATCACCCTGGGCTTCGCGGATCATCATCATCGCGTTGTGCGCCCAGAACTCGTCCGGAAGCTCGGGGTGTTTGGCGAGCGCGGGTATCATGGCGACGAGCGCAGCGGCGGCGTGGTCGAAGTCCCCAACGTGAACGAAGCGCGCAGCGCCTACGCGCGCGGCGAGGTACGAGAGGTGGGCGTCATCCCCAGCGACCCCAACAGCCACCGCGATTTGCTTGTCGGCCGTGACTGCGTCGTTTGCGGCGATGGCCTTGCCCGCGGCGTCGAGCGCCTCTTGGAACGCACGTGGCGGAGGTGGTGGAGGTGCGGGCTCGTACGCGATCGCCTGGGGCTCGGAGGCGGTGGCTTGAGGCGGCGGAGTCGTCGCCGAGCACGTCTCCGCAGGTGGAGGCGAGACCGGTGCGACTCGAGCGACGGGCGCTGGCGCACACGCGCCATGCAGCAACGCGACGATCGCTACGAGTGGCGCGCGTCTCATGGCGAACGCGGGAGCCGATCGCCATAATCGGGATACGGCGGCCGAAGGAGCTTCTTCGGGGGATTCTTCGCGAGCGCGTCCAGCGCCTCGTGCACGGCGCCATCGAGCTGAGGATCGCGCCCTTGCCGCATCAGCGCTGGATCCTGCTCGACCTCGATGTCGGGCGCGATGCCGTGGTTCTCCACCTCCCAATCGCCATGGGTGCCATAGAGCGCCCACCGCGGTGCTGTGATCCTGCCGCCGTCGATGAGCGGCGGATATCCACCGATGCCGACGAGCCCGCCCCACGTCCGCACGCCGACGAGTGGGCCGATCTTCGCATTCTTGAACAACCACGGGAGGGCGTCGCCACCCGAGCCCGACATCTGGTTGGCGATCATCACCTTCGGGCCGAAGATCGCCTGCTGCGGTAGCACGATGTCTTCGCCCTCGCGCGTCGTTGCGCCCATCTGCGGCGTCCACTGCAAGATGTTGATGATGTAATCCGCGATGTAGCCGCCGTGGTTGAAGCGCTCGTCGAGGATCACGGCGTCCTTGCCGACTTCGGTGAAGTAATAGCGATTGAAGTTCGTGAGCCCCGCGCCATGCGTGTCCGGGATGTAGACGTAGCCGACGCGCCCGTTCGATAGCTCGCTCACTTTCTTGCGGTTGTCTTCCATCCAAGTGCGCAAGCGGAGCGACTCTTCGGACCCGATGGGGACGACGGTGAACGTGCGCGCGCCCGTGCCGGTCGCCGTCTTCGCGACCGTGATGATGGTTTGCTTCTCCGCGCGGCCTTGAAAGAGGCGGTCGACGTCGTCGTCCCCTCGCAAGTCTTGGCCGTTCACCGTCAGCAGGAAGTCGCCATCTTGGACGTCGATGCCGGGTTGCGTGAGCGGCGCGCGCAGCTTCGGGTTCCAGTTCTCGCCTTTGAGGACGCGGGCGATCTTGTAACGGCCGTCCTCGATGCGGTAGTCCGCACCGAGCAAGCCGACGTTCACGCGCTCCTGTCTCGGGTAGGTCCCGCCCTGCGCCCAGACGTGCCCGAGCACCAAGTTGGAGAGCATCTCCTCGAAGAGCGCGTTGAGATCCGCGCGCCCCGCGATCGCGTCGAGGAACGGCGCGTACGTCTTCTCCGCCTTCGCGAGATCGAGCCCGTGCGCGTGTGGGTCGTATACGAAGTCGCGTTCGATGCGCCAGATCTCGTGGAACATCTGCTTCCACTCGGCGCGTGGGTCCACCCACACTTTTGCGCCGTCGAGCTCGAGCTTGCCGTCGTCGGCCTTCGGCGGCTTGTCCGCGTCCACGATGAACCAGTGCCCGCCCTCCTCGTAGAGGACGTTCTTGCCGTCGGCCGAGACTTGGAACGTCACGAGGTCGTCTCTCGGTGCCGTGACTTTCTCGATGAACTTCTCGTTCTTGCGCTTCTTCGAATCGAAGCGATAGACCGTGAGCGGCGCCCCGTCCTCGCCGCGCCGCTCGACGTAGTCTTCGTCCGTGAGCGCCACTGGCGCCGAAGCGACGAACACGGCACCGCCCGCGGCGACGTCGAGCGACACCCAGTTCGCGCGCTCGATGGGTAGGGCAACGATGCGCTGATCGAGCCCTTCGTAGTCGACGCGTACGTCGACGGGCTCCTTCTTCTTCTTTTTCTTCGGCGCCTCGGCGTCAGCCTCGCCGGCGTCGCCTTCTTCGTCGCTCTCCGGCGCGGTGGGCGACGCCTCGTCCTTCTTCAACACCGCTGCGTACACGCTGCTCGTCACGGCGTGCCCCATCGACGTCATCTCGCTGCTGTTCTGCCCGAGGCCGATGTCGGTGCTCGCGATGAAATAGAGGTACTCACCGTCGCGATCGAAGCGCGGTGACGACGCCTCGCTGCGCCCATCGGTGACTTGCACGACCTTCTTGTCCTCGACCGAGTAAACGAAGACCGCGTGGAAATGGTTGTCGAGCTCCTTTGTGTACGTGAGCCAACGCGAGTCGTGCGACCACGCCTCGTCGAACGAGCCTTCGTACTTGAGCGTGTCGACCTTGCGCGGCGTCGGGTGCTCGAGATCGATGAGCCAGAGGTTCAGGCGCTTGTCACTCAGCGCGATCTTCTTGCTGTCGGGCGACCAGCGCGGCGAATAAAAGTACGAACCGGGCGAGCCGAGGTTGACGAAGTGCGTCGGCCCAATCCCGTCGGGGGCGCGAAAGTAGAGCGCGTATTCGCCGTCCTTGTCGGAGAGCCACGCGATCCACTTGCCGTCGGGCGACCAGGTGGGGTCGCGATCGGCGACGCCGGGGCTGTTCGTGATGTTGCGGACGTCGCCCTTCTTCTTCGGCACCGAGAGGATCTCTCCATGCGCTTCGAAGAGCACGCGCTTGCCGGTCGGTGAGATCGCCGCGTGCATGACCTGCGCGTTGTAGATGCTCTCGAAGCGCGCGCGCACCTGCGGGAGCTCGTCGGCGATCTCGACCTTGATCGTGCGCTCCTTACTCGTGGCGAGGTCGAACATGTGCAGCGCGCCGAGCGTCTCGAACACGATCGCGCCAGCTGTTCCCGCGCCTTGCGCCGAGGGGCCAACAGACGCCGAGCGCACGTCCCACCCGTTCGGGTCGCGATAGAGCATGCGTGCGGGCCCGCCCTTGCTGTCGCTCGCCCACAGCGAGTACGGACCGTCACGATCCGAGACGAAGTACACGGCGTCTCCCTGCCACATCGGGAAGCGCTGGTTCTCTCCGTCGCGCGGGAGCTTGAGGACGTGCGAGTCCGAGAGATCGGCGAGCCAAATCGGCGTCGTCTGCCCGCCGCGATACTTCTTCCAGCCCGGCTGCCACTGCGGGAAGGGGACGTACGCGACGTGGGTTCCATCGGGCGAGTACATCGCGTTGGTGCCCGACGGCAGCGGGACGAGCTCGGCGAGGCCACCCGTGAGTGGAATCGTGAAGAGCTTCGGAAGATCGCGCGGGGTCGCGCGCATCGAATAGAAGAGAACCTTCTTGCCGTCGGGCGTGAAGGCGTCCGCGACGTCGTAGCTCGGGCTGTACGTGAGCCGCTTGAGCTCCCCGCCCGTCGATGGGACGACGTAGACGTCCGTGTTGCCATCGAACGTCCCCGTGAACGCGATTTGCGATCCGTCAGGGGAGAAGACCGGGTGGCTGTTGCGAAGCTGACCCGACACGATACGGCGCGCGGTTCCGCCGTCTCGCCCGACCGTCCAGATTTCCCCCGCGAACGCGAACGCGATCTCCGTCTTCGAGAGCGCAGGCTCTTGAAGGAGCAACGGTCCGCGGAGCGGGGCTGATGGTGCTGGCACGTTCGGCGGCGGAACGTCGGCCCCTTTGACCGTAGGGAGCGAGCTCACCGGACTTTCATCGACGAGCCGCGGGCCGAAAATCGCGAGGGCGACGAGCACCGCCCCCAGCAGCAAGAACCCAACGAGCGCACGGGCAGACTTCACGGATTCCTCCGCGGCGAAGGTAGCCGATTTCCAGTGACGCGCGGTCTCTACGAAGCTCCACGTAGAGGGGTGCAAATCGCACCGCGCTGCGTCTATCCTGACGCACGCAATCATGATGCTTCGTATCGGTTTCGTTCTCATGGGTATGGCCGTCTCTCTTGGGGCGTGTGACAAGAAGACCCCGACGGCGGACACGACCTCGTCCGGGAGCGCGAGTGCGTCGGCGGTGGCCGTCGCGCCGTCAGCGAGCTCGCCGGGGGTTGACGACCGGCGCCACCGCTGTCCCACGGACGTGCAAGGAGCGACGACCTCCGTCGCGGACGTGGACGGCGGAGTGGCGCTCACGATCATCGCGGCCGATGACAAGGCCGTTGCAGAGATACGCGAACGTACGACACGGGCCGTCGAGATGGCTCAACGCTTTGGGGGCGGGCCCCAGCGCGTGGAAAGTGCCCACCACGGCCGTTGCGCGGCGATGCTGCGCGGCGCGAAGAGCGACGCGAAGAACATCGACGGCGGCACCCAGATTACAATCCTCGGCACGGATGCGGTGGACGTGACGCGGGTTCGGGCCGACGTCCGTGATCGTCTCGCGCATCCGTGACACGCCGCGTGATAGCGTTGCCATTCATGCGAGCGTGGATCGTCATGGGCGTCTGCGGTGTGGTGATCGTGGCGTGCAACAAGACGAACGAGTCGGCGGCGGACGCAGCGGCGACGAGCACGCTGACGAACGTCAAGTACGCGACGGACAAGCTTCCTCCCCGAGGGACGAAGCCGATCGTTCAACATGCGACGCGCGGCGGCACGGGGGACACGCTTCCGACCGCCACGTCCCGAAGGGCCGACGAAGAAGACACCGACCGCCAGAGTCGCAAGCTCGCCCATGTCGACAAAGTCGATTGCACGAAGCTCCCCGACAACGTCGGCGAGTGCGACGGCAACAAGTTCTATTTCTGTGACGACATGCAGCTATGGGTCACCGACTGCAACGCCGAAGCGAAGCTCGGCGGGGCGGTCGATGGGAGTTGCTTCGAAGGCGAGAAGCTCGTCGACTGCCTCGGCTGCGGCCAAGCCACCGACGGGACACGCGTCTGCTGCGACTTCAGCCAGACCATTTGCTGCGACGCAGACGGCGCGTGCTGGACTCCCAAGTGAGCCGCCGCCCGACCTAAACCTCGACGTGGACATCGATCTTGGGCGCTGGCGCGCCAGACGGAGACTTCTCGTCGTGATCGGGAGACTTGAGGAAGATGAGGAGCGGCAACACCAGCAGGAACAAGATGCCCGAGAGCAGAAAGAGCTTCTCGAACATCAGCACGCTCGCTTGGCGCGCGACCATCCCGTCGAGGATCGCGTCGGTGGTGCGCGTCGCGGCGTCGTAGTCCCTGCCGTGCATCTGGAAAGACTGCGTCATCGCGGCCGCGCGCGCGGCGACTTCGGGACGGGAGAGCGTGACGTGTGCGCCGATTGACGCCATGGCCTGCGCGGTGAAGCGCGGGATCAGCGTCGCGAAGATCGCGAGGCCCAGCGAGCCACCAATCTGGCGGAGGAGCGAGTTGAGACCCGTGGCGTCGGCAAGCTTTTGCCGTGGGATGCGTGCGAGCGCGACGGTCGTCAGCGGGATGAAGAGACACGCGAAGGCGACGCCTTGAAGGACGAGCACGCCCATGATGTCGCCTTGCGAGGTGTCGAGCGTGTAATGGCTCATCATCAGCGCGCTGATCGAGAAAAGGACGACGCCGAACGCCACGGTCAAACGCGGCGACACCTTGTTGTAGAGGCGCCCCACGACGGGCATGGCGACCATCATGACGAGCGAGCGAGGCATGAGCGCGATGCCCGACTGCACGGCCGTGAACCCGAGGAGCTCCTGCATGAAGACCGGCAAGAGAAATGTCAGCGACATGAGCATCGCGAACATCACGGCGCCGATGAGCGTTCCCGATGTGAAGACCGCGTCCTTGAACAAGCTGATGTTGACGGCGGGCACGGTCGCGGTGAGCTCACGGATCACGAACGCAGCCGTGGCGACCACCGCGATTGCCGTGCACGCCGTGATGACGCCGGAATCGAACCAGTCGTCCTTTTGGCCTTCTTCGAGGACGTACTGGAGGGTGGCCACACCCATCGTGAGGAGCGCGATGCCAGCCCAGTCCATGTGCTTGCGCTGCTTCTCCGCCATCGCAAGATTCGCGATGCGTACGTCCTCGGGCTCTTGCACGAACGTCGTCACCATGAAGAGCGCGAGTGCGCCGACGGGCAAGTTGATGTAGAAAATCCACGGCCACGAATAGTTGTCGACGATGTACCCGCCGATGGTGGGCCCGAACGCCGGGCCGATGACGACCGCCACGCCGAAGAGCGCCATCGCCATGCCCTGCTCTTTGGGCGGGAACGTCTGCCGCAAGATCGCCTGCTCCGTCGGCTGAAGCGCTCCCGCGCCGAGCCCTTGGAACATGCGGCAGACGACGAGCATCGGCAGCGAACGTGCGAGACCGCAGAGCATGGAGCCGATGACGAACATCGTGAGCGCGATCATGTAGACGCGCTTCTGCCCGAAGAAGCGGCCGAAGAATGCCGTGAGCGGCATGACGATGACGTTGGCGATGATGAATCCCGTCGACACCCACGTGATCTCTTCGACGGTGGCGCCGAGCGAGCCACGGAGGTGGGGTGTCGCCACGTTGACGATCGAGGAGTCGATCGTACCCATGAGGGTGCCGAACGTCACCGAGAGAGCGACGATCCACTTGTTGGTCGGAGGCCTCGCCGCCATCGTCCTCTCGAATTACCACGTAACGCCACGGCTCGCATGTCAGGACGCGAACAGCCTTGCGTCGATGTGTCTGCCGCGTCCGGCCGATGAGGCCCTACACGCAATTCAAAATGCTGGTTCGATTCCAGCCAGGCCGACCGCCTCTTGTTTTGAGGCCATCACCCCGGCCTGTAGCCAAATGGTAAAGGCACTCGTTTCGAGAACGAGGATCATCTGATCCGTGGCTTTCTCACTCGGGCGCGGCACTCTCGAGCCCTTGTTTAGGCGAGGGCGGCCTTGCTGCAGGCGTCGATGGTCCGGTCGATGTCGACTTCGGTGTGGGCGCCGGAGATGAACGCGGCCTCGAACTGAGACGGTGGCCAGTAGATCCCTGAGGCGAGCATCACGCGGTGCCAGCGGCCGAAGCGCTCCGTGTCACAGGCTTTCGCGTCGTTCCAATGACGGACGGGGCCTTTGCCGAAGAAGAGCGTGAGCATCGAGCCGACGCGCTGCACGCAGGCGGTCACGCCGTGCTTCGCCGCGGCGCGCTCGAACCCCGCCTG
>Ga0302325_10029205_pt1 | contig 11393 bp, 11 predicted proteins | sample Palsa_T0_2_FD_201948 | JGI IMG/M metagenome (GOLD analysis project Ga0302325, IMG submission 201948) | Peat permafrost microbial communities from Stordalen Mire near Abisko, Sweden - Palsa_T0_2 | ecosystem: Environmental > Terrestrial > Soil > Palsa > Peat permafrost | place: Sweden: Abisko... | reverse complement strand
AACTCGGCAACGGTATGGGTGTAGTGGCGAATCGTACGTTGGGAGAAGTTGCGCAGCCGGAGATCTTCCTGCATGCGTTGGCGTAGATGTGTCATGGACACCTCCTTCGGTGTCCAACACTCTATCCAAATGCCACAAAGGCATACCCTGCCGCGCTAGCGGCTTAGTGCAAATCGCGCAGTCCATCCTTGCATTCCCGTGATTTGGAGCGGAATGGCATCAACAATGTACTTGCCGTAGTGCTTCCGGCGGATTCCGCTCTCCTGGGCGAAATCGACCCTTGGCAGTTCGTGCGGTGGAACAGCCAGGACAGCTTCCCCCAAAACGACGCTTGGGGGCGCCAGACCCACGAACCGCTTGATCTCCCAGCCACCTTCGGGCAGTGACTGGAACTGATGCCGGTCGGTATCAAGCCAGTTCTCGAACTCGGTGCCGCTTCCAGAGTTCAGGTAACGATGGATGGCGATCCGGCCCGATCCATCCATGTATCCGGTGATGACGGGCCGGGATGGGTCCTCGCTCAAGTAGGCCGACACAACCGCGCGAGCCATGCTCAGCAATCGATGGATTTCGAGGACCGCGTCACGCAGGCTACCACGGATGGCGGTCAACGCTCGGTCAGGAGTCCGGATTTGAAACTCCCTAATGTCATTCGGCATTCGACACCTCCGGCATCGCAGTAATCGCTCTCAGTATCCCACAGCGATTGTCCATTGCAGGAACAACTTGCGTGCTAACCTTGACGATTTCAATCATTTTACATTATTCTGTATCAGTCAGTATTATTTTGCATCAGAGAGAGGCTGCATGGCTACAAAGAAGGATCTTGTTCGGGAACTGCGACTCAACAAGAGGCTAACGCAGGCGGATGTTGCAGCGAAAATGAGGATCAGCCAAGGGTCGTATTCGGCCATCGAGCGCGGACAAAAGCCGCGTGCCGTGGAGGAAGCGCTGACAACGATAAACCGCATGCGCACACGCACGGATCGAACCGATGGCGGGGCTGAAAAGACAGGCAGGCTTAAAGATTAGGTTAACCGGGAGCAGTGCAACCGTGGTGCGCTGACCACATGGCTGGCTGAAGAAGTGCTAATAGGAGGCACAATGGCGAAGAAAACAGTGGAATTCGATGCCCAAAAGAAAGTAAAGGTTCCTGTGGAAGTCAAATTCAAGACAAAGGCAGGTGCGCGGGTTGATTTTGACGCGCACAGACCTGTAAAGAAGACGGTCCACGTGAAGTTCAAAGCGAAGACTTCAGGCAAGTAGAAGCGTCGGGGCGTCTCGCACTCACGGTGGAACGTAGCATGCGGATGCGATGCTTCTACCCGCTTGCCGCTGTCCCAGCCGAACCGGCGAAGGTGGGGAGAGGGGCGCGGGGAGAAGGCGTCTCCCCCGCCAGAAGTTGCCGGGCGCGTGGAGGGGCCGTCTCCTAGCTGAAGGTTTCACGATCTCGCAATATTCTGAATACAGCATGACCACTCCCTCCCAGCGCCGACTGGACGATTAATTCGTGGCCGAGCTCGACCGCATTGCGGCGTGGCTTGTTCAGCAGGGAATCCGCCGGCAGAACCGTTTCCAGCTCTACCGGCAGAACATTGCTTGGCTCCAAGCGCACGATTCAGAGTCGGACCGCGCGCGGGTGCACGCCGATTTCGAGAAAAGGGGGCGGATAACGGAGGTCCTCTCCACGTTCGTCGAGACAATCGAGATGGTGGAAACAGTCCCGACTTTAATGGACGCGGGTATCGTGATTCCGGTCGACCTGCTGAAGAAGGCATTCTCGGGCTCCGTGGATACCTTTTCTGAAGATGCCCGCTCCAACCAGGCGAGAAATGCGATGTTCGAGCTGACCACGGGAGCGATGGCCGCTCGCCGGGGATTTTCTCTCGTCCTGAGCACGGCCAATCCCGATGTCCAATTCCAGTTCGAGAATCGGCGAGTGAGCATGGAGTGCAAGAGAGTCATCTCCGAAAGCAAGGTGCTCGAGCGAATTGAAGAAGGAATCGAGCAGCTGGCGAAATCAGTGCGGAGCGGAACCGACGATGTCGGCATCGTCGCTGTCTCACTGGCCAAGCTCTTCAATCCCGGCGATCGCATCGCGGTCGTTCCAGAGGGAACGCATCCGCATGATCTGCTCAGCCAGGAGCTACATCAACTTCTTCGGCGCGCTGAACCCGCGCTGGCGCGGCTGGCGCGACCGGCGGTGACCGCGATCCTCTTCTATCTATCACGCCCTTGCTATGTGCCCGGCGCAGGCTACACTCGCGCGAGCTGCGGAACGGTGTTTCCCATGAATCTCGATGAGCAAAGATTCCTGAGTCGATTGGCGTCGAACCTCATTGCCTGAACCCAAGGTTACGCTTCAGTCTCAACCCCCTCGCAGGTGGATCAGCGGGATGTGGCCGGGCCAATCTTCGAGTTCCTGCGCGGCAAAGGTCGCCCATCGCGCTTCGGTGTACACCACCCGGTCCGATTCGGTCAGCACGGATTCAAACAAATGGCCGGAATACCGGTTGCCGTCTTCGAGCTTGTGCGCGTCCCGAAAGGTTTCTGCATCAACCGCCGCCCAAAAGAGCTGTCCGGTCGCGCGCAACTTTGCAGTAAATGACACTGCTCTTTTCCCCTAGCTATCCTGACCATCCTCTCGGTCTCGATGCAACATGGTCGCATGACTCACTAGACTGAAATATGATGGATGCCAAACAGAAGCGGATCATCGAGCGGGACGTCAGTACACTCTTCTCCAAACGCGCCCTCCCCGTCCGGCCGACAGTAGAAGAGTGGACGGAAAATCCCACGATACGAACAGAGCAAGGCGACCGGCCCCTGTCGAACGTTGCCCTGGTCGCGCTGCGTCGAGTGACGTCTGTGATTGCCGACATTCCCGAGATACGAAGTTCATGCTCTCCCAAAGAAGTCGCCGAAGAGGTCTTCGAGCGCTATAGCGCGCGGATTGGGAGCACACTTCAGCCAACAGGCCAGGAATTCACAGACGATGTGGTGGGCGCGTTGCGCGCCAAGGTGAAGGTTCACCAACTCCTGATCGCAATCGAAGGGATCGATCTCGTCGATCAGGAGGCCATCGATCTGGGCAGCATGAAGATTTCGAAGGCCGATCCGAAGCTGCTCGAAGAAGTCGAATGGGGCGGAATCCTCAGCTTCGACTGGGTGTTCGAGCTGTTCAAGGACAAACTCTGGCTCACCGGAGCTAGTAAAGGCAGTCCCGCCGTGGCGGTGCGAACATTCGAACACCGCGCCGCCCTCACCGTCGGGCTGCTGGCCGTCTGTGGTGCGCTTCTCTACAAAGGTGCGATCTGGAGATCGCATGTGAGGCTTGCCTCCTCTCCATCCACCAAGGCAAGTTGGTCCATCTTGTGCTGGGAGCAGGGAGGCGCGAACCCTCATCTCATCAACAGCGGGGAGGGCAAACAGGACTTGCCATTGAGCGCAGAGTCGGTAGCCTATCTGCGTAGAGTCTGCTTCCTCGACCGAATCGTGGCTTTGATCGACGAAGACGAGCGAACCGAGGTTCAGGATGCCATAGTCCGCGCTTTGTACTGGTTCGGAGATGCCCACGGCGATCGAAACCCCGTCATGCGCTTCATCAAGCTGTGGACCTGCGTCGAATGTTTCTTCGCAATCGAGGAGGCCGAAATCACCGAAGCCAATGCACGCGGAATCGCCACACTTCTGACATTCACCGGCTATGGCATTGTTGAGCCGAAGGACTACTTCAAATTTAAGCGGAGACTCAAAGCACTCTATGGATTGCGATCAAAAGCCATTCATCGTGCGGAATTCGATTTGGTCGAAAACGCGGACCTCGAAGAGTTCTCCCACTGGGTAGCCTGGATGATCGTTTCGATGGTGGCCCTCACCGAGCGCGGATACAGAACGCTCGCAGACGTGAAAAAGCAAGTTCTTCGCCTCGATGCCATCAGCGCCAAGTCTGGAACAACAGAGTGAAGAGACTTGTCCCCACTCGGCGGCTCATCCGTTCTGGACGATTGCGACTGTTGACGGACTAAGCAATCGCTCATGAGCGGCGCCGACCCTGCTGAGACGATCTGACAGGTTGGTAATCCTGGCTGACAGGACCCGGGTTTCCGGCACAGCTGAGAAATAGCGCAGAAGATAAGGTGCTAACGTGTCCAACACAAGAATTGCGATTGGGCCAAAGCAGCGCTCATCGACATAGGAAAAGCTGGATTTCGGGCTAAACAAACCAGACTTCATATCGATTTCAAGATGGTTCTTATATAAGTCCACCCAGTTGCCGTGCACCGCGTGCGAGGGTAGTCGCATCATTGCCGTGTACTGCTCCTCTTTCCCAATCGCCTGAAGGCGTGCCCTGACACTGCCGGCCCACTCCCTGTGCTTCCGCTCGACATCCCCAATTTTCACGCCGGACAAGCGGCACACATCGTCGATTGAACTCAGCATCCTGCCTTCAATAGGCAGTACCCTCCCTCCACGAGCTGCAATATTCTCCTGGATCGTGTCATAAGGCTCACGTTCCGGTCCCAACCCAAGCGTGACGAATTTGTCAAAGTAGGTATCATCGTTGGTCGTGACAAGAAACTCAAGATTGATGGCTGCCTCCAAGATCGACCGATTGAGAGCAGCCACCACTTCAGCCCGATTCCCGCCCGCGCTCAACTGTGTGACAACAATCATGAATTTGCTGATTCTGACTAGCAATCCGGCACAAATCGCCTGATTTCTAGGCCATCCTCCATTTTTCGCAGCATCGTCGTCGAGGAGGTGAGATGCAAGATTCACGACGCTCACAGCTTCTTTGTAGACATCGAAGGACAGTTCATTCACCTTCTCGACGTCGATTTCATTCTCGACGCCGAGGATGTCGACGGCAGGCAGAAGCTGTTCATCGAGCGCTGCCGCGGTTCCTTCCACCAAGTAATTCGATTCGTCCATCGAGCCAACCTCGTCTGCTTCGTGACGTTATGCTACGCGTGCGCAGAACCGCTGCGAAAGAAAGGTTCCCCTCAAGGAGCAGGTTCGTCCCGTGCAACTGGAGCTTCTTGCGTAACGCTGCGGCTACTGAAACCAATCAAATCTTCCACATCTCATCTGCGTCGTACGTGTGCGATAGAATCCCGCGCACCGGCTCGATGAGTGAACAGGGCTGATACAAACAACTGACATCTCCGGTCGGCAGCAGACGGCTCGGCACAAACCGACTACTGATTACCGGTCTTGATGATTTGAGTTGTCCATCGTTCTAGGGAATCTTCAAGTAGTCGGCGCAGGGTTTGTAGTTGCTGATCTTCGCGGTGTTGTTTTCGATAACACGTTGGAGCATTCTTTTTGCGATCATGCTGGCTGAAAGCCTTCCGCACGAAAGTTTCGTTTGCTCGCTGAATAAATTTTCGCCAGATTCTGCGAAAGAAACAAGAATCTGTTCATACCATTTGCGATGGGCAACGAATGTGGGGCACGCGATGTCTAGGCAGCAACGATCTTCTATGATCAATCTCACCTTCTCGCGCCAACAGGCTATTTCAAGAAAGACGAACCATCGGACAGCCACTTCCTCTGAATTTTCGATGGCAGATAGCATGACCTGGCTTGTGTCCGGCGAGACGCGAGCAAGCCATGTTCCTCGGATCAGGTCCACCGCGAAATACAGCTTGGAAAGATCACCGGGAATTTCCTCCAAGTCGCAACGCCACTGTTCGATATACCGCTCGCGTTGAAACGGAAGTAGCTGGGATGCTGCGCATTTGATCATCGCATCGCAAATCTTCGGTCGCAACGCCTTGACCTCATCCGCAAGCAGCTTTCCGAAAACCGATAGGGCGAGCGCCCCGACCACAGTCAAGATTGCCATTGAAGCCTCCCGCTGGCGGGAACGAGCAAAGCGAATGCCGCTCGGCTCTGCAACACTCCAAAAGAGGTCATTTCGTAAATGCGTTTGCGCGGTCTGCCCTCTTTGGACGGATCTATCTTTTCCCACGCGCTCTTGAGCCACTTTGCAGATTCAAGGCGCATGAGAATTGGATACAAAGTGCCGGAAGCGAGTCCCGTTTGCTTGGCGATGTCCGCCCCCGACAGCCCCGTCGAAGGGTTATCGAGAAATCGCCCGAGCACTTGGAGAGTCGGCCCTGAGAGACGTGGTGAATCCATGCCCATATACGAAACTCTACATAGGGTGACGACATCTGTCAAGCCTGACCAGGTTGTGGTTGGTCGCCAAACCGTCTCTAACCCTGCTTTTTGCCTGTTGGTGGCTCCAGTCTTCGACCGGTGGATTCCAATACCCCGGGTCCTACATCCTTACCCTGACGCTCGCTTCGCCGCTACCCATCCTTCGTAAGAGCCGTATGCGTAGACGCGCATGTACGGATCTCTCCGGGAGGCGACCTGTGAAGGCCGTCCCTACCGGGACCGGAACTCGAAGGATTCGGAAGGTGATTTGTCCAAGGCGTGTTGAGCGCATCGGCGATCGGCAGCAGGAGTAAGCGGCCGCGAGCGATCCTCTGCTGTTCCGTTCGACGATGTTGTCCACTCCACGAATCTCGTCCTGCGGTTTCCACTTGACATCCAAGTGGCAACTATGTTCACTTGAATGCCAAGTGAAGAAAATGTCCATGCAGATTCTGCAAGGTACTCTCGATCTCATGATCCTCCGCACCCTTACAACCATGGGCCCTCAGCATGCCTATGGCATCGCCAGCAGGCTCCAGCAGGTCTCGGAGGACGCCTTGAATCTCAACCAAGGCACCATTTATCCGGCTCTCGTCCGGATTGAGCAGCGCGGCTGGACCCACGGCTCCTGGGGCAAGACGGAAAACGGTCGCGAAGCGAAGTATTACGCCATCACCAGGGCGGGGTTGAAGGCGCTCGATAAAGAAACCGAACGCTGGCGCCAGATGTCCGGCGTGGTTGAAAAGCTGCTAGCGGAGGAACAGTAACCATGGCGCATTTGAGCAGAATCTTCGCCAAGCTGCGCAATCTCGTCGCCAATAAGCGCGCCGAAGAGGACCTTGCACGCGAAGTCGCGTCGCACCTCACCCTTCTCGTCGATGAATTCGAACGCCGCGGCATGTCGCCTGAAGAAGCAAGGCTAGCTGCGCGATGCGCTTACGGCAGCGTGGAGCAGGCAAAACAAGCACATCGCGATGAACGCTCTCTGTTGTGGATCCAACAAACCATGCAGGACCTGCACTATGGCCTGCGCACATTGAGCAGGAGCCCCGGCTTCACCATAACCGCTGTACTCACGCTTGCCCTCGGCATCGGCGCGTGCACCGCCATCTTCAGCCTGGTGAATGCGGTGCTGATCCGTTCATTGCCATACGGCGACGCAGGCCGGCTTGTCTATCTCTACACGCCCAACCCTCAATTCAACCTGCCGGCAGAAGTCTTTGGTCCCGCTTATTCTGACTTCTACGACTTGAAGAAAGAGAGCATCTCTTTCCAGGATATGGCGGCCTTCGACGAGTCGGTCTTCAGCCTGGCTACGCAGGGCTCTGCAGAGCGTGCAAGCACGGCGCGGGTAGATGGCGATTTCTTTTCGACATTCCTTGCATCGCCGCAACTGGGCCGGGCAATTACTCCCAGCGACAATCAGGTTGGTCACGAAAAAGTCGCCCTGATTAGCCACGCTCTCTGGCAATCCATGTTCGCGTCCAGCGCGAACATTCTCAATCGCACACTGCTCCTCGATGGCAAGACCTATCAGATCATCGGTGTCATGCCGCAGGGGTTCGAGTATCCGCATTACTCCGACTTGCCCTATGGCAACGCGCAGTACAAAACAACCCAGATATGGATCCCACTGGCTCTCACTCCCCATCAAATGGACGACCGTGACAGCGCCAGCGGCAATGCTGTCGCCCGGCTCAAGCCCGGGGTTTCAATCGCACAGGCGCAAGCGGAGATGAGCACCCTCATGGCGCGCCTCGATAAGCTTCACGACGCGCGCGTGCACGGATGGGGTGCCAAGGTCGAGAACTTCGTAGATAGCACCGTCGGCCATGTGCGTTCGCTGCTTTGGCTGCTGCTCGGTGCGGTGTCGATCGTGCTGCTGATTGCCTGCGGCAACGCTGCAAATCTTCTCCTTGCTCGCGCTGCCAGCCGCATGCGCGAACTCGGCGTGCGCGTTGCGCTTGGGGCGGGACGCAGCCGAATCATCCGGCAACTTCTCACTGAATCGCTGATCATCGGTCTCGTGGCGGGAGGAGTTGGGATTTGCCTGGCCGACGTTTTCCTACGCGTTCTGCCGCATCTCAATCCGGGCAATATTCCGCGCCTCAATGAAGCAACGCTCGACACACGCGTGTTGTTCTTTACCGTTGCCGTGTCTGTGTTGACGAGCGTGCTCACGGGCATTCTGCCGGCATTGGCCGTGTCGCGCATCAACCTGATTGACTTTCTGGCAACAAGCAGCAGCCGCAGCGTCGCCGGTGCGCATACGCGCGTCCAAAGCACGCTCATTGTCGTGGAGTCAGCGCTGGTGGTGGTGCTGCTGGCCGGGGCCGGTCTATTTATCCGTAGCTACATCAATGTGGTGTCGGTCGACACAGGCTTTTCGCAATCCACCGTTGCAATGAACATCGAGCTCGACGCGCGGTACAGCCAGCTGCATGGCGTCGAGTTCTTCCATAATCTTTTCGCGAGAGTGGAAGCGCTGCCTGGAGTACAGACGGTGGGAGGAATCAGCAACTTGCCGCTCAGTAACTCCGAAGACCTACGCGAATTCGAGGTTGACGGATATCCAAACCAAAAAGGTCAGTTGGTCGAATCCTGCGGGGTCACGCCGCGGTACGTTTCAGCCATGGGCATTCCGCTTGTCGCGGGGCGCTTATTTACGCAGGAAGACAAATCCGATCAATCTGTTGCAATCGTCAATGAGAGCTTTGCGAAGAGATATTTTGCCAATCGCAACCCGATCGGCGGGCGCGTCAGCAGAGAGAATGACCACACTCGATGGAGCACAATCGTCGGCGTGATTGGCGATGTGCGCGACTCGGCACTGGAGAAAGCGCCGGAGCCCCAGATTTATGAACTCGATGGTGATTTCGAAGGGGGTTACATCGCTGTCCGCTCAACCCTTCCGGCAAAGTCCTTGGAAGCAACCATCCGTTCCACGTTGCATTCCATCGATCCGAGTATTGCTGTCGGCGATATTCAAACAATGGCTGATCTGGAGTCCGAAGCCAGCGCACAGCGCCGCTTTCAGACATCGCTCCTCTCGGTCTTCGCCGGCATCGCACTCTTTCTGGCGCTGGTCGGTCTCCACGGGCTCATGGCGTATTCCGTCAGCCACCGCACTCGCGAGGTGGGCATTCGCATGGCGCTCGGTGCGCAGCGGACGGACGTGATGCTTCTTGTGCTCAAGAAGGCCGCGTTGTTGCTTGCGCTGGGTCTCGTCTCCGGGCTCGTTGCCTCGTGGTTCGCCACGCGCGCCATTCAGGCATTTCTCTTTGGTGTCGGCCGGCACGACCCAATTACAATCCTGTCCGTCTGTGCCTTGCTCGCAGTCTTTGGCTTGATCGCGGCCATTGTTCCCGCGCGTCGGGCCGCCTCCGTCGATCCCATGCAAGCACTTCGGACGGAGTAGAATGTGCCCTGCATCGATGCCTTAGGGGTCGCCTAGAGCGAATAGAACAAAGGAATTAGCAAGCCGTTCGGCCGGTCTTGTTGTGTTTCGGACGTCGCCAAACCATCTCCAACCCTTGGCCGGCGCCTGCCAGCGGTTCTGAGAAGGCCAAAGACGGCGTTGGAGACGGTCACTCGGGCACAACCGGTCGCTTAGCGTTTTAGTTGGACTTATCGAGACGTCGATTGCTCTGGCGAGTTCAGGACGGCACGGAATCGCCCGGGAGTTCGCCCACACACGTTGTTTCGGTCTTGCAATTTGCCTCATGAGCGGTTTACTTCTGGGTGAATAGGGGCCGAAAAAGGAGATTCCGGTTGATGAATTCAGCAACAGCGACGGCATTGAAAGTTATTGCTTTGCATTCCCTAGTGCACGGGTTCACTCTCGCTTGCGTTGTGCTCGCATCTACAGCGCCAGAATCAACTGTTCAGGCCATTAACGGCGACCAGGGAGTGACGAAGGCGAGAATCTATGTTGATCCAGATATTCGCGTCACCTATGACGGCGACGTCGTGCACATGGAGGCGTACGTAACAGCGTCAGTGACAAATCCTGATCTGTTGTTCGCGGGCGGTGAATTGATTGTCCCCGGCCGCTCCCGCTCAGCCACTGAAGCGCGGCTGTATCGGAGCAATGACGCTGGGGCAAGTTGGACATTCATACTACTTCCGAATGAAGTGAACGGTGGATGGGATAACGCAATTGCCGGCGCCGTCGGCGATACCGCCTATTTTCTTACAAGTAATATGGACAAAGGCCTGACCGTCTACTCCACTTCTGATGGAGGGAAAACTTGGACCTCAGCGGTCCTCAAGGGTACTGATGGTTGGGATCGACCCCAAATTGCTGTGGACGCTACCAATGGCATGTACGGCGGCCGGCTCTACGTGGCCGCCGAGGCAAGCGATGGCGTAAGAGTTATGTATTCGGTGGACGCTGGTCGCACATTTAGACCTCCAGTGACGGCATGTCCCCACCCTGACGCGTGGAACGCTGCAACGGAACCTAGCCCCCTCGTGCTAAGCGATGGGACGCTCGTAGTTCCATGTGCACCCTACCCCAACTACCCTCAACGGGCTGCTTGGAGCGCGGGCGAAGTAGGTATCGTGACCTCATTCGATGGCGGACAAACATTCAAGCCTTTCAACAAGGTCGGTGTAGTACACCACCAACTGGACCAGAATATGTACGCGGCCAGGTTTCGCGGTGACGTACTTATGTCCGGAAATTTCATGCAGGGTCCTTCCTTTGCCGTTGCGCCACCCGGTGCCCCCTTCGCTGATCGGATATACGCCGCATGGCAGGACATCATTTCGGCGTCTTGCTCTCGGTTGGTCCTGTCATGGTCGGCTGATCATGGGTCGACCTGGAGCACTCCGATTGATGTGGACTCACTTGGCAGTACGTGCGATGGAGTAGCTGCTCGACAAGGCGTGCCCATGCTGGGTGTCAATCTTGAAGGAGTGGTGGGGGTTGCGTGGTTCGATGGACGTTCCGCTGTCGAACATAAAGGATATGATGTCTATTTCACCGCGTCATTGGACGGAGGCAATACGTTCCTCCCGCCGGTGCGAGTTTCCTCAGCGACTTCCATGCCGATAGCCGGACTCAACATCACGCCGGCGGCGGACATCTCAGAATCATCACGCCAAGGCGAAGCTGTTCTGTCAATGACATCTCCATTCAGCCAGCGAGCAACGGGCGGAGACAATTCCAGCATGGCGGTTGATGCTTTGGGTCGGTTCCACCCTTTCTGGGCAGACGCACG
>Ga0302325_10029204_pt1 | contig 11393 bp, 10 predicted proteins | sample Palsa_T0_2_FD_201948 | JGI IMG/M metagenome (GOLD analysis project Ga0302325, IMG submission 201948) | Peat permafrost microbial communities from Stordalen Mire near Abisko, Sweden - Palsa_T0_2 | ecosystem: Environmental > Terrestrial > Soil > Palsa > Peat permafrost | place: Sweden: Abisko... | reverse complement strand
TGTTCGACTCAGTAATCACTATTCCCCAGTTCTGAAGTCTTGACAGTCCTTGTATTCTTCCTCCATAGAATCTTCCCAAGTTAGCCGTTCAACTTCATTGTCGTCGATGACGTTGTATTTTAAGAATCTCACACCAGGCCACCTCACATCTTAGAAATGCTTAATTCCAATTATCAATAGAATTGTAGTTACTCTAGTTGGTATTTATGCCACCATCCAAATGCATGCATATTATGCAAACGCCTATCTACCGATGTAAGTCCCGTATAGTTATAATGTCTCCCATCCCTGAGATTTAGCATGTCCGTCAAATGAGCGCATACCCCGGCATCAAAAACAGCTTCCATTCTACGGGCTACCCCTGTTTCAATAGCCTGCTTTAACAAGTGCGTCCGAACAACTCTGTCATATCGCACTTGACTCAAATACTGCGGTTGCCCCATTCTACCACTTAGCATTAGTATACCGATCCAAATACCTGAGATCTTTTTCCGTCTCCCCGTGGATATTCAAATACGGTGCATCTCTGAATTCGCCTTGTAGATGTGCTGTGTCGCCGGGAGGTTTCCGAAGAAAGACAACCTGACATTTCTTCATCCATAAGAAAACACCTACTGATTGTGAACATCTATGGTTAGTCGTAGCACAGGTACGATTTATACTCTTCGCGATGAATATTCATCTCACCGAACTGGTCGCTCGAGCAGCATACCGATTGAACACACACGATCTCTCCACAAAGTAAACACATTGCCGGGTCGTCAGGCACTTGTTGGCATTTCGGACAACGGTATTTGCTCGCTAACTCAAGGAGAACGTCGAATCGCTCGGGCAAGCCAATTGGTTCGAAGATAGCCGGATGATGTAAGTTGAGAATCGCTTTTGTATGGAATCTTCCCCGTGCGGTGGTCCAGTTCTGCACCAATAGAGACAATGAGTCATTTGTTGTTGTTATGTTCAGGTCAACCACGTCCGCCAAGGTAGGTAGTCCAAGGAGACGGCACAGTCGGTCAGACTCTGGTTCATCCTTTGCATCGTCAACTTGGCTGAATATAATCCCTTCATAGACGTGCGTAAATATCGTCGCTTTCCGCAGGAAGGGAAGAATGAACCTCTGCAACATGCGATACATCCCCGTCAACAATCTCTCCGAAGGTTCTCTTTCGAATCGTCCGACCAAATACCTGAGTAAGGAGCGAGAGCCGGGTGGGATGCCGTTCAGATCTGATGAAAATTTAGGATCTTCGAGAATCAGCTTCATAAATAATGGCGACTCGAGAACAGCCAAACAGATTTTCGTAACTTCGGCAACATAATGGAATAAAAGTAAATCGCCGATTCCAATATCAAATGCATGAGAACTTAAGCCACTTGCAATGACAAATCTCTCAAATATGTCGGTTTCGAGGAGCGGGGACAGTTGAAAATCCCCGTTATCGTTGTATGGTAGTAACTGATACATGCGTTCTAGATGCTTTCGAAATTGCTTTAACCAGAATGACTTCCTTTCGGCTCCATCTCGGAATACAAGCATCGTACGCACTGTCTCAGCGAGTACACGCAATAGCATGAGATCTTGCGAAGATAATAAACCAAGGACCGCGGGCTTCAAGTCCGTTTCAGTTTCTCTAGCACTACCCCGCTGCTCAATTTCCAAGGTTGTGATCGTGCCCGCAAGTAGTACGGAGAAGACGTCACCGTCTGCATCTAGCCGATTGTCGTTGTGCCTGGCATTCAAGCCTTTGAGAACTTCATGATATATTCTGAGGCGACCATGATCATTTTGTTTGTTGTACTTGAGAGACCCCACCTTATCGGTTTCATGAACATTTTCCGTATACAAAGAAGGAAACAGCCGGGGAAGGACATCGATCACTCTATTGTCGAGGTTCTGAAGCGACAGACTATATTGTAAAGTGGGCGAGGATCGCCTGAATTGCTGGAGGGACTGCAAAGAATTTTGCAAAGTCAAATTCCCCCAGACTGGAGATGACATTCGTCGATTAATACCCTCCTTCCAGACGATTGGCAATACATTATTTGAAAGAGCTCTACAGAGAGGACACAGGAACTCCCCTGCTTGAACATTCTCGGGGTGATTGCGTGGGAGCACACTATTGCGAGGAAGAATGCTTTTGAAATAGGATTCCCAACAGCGATAGTGGAGCAAATGACCGCAGGTCGTGGCCGAAAGACCTCTATCCTCTCTGCCTTTGAGTGGGAAGCCTTTACCGAGCGCCTTTTCTGTAATGACTTCGATCCTGTTTTCGCTGTTGACAATATTACGTGTGCCGTACCAGTTGGCTTGACCGAACGGCCGTGGATGAGGTCTGTCGAGGCTAGTCGGCGTGTCGGCCGCTTCTGATACGAAGTCCTCGTCGTTAAGAGGAGTATGACGAAATAAGGGGCTTTGGTGAATCATGATAGGTAATCCATATGGATCGTCTTCGTTGGTTTCTTCCTGACACAGAATACATGTGCCACTGGGGAAGGGAAACGTACTGACAGGACTGCTCTCATCCACATCCATTCGGTCAATCTTCTCGTAATCGTTTTCTGACTCTGAATCGTGCATAAGACCCTTATGGCTTTCCTGAAATTTCGACTGCGCCAACTTCATCCTGTTCAAAACCTCCATTTGTCGCTTCTTGGCCAAGGCTTTTCTATGTTCTGTTTCTGCTGCCGTAATCGAGTCCCTCACTCCCGAGAGAGCCATATTAACCGATGGTAAAGAATCGAACCAATCTGGGTCGATAGGCCGCATTTTTGACAGCACGCAGCGCAACTTCGGATAGAACGAGGTGAATTGAGTCTCACTCAATGTAGCCAGAAGCGCATGGATGAGGGATGGTGTATAATCGGATGTTATCGATTGTCTCGCGTTTCGAACAAAATCAGCCTTGGTAGAATCATCCATAACGGCAATCAAACACAGATACAGCGCTTGGTCGAGAATAGTTTCCGAGGGACATGCGACGGAAAATCTTATAGCACAGAAAACTACTCTGATGAACATCTGTGTCCCCAGGACCTTGGTCAAACCAGCAAAAGGGCCCATTATTGGTTGGAGGACCCGGGCAGGAGGCTCGATTACTCTGTTGGCTTCCAGAATGCCATGAGAAGCCATGAGATTCAGGAGAACCTTTTCGCACTCGACACTCTGATTCCGCGTATAGCCTCGATAGTGGGGATCCACCAGAGAGTAATACTCAGGTTTTAACTCGAACATCCCAGGTTGACTATCCGTTGCCGGATAAAAATGCGCCATTTCTAATAAACTCTTGGGGAAATGATCGTCAACGTCGACCTCTGTGTGCTGCCTAACTTGGAGTGAGATCTCCGAGTAGGGCAGTTTCTTGAAAATCAGGCGATGTGCGATTTCTCGTCTAATAATGGATTCTGCTGACTCGCCCAAGGGCGTATTTCTTTCGTTCATGAGATGCAGGAACATCTGAAAGAACTCCTCTATCATCACCTTAAGACGTTCATCGCGATAGATGGGATGCTTCCAGTTAGATGCCACCGGTTTGGTTAGCTGTTGTACGAGGTCGTATCGATCTAACATTGCTAGGAGCATTGTCTCCGGGGGCAGAATGGCGAAGGCCCATTGCAGACAGATGAAGTCGCTGCATGATTTCGAATGCGCGAAATGTAGGTTATAAAGACCCAACTGTCGTTGCATGACAAACCCGTTTCTGGTCCACAATTTGGCGCGAATTTGTGAACAAAAGACGTTCGCTCGTAAGGGATAATCGACGCAGGTAAGTATAGTCAGTTCTCTAACTGGAATCCACCAATCCCAGTCCGTGGGCTTATCCCGGTCTTTCTCCACGATCTTGGAGACAAGTAGCGATAACATCCAGTTGAGAGGAAAGTGCAGGCTAACATACTCCTCCGCCACTTTGAAATCCACTAGACTCACATCATAGACCTGATGGAATCGAATGGGCCCAACAGGATCGGAATGTGGGTACTGATTTATCTGACCACCTCCGCATCTGTGAAAGGTTTTTTCCAGTGTGGTACGCAGAGCCCACATCAGCTCCTCTCGGGTTGCATGTTGATACCCATCTGACAGGTAGGTCATGAGACGTGTAATTGGAGACGTAATGTTGTGAGCTACTTCCCATTGATTCGATTCGTACTCACGATGCTGTCGCGTTTCCCTTTTCTGTGCGTGCATGCCTTGGAAGAGGGAGAAAATATGGAGAAACTGCATTAACCAGTTCTTTTGCTTTGAAATCATTTTTTTCACCGCCTCATTTCCGAGGAGAAGATGCACCTCTTCCATAATTTCCACAATTCGAACATCAGGTCTCCAGATATTGTCTTCTTCATGGTCTCGGGCTCCACGAAAAGGTCGGGTCGGGCAGACTTCGTTGGGCCGGCCGATAGTGCCCTCGTTGGTAAAATAGGTGAATTCTATTGCAAGGAGGTGCGTTAAGAACTGATAGCGTTCAACCAGCTCCAGCGAGATTGAAGGCGTTGTGAAGATTTGTACTCCGAGCTTCGTGACCGAGAGATGAGGTTCGCGATCGAATTTTAGCCAAAGATGGCACAGCTGTGCAAAATCCCGGGCAAACCGGATGCCTACAGTCAGACAATGCAGGAAGATATATTCTACCTGTGATTCTCTTCCAATTCACCGTCCCCCAATGATCCACCTCGGAACCTGCAACTTTTGCTTTGCCTCCGAGTAGACATCCTAGTATGATCGACTTCACCAATAATCTCAGACTCTTCCAAAGTCGTGCATCGAAAAATAGAAGCCAGTCAAGGCGAATATACTCTCCTTCCACCCATCTTTCTTCTGGTGGGCCAGTATCAGGTAGACTGGTGACCCAATCGGGTGCGCGGACTTGCTCATGCTCACTGTAGGCATTCTCTAACTCCACTCGCGGATCTTTGCTTGTAATACCTCTGCGCCAACTCCCTGCTAGTACTTGGCACATAACCTCCCGAAGGACCATCTCATCTCCGCCAACATTCACACCAATACACATACAATCCGCAAGCCAACGGAGGACATATCCACCCAAACACTCTCTCAAGAAATCTCTTTCAGTACGTATACTGCAGAATAGACCAATTTTCATGACCGCTTGCGCTGCATTCACCACCGCCTTCAGATCAGGACTTCTCATGATGGCTTCGCGTCCAGAGGCGTTTATATTTGTGGCAACGCTCAAGGCAGCTTCCTCGTCATATCTTCGAGGATCGATTCGAAAGAGTTGCCCAGTAACATCGGCATATGAATGCACCTCGTCATTGTATAAGATTGCAACCCAATCGCCATGGTCATTTTCCTGCCCAGGGGACAGATTTTCATAGTCGAGCCGCGACCATTCTTCGAAAGCAACGCACATTTTCTCGCACATGTCCTCTTTGATCATAGGTGTCGGAGTGAAAACGTCAATGAAAAAATCCAACGCTGTCTGCATCGTTTCTTTGATTGACTGTCTGAATTCGTCGGGAAGAGACGGAAGTTCTTCGTCAGGCGAGGAAGGGACGTGAATACCGCAATGGGGAGCGCCAGGTTTGAATGACTCCGGGTCGCCGCAGTCGCAACATCCGCCAGAGCCATTACCTACTAGCATCGTTACAGAGTGCTTTCGGTGGTCCTGGGTATTGAAACATTTCGAACAGATGACAACAGTAAGATCCGCACAGCATTGTCTAAATCAGAATTGAAAATCATGGCAGCCATACTTGCAGCGATAATATGTCTCTCCCTTCGCAAACACATGGCCACAGCACCGGTTCCTTACACTTGGGCTATCACCTTGCGCGTTTTCGAGCAGCACGTCGGACAGATTGGGTCCCATCTTTCCATTTGGGTATAGAAGTGAAAGGTTGTCTTTATTGAAGCCGACCATAGCTGCATAGAGGCACTTGAGAGTAATCAGCTTCATATCCGGCCCTGGACATCTGCCGCCCGGGATATCGTAGATGATGCCTCTACTAAGCAGATACCGCAGCTTCGACGCGATCGTCCCGGCAGGAAGATGTATTTGAAAGGGATCAAATTCAGCTCCTAACTGTTGCTGGTCATCGTGTGGCCATAAATGCTGGTAGAATTGACCGTCCTCGTTGTCCCGGGCCGCGGCCATGCTGGGTCGTCGTCTTCGCTTTTGGTTCTGAGAAGGTACGATCGATTAATCACGACGAGGATCAACGGCTGGCTCGCATTCAGCATTGAAAAGTTCAGCTGACATAAGCCGGAATCGGACATCAAACTTGAAAGTCGAGTGGCAGCAATTGTCCATCTTCACCCGCCCCATCTGCTTCCGCCGTCTCTCACTTCAGTTGGGCTTCTGTCACACACTCAATTGAGAGAACACAAGATGAGCTCCGTAAGTGGCCCTCATCCAATTCTTCTCATGTCCCAACGCTGATGATGGTTAGATTGCGAACGGAATCTACAACTCTCTTTTCCGACGGAATTCGGTTTACGTCGCATCCATCTTCGTCGCCGCTTTTGGCTTTGAAATGTACGTGTATGCATTGCATCGCACTGATTAATAGGGCATTCATGACCGGAACACAGAAATTCTATGACAATTGGAACCGAGGAGTAGGCATTTGTCTGGAGCCTTGCTGACCACTAGAAACAATGGAAAGATATCCGTCACAAGTATACCAACAAGGACTCAGACGATGAGTGAGAACAGCTTCTCGCCGTGGTTGGGTTGTGAACGATTCTAGATGATGATGTCTCAATGTAAAATACCTAGAGCTCAAATTCCAAGCTGCGCCTTGATAAGTTGACAACCACTGTTCCCTATCCAGTCCAATGATGCCTGTAAACGGGTGAAGGGTGAAGGGTGAGCCAACATGTGCGAAGTGCGTGCGAGAGCATCTCATTTGCTTAGAAGTGTAATATGTCATCTCATTGCCCGGATTCTATTCTACAGCCTCACTGTCTTCCAATTTCATTTCCGCCAGCTCCTTCTCAAACACCTCGAGCATTTTTATCTTTGCCAGTTGACTATCCTCGAGCTTGTCACCTTTTGCAGCTCGATCTCTTAACTCAGTAGCCTGTCTTATCTTTTTCCTGAGCGCCCTTGCCTTCTTCTCTGGATCCTCTTGTCCAATCCCCTCCACCTGCACAGACGTGTCCTGTATTGATCGCTTGTCGTCTGCCTCTGCGCCCTGACCAGGCTTCTTTGGCCGCCGCCGTTTCTTGTCGCCGCTCTCTGAGGTTTTTGCCAAGCCAGGCGGGACGTAGTTCCTGTGTCCGTATTGATTAGAACGGAATGTGTCTGCCTTTTCGTTTTTGTACGCCGCGATATCTTCCGCAGGAGTGTATCCCTGCTTTACCTTTCTTTCCGGGCGAACGGTGCCGTCTGGACGCACTGAGGCAGGGATGATACGCTCTCCTGACCTCGTAGTCTGGATGCCGGAGGTCGGAACCTGTTTGGGCGGCATCCTTGGGGGTGGTGAAAGAACGGCGGTTGGAAGGGATCTGCAAGCACACAAAATTTACAAAACAGCTTGAAGATAGCGTCGCTTTTTATAATGAAGAAACAAACGACCATTAATACTCCTAATACATTGAACGAAAAATCCGCTGCCCTTTCAATGAAAGTTTTGTCCCCCAAAATCCTAATATCTCCACTCCTACTCCAAAGTCACTCCAAACGCTGAAAATCCCTCCGGAAACCCAATTATTCAAGACTCCAGATTGAATAAGAAATGCGAGGGTATCGATAACAGGAGCATTAAATCTATGCAACCAAGATGATGGCTCCGAATACCAATGCCATAATACTACCAGGGGAAAGCCTATGACTCGATGAGCTTGAAGGGAGGCTGTTAATCGTAGGGCCAGCCGCTCCCGTGGTTTTCGAACCAGCTCCTGATCCGGTGCCAGTGGCTTTGCTACCTGAACCAGACCCACTTGCTGCAGCGGAGCCTGATGGTTCTGATGGGCTGTCAGGGGCCGAGGCCGTCGCAGAGGATTTAGAGGATGCAGAGGACTTGACAGACGCTGACGCACTTGATGAGCTGGCGACCGAGGAAGAGCCCGAGACACTCACGGCGGCATTACTGCCTTTGATGGAGGCCGCGCTACCGGACAAATCACTGTATGTGTAACTTGATGCGGGATTGGCGTTAACGACTGTGAGACTTTGGACCGTCATGACGTACGGCGCGCCATCGAAGGTGGTTGCGCCGCCAGCCCAAGTGACTGTTCCGGCAGGCTCGCCAGCACATCCACCGCACCAGGTGCCGATACGGATCTGACTGGGGGTCTGAGGATAGGCACCTCCAGCAGCGGAGGCGAGGACTGTGCGGACGACAGTGCCATCAATTATCCATTGAATCTGGGTTGGGCTCCAGTCGATCGAGTAGGCTAACATTAGCTCCGCAATCAAGAGACGATACTATGGAAAGTTGTTTGAGGGTTAGCGACATTGTGAACGCCTCCGTGGCTGTAGTCGGCAATACCCCGGTAGAAAAAGTTGGATTGCACGTTGGTGGTGGTGCCTCCGACCCATTCCCAGTCAATTTCGTCGAGACAGTCCGATTGCAAGATGAATGCAGAGACGATTCCTACGCCAGGGGCCGCCTCGATAACGGCGGTCACCGTTCCGAAAAATATATAATCTGGAAGGTCAATACGATCCAGACAACGGGTTACCTTTGGTAGCGAGCGTCGGTGCCTGTCCCGTTGCATCGATGGCGAATTTCAGCCCCGTGCTGTCGATGGTAATTTGGGAAGCGTCTCCCAAGACCGTGAAGTCGTTGATGTTGGCTCCAGCAGCCTGGAAATTAAAGGTGGTCGTTCCGTTCGAGAATCCTGGATCTGCGGGACATGTTGTTTTTGTGGGGTCGCAAGAGGTGGAAGTCTGCGCTGCGATGAAGGCAGGCAGCAGTGCGAGAAGAGCGGAGATAAACAACATACTGTATTGTGTGACGAAAGCGGTACGAAAAGGAAATAGTGAATTAACAATTGACTGTGAACCGGGAAACGACAGTCGACTTAATAGCGCTGAGGTCGGGTATTATCGAGATCAGGAGCGACGAGGAGGCTGGGGGGGAAGATGCGACGCAAGGAGGACGGACTGGATGTTCTGCACGGACAAAGACCCAAAGGAGCGATGGGAAAGGTTTGTGCAGGCGACAGTGCAGGTAAAATAGGGGGTGGCCGGTTTATCTGTGTGATATTGCAGAGAGGGCCTCAGCGCGCCGGGTCTTGGCCAAGAAAAAACAGAGTTCAGGAGAGCATGGCGGAGAGTTAATTTGTTACGAGATTAATCAGGGCCGATTGTTGCTAAGTATAACCGCGCGCGTCAGCCAAACACTCATATTTAGGCTCAGCCCCCTTTCTCTTTCGCCTTGCGCCGGTAAAGCTGTTAATATTAGACGCGGGTGGCTGGCATGGTGTCCGCATGCGTCACTTAATTGGCCCAATCAGACGAGCTCAATTTCTGCGGCCCACCATTCAGGGGGCGGCTGGTTAGTCAGGAAGGAGACATGTCGTGTCCTTCGTGTCGCTGCTCGCTTGCACTGCGTCAAACGTCGCTGTCGGAGCATTGGCAACCGCTCAGGAACGCTCCAACGGACGCTCAGAAATGTGAGTCTTCCTCAGGCATGCTACAACGCTGGCGGCCGTTGGAGCTGAGGCAGTTCACCTGACTAATCTTGTCCCGCAAAAAATGTCAATCTCAATTTAAATAAGACAATACAATACGGGCCCGTGCAACGAGGCAATAAAATATGCCTCGGCGACCATGCGCATTCATTCTTAAATGAAACGGAGCATCGGCAAATCTCTCGCCAAGCTTCGTTTCAGGTGACAGGAATCGAGAAAATCATCCGACCTCTTCACTCCCGAAAATCATTTCCGAAGTGGTATCATTACTGTATGAACGGGATTGGCCAATTGTTTCGCTTTCCGTTTTGGATCAAAAGGTTAAAAGAAGGTTGAGTATGTTGTGCTTCCGCGCTATTTAAGGAATATGCCAAAAGGAGACAAGCGATCGGCGGCGAAAATCACTTGAGCTTATTATACCAAACCCGGTATCCGATCCAAGGACCGAGCCGAGACGCGATCTTCAACGCAATGGATATCAATATTCCTATAGCTCGGCTAAATTCTTTTCCCAGTTGATCTTAAACAATTGCAGAAGGAAACTTCAATGTCCATTCAAAGTCAGTCGCAACTGCGGCATCGTTTTCCCAACCGCCGCCCCCTTCACATCGTCGTCAATATCCATCTCATCCCCTCTTGCCGCCAATCGGTCCTTCCAATCCTGATGCATACGTCGCTCAGACCTCCTCTTCGCACGCCTTAGTGCCGTAAGAATAGCCTCACATTCCTCTCCGCCGTCACTCTCGTTCAAACTCCCGCTTTCCAACCGATCCGTATCATTTAATATATCGCCTAGCTTGGACTGCATAAACGTCCATTCTATAATAAGCACTGATCCGGGACGTAGAGACGCAAGGGGAGTAGTATGTACCTCGCTGGAGACCGCCGATGCGGAGACGTTCTCGACGACGTTTTTTGGAATCCTTTTTGATTCGTCGGCGGATTTCTTTCTCGACGAGATCGCGACGGGCTTCCTCTTCAGAATACCCAGCCTCATCTGGCTCCTCCCATGGTTCCACAGAATAATCATCGTAAAGTGACGAGTCATTCGCTTTTCTCTTCTTTGTACGTGCCCGCACTACCATTAGCACGACCACACAAGAGCATACAGTTATGAGCGGGCTCTGCAGTGAACGACGGGGCGGACTCGGTGAAACTAGGAGCAGCGGGGGCTTGTGATGGTGGTTGCTTGACGGAAATGTTGGGGGATTTCGAGGGTGTGTTTCCTGGTGGTGGAGAGCCAGGAGGTCCGTTCAGCACGAAACTGAGATCTCCGGCCTTGGAGGGGGTGCTGGTGCGAGAAATATCTTCGTCAAAGGGCGGATTTGTTGGTGGTTGGGATTCTGATTTCCTGGCTTTGGCTGCATGTGCTGCTATACTGTTGGCCTTTGCTTTTCTGCTTGCTACTCCTCCTCGAGCTTTCTTGGCGGGTTTCTCCGCCGAAGGATTTTCCTTAAGCCACATCTCATTATCCAAGTATCCTGTCGTCGTCAACAAATTGTAGAAAAGCGGGGAGGGGGGACTACGTTTTCTCTCTTCTTCCATCCGTCTGCCATATTCGAGTTCTTCTTCCGGATCAAGATTCTCCAATTCCTCCTGTTCAACCCTGATATGCTGCAACTTTGGCACGCGAATCGTGCCCTCCTGCTCGGGTTTCCCAAAAGGATTCTTAGCAGCCGCATCAGGGCTCCCATCCGTCTCTAAATAATGCCAACAAAGCCACAGAAACGCATTCGCACGACTCAAACTAGACACACTCGTCCTGTTGAATAGATCGTAAAACTCCCGTGGCGGC
>Ga0302325_10029201_pt1 | contig 11393 bp, 8 predicted proteins | sample Palsa_T0_2_FD_201948 | JGI IMG/M metagenome (GOLD analysis project Ga0302325, IMG submission 201948) | Peat permafrost microbial communities from Stordalen Mire near Abisko, Sweden - Palsa_T0_2 | ecosystem: Environmental > Terrestrial > Soil > Palsa > Peat permafrost | place: Sweden: Abisko... | reverse complement strand
CACCCGTTCCCATCCCGAACACGGAAGTTAAGCCTTGCCGGGCCGATGATACTGCGCTGGAAACGACGCGGGAACGTAGGTCACCGCCAGGATTAAAATTCAAAAGGCCGCAACGCCAAAAACGTTTGCGGCCTTTTTTTATTTTCGGTTACCAGTTTTGGTTCGACTGTCGTCCAAAGTCAACGGCTTCATGCAGTAACGATGCATCGCGCCACACCGCACGTTGCTCCAGAATGCGAGTCTTGCGGCTGGCGCTTGTGCCAGCTAGCATACGGACAGGCAAGATGACTCTTTACAGCTGCCCTATAACCATTTCGAAGGAAATGAAACCGTCGTCGCAACATTTCCTCGCAACAATCTACAAAATCTGGATGTTGCGTTACGTGGACGTCCCTAACGATGTCGGGCTCGCGCTAGCAAAAGAATATCGAGGGCGCGCACGCGGCAACCGCAAACGATCGAAGCCAAATCACGTCCCGGTCATCGCGATGGTGAACGGCGGCAGCACACGCACCACGCTGGTGCCCGCCGGCGGCGGCCGCTACCGCCTGCAATTCAATGTCACCCTGCGCAAAGCAACGCAAGCCGATGTCGGCGATGTGGTTGGCGTCACTCTAAAACTCGACTTTCAGTCGCGCGCACTTCCGATCCCCCTGGAATTCGAAGCCGCCCTGAAACGCAACCGCACCGTGCGCAGAGAATTCAACCAATTGCCTCCTGGTCTCCGCGTGCAGCTTCTGCGCATGCTGCTCAAAGTGAAATCCCCGGAAGTTCTCTACCGCCGCATTGACCGCACGGTCGAAGTTTTGATGGCACGTGCGCTCCGTCGTTCGACGAGGCGCTCACGGAAGATATCCGTGGCCCCCAAAAAACGAGCGTGAGACTTTAGCTGGAAATGCGTGCCGCGAATCTTCATCTGCGTTATCGTAAACGCCTGCGGAAATGTACGGCCAAAACATCCATCGCGCCGAGCCCATCATCCTGTTGCTCTTGCTCTGCATCGTTCTGCTCGCGACGCTCGCCAAGCGCTTCAAGACGCCGTACCCCATCGTGCTGGTTATCGCCGGACTCTTCATCAGCTTGATTCCTCGCGTTCCGCATATCGAACTGAATCCCGATGTGGTGTTTCTGCTTTTCCTGCCGCCCCTGCTCTTCGCCGCTGCCTTCCAAACTTCCTGGCGCGATTTCCGCTACAACATTTCGAGCATCGCGCTGCTGGCCCTGGGTCTCGTCAGCTTCACCGTTTACGGGGTCGCGTTTGCCACGCGCTCGATTCTTCCCGACTTCACTTGGCGTCTGGGACTGGTCTTGGGCGCCGTGGTTTGCACCACCGACGCGATCGCCGCCACTTCCATCGCGCGCCGCCTTGGCTTGCCCTCGAGGGTCACCGACGTGATCGAAGGCGAAAGCCTGGTCAACGATGCCAGTGGCCTGCTCGCTCTGCAAATCGCCGTCTCGATCGTTGTAACGGGCCACGCGCCGGCATTTCATGAACGCGTCGAAATGTTGCTGTACCTGATCGTGAGCAGCGTTGTGATCGGACTCGTTCTCGGAAAGCTCGTCGCGATGCTGGTCGGCAAGATCGAAGATGCGCCCGTCGAGATCACCATCAGCATCATCGCGCCCTATTTTGCCTACCTCGCCGCAGAAAGCGTGCATTCCTCGGGCGTGCTCGCGACGGTGGCCTGCGGCATGTACCTGGGCCACCAGAGTTCGATGTATTTTTCCACGCGTGCCCGCCTCCAGGGCGCGGCCGTCTGGGAAACTTTGAGCTTCGTCCTCAACGGAATAGTTTTCATTTTGATCGGGCTGCAATTGCCCTACATTCTGAGTCAGATCCGCACGCTCAGTCTGGGCCGACTGATTTTTATCGGCCTGCTCGTCAGTACCGTTGTCATCGCTCTTCGCCTACTCTGGATGTATCCCGGCGCGTGGGCCTCGAACTGGATTCGCACCCACTTACAGCATCAAGCCGACCCGCTTCCCAGTGCGCGCTACATTTTCATCGTCGGTTGGACGGGCATGCGCGGCGTCGTTGCGCTCGCTGCTGCGATTTCTTTGCCGAAAGCGCTTGCCGACGGCTCCGCGTTCCCGCAGCGCAACGTGATTATCTTCCTCACCTTTTGCGTCATATTCGTAACCCTGGTTTTTCAAGGGCTCTCGCTGCCGTATTTCATCCGCCGCTTGGGCCTCGCTTCTAATGTCGTGCAAAATCCGGAAGAAGAGCGCGCCCGCTATGCCATGATCGATGCCGCGCTGGCCTATCTCGAGGCCGGCCGCGACTCCGACCGCCCTGAATTTGCGCCCGTCTACGACGACTTGATCCGCATTCAAAAACATCATCTGAATTTATTGCCCGGCACTCGCCAAGTCGAGACCGGCTACTCGTCCGGAGACTACGAACGCTACCTTGAGCTCACGAAAAATATACGTGCCCTTCAGCGCGCCGCGCTCCTGAACCTCCACAACCAAAACAAAATCAATGATGAAGTGCTGCGTCGCCTCGAGCAGGAACTCGACCTGTTCGAACTCCGCTACGCGGATTCCGAATAAAATGAAAATCGAGCGCGCGAAATCGATTCCTCGGTGTGCGCTGACGGCGTCGCAAATAAAGGATTCGACGATGAAACTGGGCTGGGCATTTTTGATCTTTGCTTTTTTGGGCCAACCGCTGTTCGCGCAAACCAAGAGATCTTTGCCATCATCCTCGGATCCCGACCGGCTCGGACAAACCTGCGCGCGAATTCTGCAGATGAGTTCGAACGAGTGGATCGTTTACTTCGAGGGAAAATCAGGGTTGGTTGCGACGAACCATCCGAATGGCATCATCCGGGCAGTGGCTGCCTACGGCAAATGTTATGACGAGCGCACCAAGCGCCTTGCTGCAACGCTTGGCAAAAGCGGCAAGGGCCCGCTCATGGGCGCCAACGGAAATCTTCGCGATTTCGAATCCGCGCTCGACAATTTCACCGTCAAGGCGCTGGCCGCCACAAATACCGCCGACGATTCGCAAAAATCAGCCTATGCGCGTCTCTACGAGAAGCAGTTTCGTTATGAGTTCTACCAAAACTACTCGCAGAAAAATCTCCTGGCCCGCCCGCTCACTCCCGAGGAATCCGACGAATTCGCCAAAGCTAAAAATCACTTCGGCGAAATCTTGGGCCTGCTTCCTGACGCACAACTCCACGCCGTTCATGCCGCCTTTCGCCAAATCTTCGACGTTGGCCCCGTCTCCGACGTCACCAAACTCGAACTCTATCGCTTCGCCATCTTCCTGCTCGCTCCGGCCAAGGATAAGCCATTCTCCCCGCCGCCATTTTGATCGCCCGGAGTTTCGAAATTCTGGCGCGCCCTGGGCGATTCGCAGCGCTGCGCGACTCCGCTCGTTCTAACCCTGCGTTATGGCCTTCCGCTTGTCCATCTGTTACCCTCGGCTGCTTGCGGCCATCTCTTCCATCGGAGCTTTAAACATGAAGCGTTTTCTCGGCCTCGCCTGCCTCGGTTTGGCGTTGATTGCATCGCCCGTCACCCACGCTCAAGTTGACCCAAAACTTGACACCGATACCAAACAGCTCTCTCGCGATATCTTTAAGCAACTCGTCGAAATCAATACGACCGACTCCGTCGGCAGCACGACCGTCGCGGCCAATGCCATGGCCAAACGCCTTCTCGACGCCGGCTTTCCCGCGAGCGATGTGCAAGTCCTCGGCCCCAACGACCGCAGAGGCAATCTTGTTGCGCGGATCCACGGCACCGGCGCGAAAAAACCGCTTCTCTTTATCTGCCATCTCGATGTCGTAGAAGCCCGCCGCGAAGATTGGTCCATGGATCCGTTCCAGTTCATCGAAAAGGACGGCTACTTTTACGGCCGCGGCACCGGCGACATCAAGGATGGCGACGCGTTCCTCGTCACCACGTTCATCCGCCTCAAGCGTGAAAACTTCAAGCCCGACCGCGATCTCATTCTCGCGCTCACCGCCGATGAAGAAGGCGGCGCCTCCAACGGCGTGAACTGGCTTATTAAGAATCATCGCGATCTCATCGAGGCCGAATACATCATCAATCCCGACGCCGGCGACTTCGAACTCGAGAACGGCAAGCGTCTGCTAATCGGCATTCAAGCCAGCGAAAAGCTCTACCAAGACTTCGACCTGAAGGTCACCAATCCCGGCGGTCACAGTTCGCTGCCCACCTCCGAAAATGCCATCTATCAGCTCGCTGACGGCCTCGCGCGTCTTCAGCATTATCAATTTCCGTTCGAGCTGAACGAAGTCACTCGCGAATATTTTTCAAGGGAAGCAAATATCGTCGGAGGCCCGTTGGGCGCGGATATGAAAGCCATTCTCTTCACGCCTCCCGAAGCGGCAGCGCTCGCCCGCTTGTCCGCGATTCCGTATTACAATTCGCGCGTTCGCACCACCTGCGTCCCCACGCGCCTCGAAGGCGGCCATGCCAATAACGCTCTGCCGGGCATGGCGCGCGCGAATGTGAATTGCCGCATCCTACCGGGTCACTCTCCTGACGAAATTCAGGCCACGCTCGTCAAAATACTCGACGATCCCACAATTGTCGTTTCCCGCGCAGCGGGCTTGGCCGGCAGCGGCCTTCCCAATCCTCCGTCTCCGCTGCGTCCGGATCTGATGGCGGCGCTTGAAAAGGTTTCCAATCAAATGTGGCCTGGCGTGCCCATCGTTCCGGTGATGGACGCCGGTGCCAGCGACGGAGCCATCTCCCGTGCCGCGGGATTTCCCACCTACGGTCTGCCGGGCCTATTTATGGACGTGGATGATGATCGCTCCCACGGCCGCGATGAGCGCATCCGCGTAGCTTCGTTCTATGATGGCGTGGAGTTTTATTACCTGCTTGTAAGAGCGCTCAGTACTCCGCAATGATGGCTCGTTTCACATTTCTTTACGCGATTCGCCGAAGCGCGCGGGGATTTTTACGGTTTGCTGATCCGTGGGTTCTGGTCGCGAATTTACAGGTTGGAGCATAGGTCGGCTTTCCAGGGGATCGGAGCTTTGCCTTCGACGTGGACCGTGGCTGAGACAACGAGGACAACCAGTTGGGCCTGATGCGGCGTTCAATTTTGATGGCTTCGCAGAGCCCCTGGATGCGCGAGCACGCCCCGCGTCTGGGATTCATGCGCCGCACGGTGGCCCGTTTCATGCCCGGTGAGGACGTGCAGGACGCGCTCAGCGCCGCGCGCGCCCTCGCCGCAAACGGCCTCCGCACGGTTTTTACTCACCTGGGCGAAAATGTTGTTGACCGCGCGGAAGCCGAAGCCGTCACGCAACATTACCACGGTGTCCTCGACCGCATCCGCGCCGCCGGACTCGGCACGGAGATCTCCGTCAAACTCACCCAGCTCGGCCTCGATCTCGAACCTAAATTCTGCTACGACAATCTCATCGCGTTGCTTGAGCACATGCCCGTCGAAAAAACCCTCTGGATCGATATGGAGCAGAGTCCCTATGTGGACGTTACGCTCGAACTTTACCGCCGCGCGCGAAAATCCTATGCCAACATCGGGGTTTGCCTGCAGGCCTACCTGTTCCGCACCGAAAAAGATCTCGACACCCTGATTCCCATGGGCGCAGCCATTCGCCTCGTTAAAGGCGCGTACAACGAACCCGCGGAGATTGCCTATCCCGCGAAAAAAGACGTGGACGAGAACTTTCTCCATCTCGCGCAGCGGTTGCTAAGTCCCGAAGCGCGCCGCGCCCGCGTTCGCGCCGTTCTGGCCACGCACGACCGCTCGCTCATCGCGAACCTTATTGCATGGTCCACCTCGCAAGGCGTCCCAAAAGATAAAGTCGAATTTCAGATGCTCTACGGAATTCAGCGCGCCGAGCAAATCCGCCTCGCGCAGGCCGGTTACCCATCCGGCGTCCTGATCGCCTACGGTACCTTCTGGTATCCCTGGTTTATGCGCCGTCTAGCCGAGCGCCCCGCCAACGTGTTGTTTTTGGCGCGCCACTTCTTCTCGAACTAACTTCGCACTCGTGTAGAAGCAAGCTTGCGCCGTCGTGGTTTCACCTTCTGCGGAAAACAATGGAATCCGTCACCCCGAGCGGAGCGAGGGACCTGCCTCTTGATGGCGTGTTTCAGGTTGTTGAATTATCGCGTGCGTTCGTCGCGTTCGACCTTTCCATCACGCAGCCGGATCACGCGATGCGCGTGCGCCGCGATATCCGGTTCGTGAGTAACGAGGATGATCGTATTGCCCTGCTCGTGCAGCCGCGCGAACAGCGACATGATTTCTTCGCCGGTTTGCGAATCCAAATTTCCCGTTGGTTCATCCGCCAGCAAAATCGAGGGATTATTCACCAGCGCTCGCGCGATCGCTACGCGCTGGCGCTGTCCGCCGGACAGCTCGTTCGGCTTGTGCAGCATGCGGTCTGTCAGGTCCACCTGGCTGAGCGATTTTTTCGCGCGCTCCAACCGCTCAGCCGAAGGCGTGCCGTTGTAAATCATCGGCAATTCCACATTGTGCAGGGCAGTCGCGCGGGGAAGTAAGTTGAAAGTCTGAAAAACGAACCCGATTTCCTTGTTGCGAATATACGCGAGCTCGTCGTCGTCAAGCTGGCTCACCAGACGGCCCGCCAGCCAGTAGCTGCCCTTCGAAGGCGAATCCAGGCACCCGATTAAATTCATCAAGGTGGATTTGCCCGAGCCCGACGGGCCCATGATGGCCACGTACTCGCCTTTATGTATCTCTATGCTGACGCCGCGCAGCGCGTGCAGCTTCTCGATCCCCATTTCGTACGTCTTCCACAATTCCTCGGTCTGGATGACCACGCCGGTATCGATCAGGTCCTGGCGATAACTTTGGGGGAGGGTGATATCTCCGACAGCCATGTGGGCGGGCTCCTGGGTCCTGATCGTGAAGCCCTAGCTCTGGCTCGACGAATCGTCGCGTTTCGGCGCCGAATTATCAACTTTGATCGATGCGCCCGGTCGCAGTGTGCGCAGCGCTTTGTAATTTCCGATGACGATTTCGTCGCCATCTTTTAATCCGCTGGTCACTTCAATGTCGGTTACGCCCGTGATTCCGGTCTGTACCGGGACAAATTCCGCTTTCTTTCCACGGATCACGAAGATTCCTTGCACGTCCGTCTTCACCCGCGCGTCTCCGGCTGCCGGCTTCGGCGCGGCCAGCGTCACGCTGCTGTTTTGTTCCTTCTTTGCTTCGTCCAGGTCGCTCTGGGTGCGCACCGCGAGCGCTTGAATGGGCACGGTCAAAACGTTTTTCTTTTGCGCGGTTTCAATTTTGGCCGACGCCGACAGGCCCGGACGCAAACCGGCCGGCGGTTTATCGATCGTCACCACGACCTTAAAATCGCGCGCTTCCTGTGTATTCGCGGTGGTTTGTGTCGTGGCGGCCAGTCCGGAAGAACGCAATATGGCCTCGTCGCCCACCTGAGTGACGTGCCCCTTGAAAATTTTCCCGGGAAGCGCGTCGATCGTCACGTCCGCCGGATCGCCCTCGCGCACGTTTGTGATGTCCGTTTCATCCACCTTCACTTCGGCGGCCACGATGCTCATGTCCGAAATTGTCATCAACATGCTGCCTTCGGAGTTTTGGATTCCAGGCACCACGTTTTCACCCACCCGCACCGCGATGTAACTCACAATTCCGTCAATCGGCGCCACATAAGTCGTTTTCCGCAGCACATCTTTCTGATGCTTCAGCACCTCGCCGGCCTGCTCCAGATTGAAGCGGGATTGCTCGCGCGCCGCGCGCGATTGTTCCACCTGTGCCTTCACCGCGTTCAGCCCGGCGACGGCTGCATCGTACGTCGCCTTACTCGCGTCGAAGTCGGATTTGGCAATGAGTTGCTCTTTATAAAGCTGTTGCGCCCTTTCCCAATCAAATTTCGCCTTTTCCAAATCCGCCTGGCGTTGCGCCAGGGTCGCCACGGCCGAATCATAGCTCGCGGACGCGGCATGCATTCCGGCTTCAGTCGAATCGATTGCCGCCTCTTGCGCGGCCACGTCCGCGCCCGGCTGAATATTCTCAAGCTTCAGCAGAACGTCGCCCTTTTTTACCTGGTCGCCCTCTTTCACCACAATGGTCGTGATCTTGCCGATCCCTTCTCCCTCGACGTTGGTGTAATTCTTAGGTCTGATTTCGCCGGAGGCGGTCACGATCGACGTCAAATCCGCTTTGGTTACGTGTCCGGTCTGGACCGTCACCACGCCCTTATTCGTCTGGTAGACGCTGTACCAGACGATCCCACCCAGAACCGCCGCGACGGCGACTCCAATCAGCACTTTCTGCCATGTTTTCATTGCGTTTACCTTTGATGACGGACCTTCAGGCCACAACCATCCCGCACAGTATAATTACGTTTCAGCGGTGCAGAATGTTTCCAACTTTAGACGCAGGTTTGAGTAGAAGGACAGGTACCAAATTACGGGTTTACGAAGGCTTTACCTTCCGCTGACTCCCTACCGTGGATCTCGAATCCCATCGGAAACTGCCAACTCATTCCGCTCCTTCGTATTGTAGTCCATCAGCCCACGCGATGCCACAGGCAACCCCAACTGGCCCTTCGTGACTCCAAAGATCAAACGGGTGGTCCGGGGATTCTTTTCGTTGACCTGTACCATTGGACAGGTTAGAATTTTTGGCTTCCGCGGGGAAAAGGTGTTCATCATGGGCCGTTTCGGCAAACTGTTTCTTTTCGTCGCTTTAGCAGGCGTCGGGGTGTCTGCGCCGTGCGCCGCCGCGCAGGGAGAATCACAAGCCCAGCAGCCCGATCAACCCGACAAGAAAACCGCTAAGCAGGCTGCCAAGCAGCGCGCCCAACGTGATAAAGACCTCTACAAGGAACTCGATTCCCAATACAAAAAGTGGCTCAACGAAGACGTTGTATACATCATCTCTCCGGAAGAGCGTAGCGCCTTTCTTCACCTTCAAACCAACGAGGAGCGCGAGCAGTTCATCGAGCAGTTCTGGCAACGTCGCAACCCGGACCCGGATTCCGCCGAGAACACCTTCAAGGAAGAGCACTACCGTCGCATCGCCTACACCAACGAACACTATTCCTCGGGCATTCCCGGCTGGAAGACGGATCGCGGTCGCATCTACATCATGTGGGGACCGCCGGATGAAGTGGATTCGAACCCCTCGGGTGGATCCTACGAGCGCCCTGCGTCGGAAGGCGGAGGCGAAACGTCCACCTATCCTTTCGAAGATTGGCGCTATCGCTACCTGGAAGGCATCGGCGAGAACGTTGAACTGGAATTCGTTGACCCCACCATGAGCGGTGAGTACAAGCTCACCACCGACCCCAGCGAAAAGGACGCGTTACTTTATGTTCCGGGCGCCGGCCTGACCCAAATGGAATCCATGGGCTTGGCCAGCAAGAACGATCGGTTCAACAACACCGACGGCTCGCACATGGCTCCATCAATTGGTGGTGGCACTCCCGAAACCCTCAATGAATTTACCCGCCTCGAGTTGTACACAAAGATTAATACCGCTCCGCCCGTAAAATTCAAAGATCTCGAAGCGGTTGTCACTTCTCGCCTGGTTCGCGACCAGGTTAAGTTTCAGTACCGCACCGATTTCCTGCGCATTACTTCCGATACGGTGCTCGTCCCGATCACCATCCAGATTCCTACCCGCCAGCTCAGTTTTCAGGAGAAAAACGGCGTTGATTCCGCCTCCGTCAATCTCTTCGGCAGAATCACCAGCCTCAGCGGCCGTATCGTCAACACGTTCGAGGACAGCGTTCGTCGCGACGTGCCCGCTGCCTCGTTGCAGCAGTCCCTGGGCACTGCTTCGATTTATCAGAAAGCCATTCCGCTCTCCCCGGGCCTCTATCGCCTGGATATCGTCCTGAAAGACACCAATAACGGTAACGTCGGCGTCGTAAACACGCGTCTCGCCGTCCCGCGTTTTGAAGACGACAGCCTTTCCTCCAGCACCTTAATTCTCGCGGATCAGATTCAGCGCGTCTCTTCTCATGACATCGGCCTCGGCCAGTTCGTTCTGGGTGATGTAAAAGTCCGCCCCAAACTTGACGCCAACTTTAGCTCGAGCGACCAGATGGGCGTTTTCCTTCAGGTCTACAATCTCAAGGTTGACGACAAGACCCACAAAGCCGACGCTTCCGTGGAATACCGGGTCACGAAAGACAAAGCTACCGACCCAGTCCTCAAATTCGATATCGGGCAGGATAAATTGCCCGAACATGGTGAGGAACTCACCCTCGAAAACATCATCACTCTCGGCTCGCTTTCGCCCGGGAATTACAAACTGGAAGTCGCCGTGACTGACAATTTGTCGAAGAAAACCATCACCCCGACGACGAACTTCACTGTTCGGGCTCCGTCGGCTCCGCAACCACAGGGGAGGTAAAACCTGTGAACGTCCGGGAGTATCGTGCCGCACGCTGGGCGCTGTTTTTCTGCCTCGTACTCGGCGTGTGTTCTTCCTCCCTGCGCGCTGCCCCAAACTCCGGAAAAATTACCGGTGTCGTGATGGACGGTGCCGGCACGCCCCAGATGGGCGCTACCGTAATCGTCACCTCGGTTCAGCTATTGAACTCGACCTCCTTTGCATTGCTCACCAACGATCGCGGCCGCTTTTTCACCACCACTCTTCCGTCCGGCACCTATTCCATCAAAGTGACCCTTGCCGGCTTTCTCCCTGTCGTCGAACCGGACATCCAGGTCAGCGACCAGCACACCACGCTGCTCGAAATCGTTCTCGGCACCGTCTTCACTTCGTTCGATAAGTTGCGCCGCCAGCCCGACCAGCAAATTTCATCCGATGAGTGGTCCTGGGTTCTCCGCACATCGCCGGCGACCCGTCCCGTCCTCCGTTGGCAGGATGGCGATCTGGTTCTCGGACCTCGCCTCGGCTCTTTTGACCGCCAGGGGAATTCCACCGATCACGCGCGTATCGAACTCACTTCCGGCTCCGATCATCCCGGCTCGGTTTCAAATGTCGCCGACTCGCCGGGAACGGCATTCGGCTACGAATATGGTCTGGGTGGCTTGGGCCGCATGCTTATGGCCGGCCAGTTTAGTTACGAAGGCGGCTCCGAGTCGGGCGGCTTCGTCACCCAATGGTTGCCCTCGACCGATTCGGGTTCGGGCCCGGTTACCACCCTCTTGATTCGCGAATCCCAACTCGGCGCAGCCGGCCCCACCTATCGCGGTCTGCGCTTGTCCCACGACTCCGCATTCCAATTGGGTGATCAAGTCACCGTTCGTTACGGCGCGGACCTTCTCGCCGCAGGGCTTGATGCTAGCCTCACCTCCGCCGTTCGCCCTCGCGTCGAAATGGCCGTCCGCTTGACTCCCACGTGGCAATCGTCCCTGATATTCACCACAAATACGTGGCAGGATGCCTCCGGCACCCCCGGCACTCTACA
>Ga0302325_10029200_pt1 | contig 11394 bp, 6 predicted proteins | sample Palsa_T0_2_FD_201948 | JGI IMG/M metagenome (GOLD analysis project Ga0302325, IMG submission 201948) | Peat permafrost microbial communities from Stordalen Mire near Abisko, Sweden - Palsa_T0_2 | ecosystem: Environmental > Terrestrial > Soil > Palsa > Peat permafrost | place: Sweden: Abisko... | reverse complement strand
TTCGAGCAGAAGGAAATCGCCGTGCTGCAAACGATAAGCCGCCGCCAGTCCGCTCACGCCACCGCCGACAATCACAATGTCATGCCGCGCCGAAGCCGGAGGCCGCGCGAATATCTGATTGCCCTTGTCGCGCACCTGATGGCAGATACGATTGTCTTCGCCGTCCACGTCCGCGCCGTGACTCGTCTGCCCCTCGCCGGTCTGTGCCGCCATCAGCGAGAAATCGATCGGACATCCCGACGTCACTGCCCCTGCCACCACAAACTTGATAAAGTCCCTGCGATTCGCACTCATATCGCGTTCCCTTCTATGGCTTCAACGACTTCAACGCCCGCTTCCGCTCCTGCTTCGCTGCGTACGCGCAAGCGGTACCAGAAAACAATCGTGACCAGCGAAAACACAAAGATGATGGTCGACACCGCATTGATCTCGGGTGTGATGCCGCGCCGCAGCCGCCCCCAGATTTCGAGCGGCAGCGTATTGTCGCGCCCGATGAGAAAAAAGCTGACTGCGATCTCGTCCATCGAAAGCGTAAAGATGAGCAGCGCGGCGCCGATGATCGGCAGTTTCAAGTTCGGCACCGTGATGCGCCAGAATGTCTGCCAGTAATTCGCACCCAGATCGAGAGAAGCCTCTTCCTGGGCCCGGTCGAGCTTCTGCAGGCCTGCGAATACCTCGGTCGTGGCCACGGAGATCAGCGCAGTCCCGTGTCCCAGAACAATCGTCATCAGGCTGAGTTTGGTTCCGGTTACGTTGAACAGCATGAGCAGCGAAAGGCCGGTGATAATGCCCGGCAGAATCAATGGCAAGAGCACCAATCGCCGGAACAGCGCTTTGCCCGGAAACTGCGCCCGCTCCAGCGCCAGCGCCGCCGGTACTCCGAAGGTCAGCGAGATCACCATCGCCGCGAACGCCACTTGCAGGCTGTTGAGCACGGAATTCCAGATCGGCCCATCCGCGAAAAGCGTGCGATACCAGTCCAGCGTCAGATGATGCGGTGGAAATCCGCCCACGCCCTCTCCGTTGAACGAATAGAGAATAAGGACCACAATCGGCAGATAGAGGAACGCGAACACGGCTACAGCGTGGAAGAGCAACCAGCGTGAGCCAGCGTCAAATTTCGTATCGCTCACGAGAAGCTCCATTTCTTTTCCAGCCGCTCAGAGAAAAACAGCAGGCTCACGACCAGCAGCAGCATGCAGAACGAGATCGCAGCGCCGAGCGGCCAGTTGTAAGCCGCGCCAAACAGGCTGACCACGATGTTCGAAATCATGATGCCGCTTGGCCCACCCAGCAGCAGCGGCGCAAGAAAATCACCCAGGCTCAGCACGAAGGCAAAGGTCGTCCCCGCCACTACGCCCGGAATCGAGAGCGGAAAGATCACCTTCCAGAATGTCTGAGCCGGAGTCGCGCCGAGATCGTGCGACGCTTCCACCAGATTGCGCGGAATGTGCTCGAGCGCCGCATAGATCGGCAAAAACGCAAAGGGAGTATAGATGTGCGTCAGCGTCAACACCACGGCAAAAGGACTGTACAGCAAGAACTCCAGCGGGTGCTTCGTCAGGTGTACATACTGCAACAAAGTATTCAGCACGCCGTCCGAGCCCAAGATCGTCTTCCACGCATAGGCCCGCACCAGGTAGCTGACCCAAAGCGGGATGATGACCAATTGATACAGTAGGTCTTTTTTCTTGCCGGCATGGAAAGAGAGAAAATACGCGAGCGGATAGCCCAGCACTAAAGAAAAGATTGTCACTCGCGCCGCGATCCACATCGAGCGCAGCAGCGTTTGCCAGTAAACGTCAACCCGCAACAACTGGCCGTAGTTCGCGAGATTCCAGGCATGCTCGATGGTCTGGGACGCCGAGACCGACCAGAAGCTATAGCAGAACATTAGTAAATACGGCATTAACAGGAATACCGTCACCCACACCAGTGGAGGCAACGTCACCGCCGCTTTGTAGGCTCGGGAAAACATCAGATTCTCCCCGGAGATTCGCGCACCAGAACGGCATCGGCGAAAGAGAACTCCAATTGAACGTCATCCAGCGCTCCGCCGCCGCCCGGAGTCCGCACCACCAGCACCAACCCGTCGCTCAATTCCACACGAATCAATTCCGTTGCCCCATGAAACGCTTGGTGGCGGACCTTTCCGCGAACGCGTACGCTTCCGGCCATCGCGGCGGTTCCATCTACCAACCGGACATTTTCTGGCCGCAAGGAGAACAGAGCCGGCCCATCCGGAAGCGACGCGGACCATACCAAGGAACCGCAGCGCACCATCCCTCCCCGCACCTCGCCCCTCAGCAGATTCGTGTGCCCAATAAACTGCGCCGCATAGGCGGTTGCCGGTCGGCCATAAATTTCCCGCGGTGTCGCCACCTGCTCCAGTTCGCCCGACCGCAGCAACGCAATCCGGTCCGACATCACCATCGCCTCTTCCTGGTCGTGCGTGACAAAGATGAACGAAATGCCGACCTCGCGCTGCAACGATTTCAGCTCCACCTGCATCTGCCGCCGCAAATTAGCATCCAGCGCCGAGAGCGGCTCATCGAGCAATAGCAGCCGCGGACGGTTCACCAGCGCCCGCGCCAGCGCAACCCGCTGCTGCTGCCCGCCGCTGATCTTTGACGGCTTCGACTTGGCGTACGCCGACATCTTCACTTTGCCGAGCGCTTCCTCCACGCGGGACACAACCTCCGCCTCAGGCCTTTTCGCCACGCGCAGCCCGTAGGCCACGTTTTGTTCTACCGTGAGATGTGGAAACAGGGCATAGTGCTGGAACACAGTATTCACGCGGCGCCGGTAGGGAGGCTGGCGATCCAGCCGTTGCTCGCCCATCCACACCTCGCCTGCACTCGCGGTCTCAAACCCCGCGATGATTCGCAGCAGCGTCGTCTTACCCGACCCGCTCTCTCCCAGGATCGTAAGAAATTCTCCCTCTGCCACCTCCAGAGAAATATCCCGCAACACCACATTCTTGCCGAAGCGCTTCGCCACGTTGCGAATGCTGAGCAGCGGGGCGCGACTCACGCTATCGCCTGCAGCCGTTACCGCAATCTCAGAAGTGGTCATCAATCCCAACGCCCTCACCGATTCTCTATAAAGCCGAAGCCCGGTTCTACTGCGCCGCTTTCACTTCGTTCCAGATCTCGTTGTAGTGGGCGCGGCGCGGCACGTTCTGCCAGAAATAAAGCCGCTTCTGATAGTTGTCGACATCGTCCAGATGCAAGCTCTTCACTTCCTCCGGCGTCATGAGATGCGCTGCCTGGGGATTCGCCGGAGTGTATCCCGTCACATCCGTCACTTTCTTCTGCGTCTGCGCCTCAATCATGTACTCGAGAAATTCGTAGGCCAGATCCCTGTTCTCGCTCTCCGCCGTGATCATCAGGTGATCGATCCACCCCGTCGTGTTTTCCCTCGGAATCGTTTCTCCCACCGGAAAGTTGATCTTGCGCAGTTGATTGGTCATCAACGGCCATCCCATCGCCGCCACTACCTCATGATTCTGAAATAGATTCGTCAACTCCCCGCCTGTCGACCACATCTTGCGGATGTTCGGTTTCAATTCCAGCAACTTCTTCTTCACAGCTTCAAGCTGTTGGTCGGTCAAGTTATAGAGCTGCGACGGATCGGGTTTGTCATAGCCCAGGACCTGCGCCGCCATATAGATCGTCGAAAGATCGTCCCAAACCGAAATCTTCCCCTTGTATTTTGGATCCCACAAGACATTCCAACTGCCGGGGGGCTGCGTGAAAACCGTGGTGTCGTAAATCAGCGGGTCAGGCCCCCACATAAACGGAACTCCATACACTTCGGCCTTCACGCGCACCAGCGGCAGCGAAGTGAGCTGCAGCGAGAGTTGTCCGTAACTTGGAATCTTCGACAAATCCAGCGGAGCTGCCAGACCTGCCGCTGCGATCGACGTCGCCACGTCGCTCGAGGGAGAGATTACGTCATAGTTCCCGGCGCTCCCGCCGCGCAGCTTGGCCACCAGTTCGTCGCTCGACCCCATGTACGACGCCGAGATCTTGCAGTGATGCTGTTCCTCAAAAGCTTTGACGAATACGGGATCGGCATAGCCCTCCCACACCAGCAAATTCAGCGTGGGAGTCCTCTTCGTGCATGATCCGGTGAGGACCATCACCGCCAGCAGGAACAGCATGATTACCCGCATCTTCATTGTTCCTCCTTGGTTGCCTGAGAAGACTCCCTTAAGACTGTCTCTGCCGACCCACGGCGTCCCTTGACGCTAAGTCCCTCAAAACGTCGGCGGCGTATTCACCCACAACACCCAGGTTTCCGCCTGCCCGGGATTTCTCCAGTGATGGGGTGTCGCGCTCTCAAAATAAAAGCTGTCCCCGGCCTTGAGCCGGTATTCTTCCTTCTCCAGCGTGATCGCCAGTTCCCCGCGCAACACGTAGAGAAACTCTTCACCCTCGTGCGTATAAGAGTCGCCGCTGCCCGCCTTCGGCGCGACTCGAAACAGATGCGGCTCCATCACCGTGTTGCCCCAGGCCAGCAACTCCATCTTTACGCCGGGTCCGGCTTCCAGCACTTTTCTTTGTTCCGGACGCACCTGCCGGCCGGTGGCTCCGGTCGCGTCGAAAAAATCCAGGATGTTCGTCCTATAAAATCGCGCCAGCTTGCGCAGCGTCCCCACCGACCCGCTCATCTGCGACCGCTCGAGCGCGCTCAGAAATCCCACCGAGATGCCCACGGTTCGCGCCACCTGGGCCAGCGACAGCCGCCGCTTCGCCCGCAACTTCCGCAGATGCGAACCAATCGCTCCGGCATTTGCATCGGCCGCCGGACGCACCCGCCCTTCCCGCCGCAGCAGTTGAACGATCGCTGCCGCGTTCAGTCCGCGCACCTTCCGCAGAAACCGCGCCCGCTTCAGCAATTTCACGTCATCCGGTGTATACAGCCGGTACTTGCTCTCGGTGCGTCGCGGTCGGGTGAGTCCCAGGTTCTCCCACGACCGGATCGCCGACGGCGACACTCCCACCCGCCGCGCCACATCTCCGATCTTTAAGTAGGGTTTGGCGCTGGATGATCGCATCGTCTACCGGACGGCCAATAAGAGTTTTCTATTGAGGGAACGCATTTTTTCTCCTTGACAGTGCGCCTCTCATTTCTCTAACCTTGCGTTTCTCTAACCTTGCGGGATTATAGCAAGGTTGTGGCGGGACACAAGCGATTCGCTTGCAAAATAACTTTCCTCGAGATGCTGGAGGTTCCATGCCGTCACTGCAACCGCGTTCGACCATGATGCGTCTGGAAACCGTTTGCCTCGCCGTCGCGATCTCTCTTCTGCTCCCCGCATTGCTCTCTGCCCAAGGCGCCAGCGGTCGCATCGTGGGCCGCGTTGCGGATCCCAGCGGCGCCGTCGTCGCCCACGTCAAGATCACCCTGCTCAACGAAGCGACCGGCATCAGCCGCGACGCTAACACCAATGACACTGGCGACTACTCCTTCGTCGAGGTCGCTCCCGGCACCTACACCGTCCAGTTTGAGCTGACCGGGTTTAAGAAAAATGTTCAGAAGGGGGTCATCGTTGACGTCAATCAGGTCGTGACTCTCAACTCGACCCTGCAAATCGGTGGTTCCCAAGAAACGGTGGAGGTCACCTCGGAAGCCCCTCAGGTAGATACCACCAGCACTCAGTTGGGCGCCGTGATCAACGACCGCTCCGTGAACGAACTGCCTCTGAACACCCGCGATACCTACCAATTCCTGCAGCTTCAACCCGGCGTGCAGGCCCAGCTTGGATCGAGCGGCAGCTTGTTCTTCGGCTCCGATGATCCCGGTTCAGTCTCCGTCAACGGCGGCCGCACCCGCTCCAACAACTTCAGCGTCAACGGCGGCGACGCCAATGATCAGTTCGTAAATACGCCCACGATTGAACCCACTCCAGACGCCATCGAGGAGTTTCGCGTCATCACCAATACTTTCGACGCCGAGTACGGCCGCAATTCCGGCTCCGTAGTCAACGTGATCACCAAGTCCGGAGGCAATACCTTCCACGGAAATGTCTACGAATATTTCCGCAACACCGTTCTCGATGCGCGCGGCTACCCTGCCCCGTCCACACCGCAGCTCAACCAGAACCAGTTCGGCGGCACATTCGGCGGCCCGATCAAAAAGGATCACACTTTCTTCTTCCTCTCCTATGAGGCACGCCGGATCCGCGCCGGCCAAACTGGACAATTGGTGAATGTCCCTACGAGTGCGGAAAGAAACGCTCAGGCCGGAGACTTTTCCGCTACCGGCGGCTTTAACCAAATCAATCCGACTACCGGCGCTCCTTACGGCATCACAAACCCGCTGGTGGCCCAGGCTCTGGACGGCCGGGCCAACGGTCCGGGGGGGCAGACCTGTGATCAGGCTTTGGGGCTGCCGCCAGGCGGGATTGCCAAACTTCGGAAGGATGACACCTCGGGTACACCAACCACTGACTGGTACAAGGTCTTTCCCAACGATGTGATCCCGGTGGCCTGCCAGGATCCCGTGGCCGCCAGCCTACTCCAGCAATTCGTTCCCGTGGCGAATAGCGGAGTCAACGAATATCAGGCCATCCCCGTGGGGACAGACAATGAAGATCAGTTTACTGTCCGCTTCGATCACAAGATCAATGACCATCAGAACATCACGGCTTATTACTACTTCAACGACGCTCGTCAGCTCCAGCCCTATAACACTTTCGAGGAAGCGGGTTCTAATGTTCCTGGCTTCGGAAACTATAACAATGAGCGCTTCCAGCAATGGAACTTCTCCCACAACTGGACCATCAACAACACACTCGTGAACGAGGCCCACTTCACCTACATGCGTGAGGGTGAGCTCGGGTTCCTGAAGAACCAAACTACGAACGCCGTGACCTCATCGTGCACGGGGGCCGCCGCCGCTTTTTGTTTCACCGGCGTATCTGACTCCAGCACTGGGCCGAACTCGATCCAGGGCCAGTTTGGAACCAGTCCCTCCTACGGCATCACCCCAGGACTTCCCTCGAACCTCACCGGCGTTCCTTTCGTCGATATTTCGGGTGGCGCTGAGTTTGGTAATAATTTCGAGGGCTTCTTGCCTCAGGTGGGGAATAGTTTTCAGTGGTCCGATGGCCTGACTTGGGTGAAGGGTAACCACACTTTTAAGTTCGGCGTGGACATCCGCCGCTCCCGCTTCGATCAGTTTTACTACTTCGACCTCAACGGCGAATACACATTCGACAATAGCGGCCCCAACGCGATTGTTCCTGGCGATGGCGACCAATATGCCGAGTTCCTCCTGGGGCTGGCGGATGCCTATACTCAAGGCTCCGGCCAGCGCGAGGATATTCGCAGCACTGCGGCCTATCCCTTCGCCCAGGACAGTTGGAAGTTGAAGCCCAACTTGACACTGAATTATGGCCTGCGCTGGGAATTCAGTCCTCCACCGGTCGACATTAGCGGCCACGTCGAGACCTTCCGTCCGGGGCAGAATTCCACCGTCTACCCATGTGGAATCAACATGAACGGTCCCGGGGCGAGCTACAACTACTGGACGAGTCTGGGCGTAGCGAGTCCCACCTGTGCCAACACCGGCACGGAACCCACCGGCTTGGTGGTTCCGGGGGATCCCGGCGTCCCTGCCGGAATGACTTCAACTTACTACCGGTCTTTCGCCCCCCGATTTGGCATAGCCTACAGTCCAAACTTCAGCAGCGGTCCGTTGGCAAAGTTGTTCGGCGCCAACGGCAAAACCAGCATTCGCGCCGGCTGGGGTCTTTTCTACAACCCGATTGAAGAGCTGGTGCTGGCCCAGTTCGGCGCCGAGCCTCCTTTCGGCGGCAGTTCCTCGCTCTCCGATGTTTTTTTTAACACTCCGTATATCAATCAGGGCGACTTCCAAACTCCTAATCCTTTCGGCGGAATTATCACGCCCACGAAAGGCGCGTCCACCGATTTGTCCTTGTTTCGCCCAATCCTTCTTTACGGAGAATTTGGACCCCACCTGCGTTCGCAGTACACCACTCAATACAACCTGACCATCCAGCGTGAATTAAGCAATAGCACGATGTTTCAGATTGGCTATGTCGGATCGCAAGGTCATCGCTTGCTGGCTACTCACGACATCAATCCTTCGGTCCCGCAGACCTGTCTGGATATCATGAGCGTTTCGGCTGCGAATGCGAACAATGTCAACTCCTTCGGCGTCAATGCGGATTGCGCGCCAACCGACGAAGACACTCAATACATCATTTCACCCAACGCAGTTGCTCCTCCAGGAGGCTTCCACGTTCCATACGGGCCGAATGGCCCAGCCGTCATCCCGGCCGGCGCTAAAATCGGTACGGTCGCTCCCAACGGTCTCAACTTAGTCGGCCTCCGTCCCTATTCGTCGCCCAACTGTAATCCCTACCTTGGGCAGGCACTGGGCACCGGCTGCCCCTTCGACGGGGTTCCCGTCTTCGACGACGTGTTCGCCGAAGACACCATCGCCAACTCCAACTACAACGCGCTGGAGATGATGCTCCAGAAACGCTTCTCCCATGGGTTGCAATTCCAGGCCGCCTATACCTTTAGCAAGTCGATCGACGACGGTTCCACTTTCGAGGAAACGCTCAATCCCTTTAATTTCCGGGCCAGCCGCGCTCTTTCGCTGTTCAACTCGAAACAGCGCTTCGTGGTCAGCTACGATTGGGAGTTGCCCATTCGCAAATACAAGGGGCTTGCCGGCAAAGTGCTTGATGACTGGGAGGTATCCGGCATTACGCAATTCCAGAGTGGATTTCCCATCCGTCTCGATACCGAGGACGACAACGAACTGATCAATAGCTTGTTCTTCCTGGGCACCGAGGCGCCAAGTCTGACTGGGCCCCTACAGATCCAGAATCCCAAGCAAACGGGAGGCTTCTATCTCAACTACAATCAGTTCCAAGATCCCCCGCTCGGCCAATTCAACAATGGCACACAGCGGACGCTCTGCTGCGGCCCGGGACTTGCAGATTGGGACTTCTCGGTTCACAAGAAAATCTCTCTGAGCGAGGCCAGGTACCTGCAGTTGCGCGCAGAAATCTTCAACGTCTTCAACCGTACGAACTTCTCGAACCCGGACGGCCACTTTTCGGATGGCGCAACGGAGTTTGGCAAGATCACGCAAGCCGGAGATCCGCGGCTGCTGCAATTTGCTTTAAAATTCTTTTTCTAGCTCGAGGGACTAAACTAAGAAGCACACCCGGGGCGGCCCGCCGTCCCGGCATTCTAATGGCCAGCAGCTTAACCAAGAAATGCTTCCGGCCTGAGTTTTCTCGGAGAACCTGATGTATCCCGACCTGCAGAAAGAGCTCGCAACCTTCGAACGTCGCACGCCCAAATCCGCCGAAGCCCACAAGAAAAACCTCAAACGCATTCCGCTCGGCGTAGCCAGCAACTATCGCCATTACGACCCCTGGCCTATCTTTGTGAAAGATGCCAGCGGCAGCAAGTTCCGCGACCTCGACGGCAACGAATACATCGACTACAACCTCACTTTCGGCGCGCTCATGGCCGGACATTGCCATCCCGCCGTCATGAAAGCCGTTGAAAAACGTCTCTCTACCGGCACCATGTTCGGCATGCCTCACGACATGGAATGGGAGCTGGCCGAAGAAATCTGCAACCGCTTTCCGGTCGAGATGGTCCGCTTCGGCAACAGCGGCACGGAAGCCACCATGCACGCGATCCGCCTGGCTCGCGCCGCTACCGGACGCGACAAGATCATAAAATTTGAAGGCGCCTACCACGGACTGCACGACTCCGCTCTGGTCAGCGTCAAGCCCCACGCTCCCGACTTCGGTGACATCGACAATCCCGTATCCGTCCCGGGTGGCTTAGGCGTGCCGCAGTCGGCCCTCGCCAACGTGGTGATTGCCACCTTCAATGACCTCGCCACCGTGGAGCGTCGCTTCAGAGAAAATCCCGGCGAAATCGCCGCGATTATTCTCGAACCCATCCTCATGAACGTGGGCCTCTGCCTGCCCCAGTCCGGCTTCCTCGAAGATCTTCGGCAAATTGCCACGAAAAACGGCGCGCTCTTGATCTTTGATGAGGTAAAAACCGGCGCCAAACTGGGTTGGGGCGGCGCCAGCGAATACTTCAAGGTTCACCCCGACATGATCTGCCTCGCTAAATCGATTGGCGGCGGCTTCCCGCTCGCCGCGTTCGGCGCCAGCAAGTCCGTGATGGACCTCATCTCGCAACACAAGGTCTTTCACGGCGGCACCTACAACACCAATCCGGTTTCGATGGCTGCCGGCCTTGCTACGTTCCGCAAAGTCCTCACTCGCGCGAACTACGCCCACGTTGACAAGCTCGGCAAGAAACTCGTCGAGGGATATCGCAGGACCATCGCAAAGGTCGGACTACAAGCCTACATTGCGCAAGCCGGCGCCAACGGTGCGTTGATGTTTTATCCGAACGAGATTCGTAACTACCGCGATTGGACCACCATCGATATCGACCTGTGGCGGCATTACTGGTTCGGCATGGTCAATCGCGGTGTCATGCCACAGCCCTATTGGTGGGATGAGCAATGGACGATTTCCGTCCAACACACCGAGGCCGACATCGACAAGCATCTATCTGCTTTCGACGACATCGCTCGATCGCTCGCGAAAGCGCAGCAGGAGCGCGCTGGCCAGCCGGTTTTGGCCGCGCACTAGATCTGCTACCGGGTGGGGCGGACACTCTTGTCCGCCCTGCATGCGGCGGCAAGATATTTGTAGCGACAGAGAGCCTTGTCATTCCTCACCGGACAAATCCCGGTGAGAGCTTGCCCTGAGCGCAGTCGAAGGGAACCTGCTGTATTGCCGGTACAGCAAAACGCAATTGTCCACCACCACCCAACCCGCCCCCCAGCCCCACCTGATCCGCGCCCTCGGACGGCGCGATCTCGTCCTCCTCTTCGTAGTTGCTGTCTTCAACCTAAACGTAGTCCCCTCCATCGCCGCCAACGGCGGCGTCACCATCTGGCTCTGGATCATCTCCTTGCTCCTCTTCTTCTGGCCGCAGGGCATCGCGGTCATCGAACTAGCCCGTCGCTATCCTGGCGAAGGCGGCGTCTATCTCTGGGCGAAGGAAGTCTTCGGCGACTTCCACGGATTCCTTTCCGGCTGGTGTTACTGGACCAACAACATGCTGTACGTGCCGACCGTCATGCTCTACTTCGTCGGCGTCTCCGTCTTTGCGATGGGCCCCGGACATGCCGGGCTTGCCGACAACAAGAATTTTGCGATGGCTGCGTCCCTGGTGCTGCTGACGGTTCTCACCATCCTCAACATCGTTGGTCTGGGAGTTGGCAAGTGGCTCAACAATCTCGGGGCAATCGGGACGTTCGTGGCCGCCGCAGTTCTCATCGGATTGGGAGTAACGGTCTGCG
>Ga0302325_10029199_pt1 | contig 11394 bp, 14 predicted proteins | sample Palsa_T0_2_FD_201948 | JGI IMG/M metagenome (GOLD analysis project Ga0302325, IMG submission 201948) | Peat permafrost microbial communities from Stordalen Mire near Abisko, Sweden - Palsa_T0_2 | ecosystem: Environmental > Terrestrial > Soil > Palsa > Peat permafrost | place: Sweden: Abisko... | reverse complement strand
TGAGTATGCTGATGATTGGCAGTCATTTTGGTGCCCTTGGAGCACTTGCAATGTTGTTTACGCAAACATTCCAACCATTCGTTCAACAAGTTGCTTCGTACCCATCACGTTGGGAGGCGGCTCAATCTTCAAACGCAACTGTACCCCGTGCAATATCTTTTGACACAGTTGATGGCTTTAATAATAATAGTAAGTTTTTTCATGTTATATGCCCTGGCTGAATCGTTGATTAACAGATGGTTCTAGCCGTACAAACATATGTGCCAAATCCAGTAAAGGCGGGCGTCTATAACGGACTCTACAACAGTCAAGCATCTCTCACCGATGTTCGGCCCTCTTGCTCAAGCGGAAGGTGTTCATGGCAACCTCACTCTACCCTTGCAATCTGCGCATATGTCGCCGATGTCTCCCTATATATCCAGACACACAGCTATTCATCTTCGAACAACAACATAACTACATTTTACACACTTCCCAGCGGTGGCCTTTTGGCAGGAGCCTACCAGAACATGAGCTTGTCTTCCGTGGATAACGCCAAATACATTAGTCTCGCGTTCGAAAACAATACTTCCACTGCTGTTCTCGCCGACTTTTACACTTTCTTTATCTCTAACAAAACCAGTGCCCCGACCTTGCTTGAGACATCTCTTCAGCTCTGTGCCCAAACTCTTAACACCACGGTTACTGATGGGCAGACCGAAACAAACGAACTCTTCCGTTCAACAAGTGTCATTGAACAAGGAGGTCATAAAGTCATTGTTCCAAACGACACAAACAACTACATGATGGGCGACTACTCTTTTAACGATCTCAACAGTTTCTTGGCAACAATATTCAGTGGTGCTTTCACTGTGACCCCAGATGGCAGTATTACATATGGTTCTGATGCAATTGAGGTTCTTGTTGATACACTTCTCCAGGAGCCATACGACCAAGCAGCCATGGCTACCTTCCTTAACGGTTTCGCAACAAGCCTGACAAATGCGTAAGCTCCCTCAGAATCCCACTGCCTCGACTATCTCCCCATACTGTATGTTGCTGCTCATGATCCCAAGCTAACACGTCACTGCAGTCTCCGCTCCAATCCCGCCTGGTCGACCCTGGTTTCCGGCACCTTATACATGCCCCAAACCTACGTCTCCGTCTCCTGGCCCTGGCTCACTGTCCCAATTCTTCTCGTACTATTGACATCGATCTTCCTTCTAATTACCATCAAGCAGAACTCCGCAGGAGGGTTCGAGGTTTGGAGAGGTGCAGGGCTGGCTAGCCTGCAAGCGTTGGGGGATGAGGCCAGGGAGGGAATGGGAAAGGGCTTGGGGATGGTATCAGCTTTAGAGAAGAGTGCGGAGGAAGTTAAGGTGAGGCTGAAAAGGGAGGATGGGGAACGATGGGTTTTGCGATAGTCGCAAGAAGGGAACCCAGAGCAAGGGCTGCAAAGCAAAGACTTGCTGGTTAGGATGTGGAATTTGATAATGATCTACTTTAGACCTCTAATTAATCCGCGAAGATTTACAACCCCAGGAAACGGAAAGAAGTGAGATGGGTGCTTAATCTATTACAGGGGCTCGCTTAGATTTACCTAGCTTCTGCGTCGCTATCCAGGACTCGAGCTTAAACTTGAAGAACATTAAAGATATATTCGAGTTTCCTCGTACTTCCATTTATTTAATTACAAGTACTCCTTTTATCATACCGCGCTCATGCCATGGGAAGTCTCCCCAAACTCCCCACCACACAGCCTGATCTAAAATCCCGATTCCCCAAGGTACTAAGCACCGGTTCGAAACAACCCTAGCACAGTCTCCATTGATCTTAATGCAATTTCGTATTCTTTACGAGGTTTGAATAGCGGCTGCATCTCGATATCTTGCGTTTCGATTGCGGTGAAGGGAGTGTTCCGAGATCTTAATGTTGCGAATATCGTCAGAATGGCAAGTGCTATACTGCCGAGGCCGATGGAGAGGGAGATGATATCGCCCATGGAGGCTAATTAGTTTTTAGTGCCTCATATTTTCAGTGGAAGAAGTGGGATGTGTACGCATTGTCTTTGCTTTAACACCTGGAGAGGATGGTTGCAAGATTAGCGGGAGGGGCTTATGGTAAAAGTCACAGGAGAAGTTTCACCGCTCTGGCCTACAGTAGCTGATTGGTTGTGGTTCTTGATTTCTTGGCGACAAATCCTGGGTGTCACAAATAATGGTATGGTGGCACGTGAATTGCCGCTAGGGCCCGCTGGGTTGCCCTGTATATATATGGTGTTTGCACCCTACTTAACTTCATCATCTGTACGCAATTCGTACTATACACACATCACTGCAATGCCTCTGCAATTACATTCATTTATACCAACATCCCGCTGCCGATTAAGCTCATATCCTAATACTGGGTTGCATAGCAGATGCAGAGCCCTCCCGCCTATGCATGAGGTAGAGAGGAGGTAGCAGCACTGCAAATCTGTGACCGCAGGTACATCGCGATACATTTCTTCCGTTGTTTTACTGAATAATGCTGTAATCGAATGCATGCGGGATATATTCGTGAGATAAAGAGGAGGGAGTCATACTCCCAATTTCGCGTTCGTGGGTACATCGGCAGACATTTCTCTCATGACTTGCAGTGCAACGTCCAGTATCATGTGGACAAATCAAGCCCATTAAATGCTGTTTGGGGCAGAGGGAATAATAAGCCAGTCGAAATAAGCTAGTACTAATAGCCGTATCTGGCTCTGTATGACAGCACCTCAGTCAGCTCGTGTCAGTTGGAAATCACGTGTTCGTTTAGCTATAGGGGTTTCGGGTATGCCGAGCTGGATATCGGTGATGCCGATACAGCTGAAATAGCTCAGCTATACAGGGAGCTATACCTGTATTATAGCATGTGACACCGGATTATAGGGGCCTTAAGTCTCTATAAATACGGGCTTCCTTCCACTATAGAACAGTAGACAACTTCAATCATTTTTACCCTTCTTCATGAATTGGAACAACGGCTCGACCAACTGACAATAATATAAGTCAAGAAGCTGAAAATTTTATAACTTATAAGCAGCTGATAAGCTTATAAGACTATTAATACTTTGATTTTAGAGTCTTTTTTTTAGCGCTAATATGCCTGAATCTCTCGGCAAGTATGCTAAAGGAAGGCACTAGGAAGGCCCGTTAGAGTCTAATTTTAGGGTGCCTTTGTTAGTTGAATATCACGTGTATCATACCATTTCTATAAGGGGATTAGCCTCTGATTTGGATGAATAAAAGTGTCACGAGCGCCAGCTTCAGGGCCTGGAAAGGAAGGCAAAAGTAGAAGGGTCTCAATTACGACTATACAAAGCTAAGGAAGGAAGTAGGAAACAGGAAGCATTGTATGCTTAAATCCTAGGCTCGCCAACCCTAGCCCGATCGGTACTAGCGCTGCACGTGCCAGCGCAGAACCGTAACAAAAAGGACCCTCGACTTCCTCGACCATTAGAACTTTAGACAACTTTAAAATCCAATCTTTTACACCCAATCCACATTTCACCTATGATTCATCAGGACCTTTGTTCAACCAACTAACAGTCTCACCCTTACGGCCCCCGAACCCCTTGAAGCCCAACTAAACTGTCCTAATAACCTCGCACTTTTAGAATCACGTGGAGATTTATCTAAATATTATATTTTAAGTAAAAGCTATAAGTAAGAGAAGAAATATAAAGAGATATAGAAGGATAAGTAAATAATAAAGAAAAATATAAAAATAAATTATATATTTAACTTTTTTATTAACTTAAATTTCCACGTGATATTTATATACAAATATTACCCGCACGTAGTTATCAGTAACTTATAAGCTATATACAGACTTGGGCGTGGGTATAACCGGACGGCATTTAGGAGTCATAGCGGAGGATACCTAGAAAGGGGGCTGGATGGTCGGATTATCCAGCGGGTAAATCATGTGACTATAAACCCCTGTTTAACCAATTAGAAAGCTTTATTTTTGGGTGCTATATTCGGTCGCACTTTTAAAACTTTAAATAAATTAATCAACTTTAATACTATTATATATTGTTTAAATGGCGCGCGATTATCATGCGATCCTTGTAAAATCTGCTCCTTCCGAACGCGTATTTAATATAGTTCTAGCTAGTAACTTGGTATCAAAGAAACGAATACGATTATCAAGTGAGAATGTACACTATGTGCTTTGTTTAAGAAGCTGGAAGATATTAGACAATAACGACAATAAGGATAGTAGTAAAATTATAGCAGTTTTGCTAGAATAAATTAACAGTTTACTCGTATACTTCACCCCTAAACATTACTCCAAAATGGGCAAAATGATATAATTATCCTCCGGAACCACCCAGCTTTTTGATGGCGAATACCCTATCCGGCCAAAAATCGCTGGATGGTATCCAGGGAGGACGTCGTCCAGATCCCCAGGGGTATACCCGTACCCGTGCCCAAGTCTGGCTATATAAGTCAGTAAGTCAGCTAGAGGAGTTGGTATAAGCCAATCAGCTAGGTGTTTGACCTCAGCTGATGACTGACTGACTGGCTTATTAGTCCCTCTGTAGATGTCAAAGTTTAATTTTTACGACATCCCCGCAGGTAAGTATTTTCTGCTGCAATTTTGCCTGTTCCTCTTCAGGGTTTTTTTAGTGCTAATAATGCTATGGCAGCTAGCTAGCTCAGTGGGGTGCGTTATGAGCTATGGCCAAGACGCTGTTGTCTCCGAAGTTGACGACAAGGGCGAGGTATATTATTATCTGGACGGAACAGACAAGACATTTCAGCTCCAAGCTAGAACCAACCTTGACAATCCATCAAATATTTACCGTGTTGAATATATATTTCATGGGATTGGAACTCAAGATGTTGCCATGGGCACGAAGATCAAGATACAGGACAGAGGTGGGCAGAGAGCCGTCGATTTCGTCCTTACCGGCAGCGAGAAAGTTGGATATTGGTCTAGTTTTAACCCACCAACAACTTGGATGCTTCAATATACCATATTATTACCGACCGAAAGTTGAAGTACATTTGTATGCCTGGAAGGGGCGATGCGGGAATGTCTCTGAATCTCTGATGAATTGGACCACTCTCTGTAAGTCAAGCTTACGATCTTCAAAAGGGAGTATGCACTAAAAAGATTGCATAGTGGTTGAGGGCAACAACGTTGTCACTCAAGGTCTGAATATAGGTGACCAGCTGAGGAGAGACCCTCGATACTTTGACATCCGTCCGGTTGTTGGGAATGGCGGACAATACCTCACTGACCATTACAATATTTCCTCAAAGAAGCTCAGAGCTAATGACGAACCTCTTGGAAAAAATGCTAATGAAGTCAATAAGTAAGCTAACATACTTCTCCCTCGGAAACACCCACTCTCAATCCTGACTCAACTTACATTCCCCAGTTTCACTGCGAATAACCCAGAACTCATTATCCTTTTCCTCTCCCACACGTTCGATCTGAATAATAATTATATCAACATGACAACCGCAGAATGGGACAAGGTTTTTGACATATCCCAACCACTCACCCACTTTTGCGGAGGCTTGGTATCTAACAATTGTGACCTCATTAACTTAACTATGAGGCAACTCATGGTAAAGGCCAAGCCTGTGTACTTGTCGTGTCAGAAGGTGGCACCGTCCGTCCTGGTAAAGGCCTCTACTCCAGCGATGTCTTCCCACACAACGATCATTGGTCCAATACAGACAGTAATACAGTATACGAGACATAGCCGTCGATCAACTTGCCTATCTATTACTCGCATCGCAACCTCCGAGAGGGAAGCGGCTTACAGGACACGTTCCTCACCTTCCAATGACTACTCACCCTAGAAAGAGTCTACGACAATGTCTACTTTTCAATTGAAGATTTGGCTCTGCATTGCTCATATGACATGTTGTTTTGGAATGTATATCAGGCGTTCACATCGTAGAGCTATCTTAATGCTATCCTAATGGATTTCATAGGCATTGTGCAATAGGGGGATCATGATTTCGCGGATACGAGTGGTGGGCTTATTGCGTTGGCCATGGCGGTCAATTTAGAGCTTGCGAGTTAGAATTGTTTGACGAATGGGGGGCAGACGATTACTTCAACCGAGGGGATATAGATGATGTTGCAAGTGCTTCATATTCTCATTGTTTGCATTACGACCTAGAGAACAGAAAAATGAAAGACGTGTTAGCAAGCTTTTACTCCTTAACAAAAAGAGAAATTTGACTTCTCGAGTGGAGCATTCAGCTCTCTTTAGTTAAATTGCCCACAAGCAGTCACAATCTACTTACGAGCCTCACTACCTTCTCTGAATCTCTGCGCATCCTACACTATTCTGAAAACCCAACTCATTATGCCCATAGGAATGCACAATCTAAAGTTCTAAACTCCCTCAATCTTCTCACTCCCCCGAACTTCTACCTTTGGTCCACCTAGTCGTTTTGGGCTGAATTTCACATCAAAGTTCAATAAATTAAACTCATCGGCGCCTCTATGTAACTTTCGTTTCGCAATCTCATTTGCAAATCGCCATATCCTCATCCGTTTCGTCATGGTTGAGTTCTAATTTCCTACAACGCTCTGATCCCAGCCATGGACCTTACAATCAAAACGAGATTCCCCAAGAATCGTTGTCCCCGTTCCAGGTCGTGGGATGGCGTATAAAATCCCCCATTCTTCTGGGAATCCAACGCGAGGCCCAGCGATTTTTGTTTCTTTTCTCGGCAACAGCGTTTGTCTTACAGTAGAATTGGTCCCAGCTTTTCACGCTCCTCAGCCTCCACAAAATCTCGAGTATCCGAACTAGTACAGTTGATCAATGCAAACACATTGTCTTCTTTTACATTTTCATCCTTCAATAATGTGATTTTGGTATCCCGAATGACACCCTCAAGCCCACCTTCACTTGAAGCTTAGCTTTGAGCTCCTTTGCTCCACGTTTCTGGACCGTTTTTAGCAAATATTCCAGATATCTCGAGTCATTGATACAGAGCGTCAGGTATTTGACTCCAAACACTGCACCGGACGGAGCCCTGATATCTTTGTTTGCCGATCACTCAGATCCAGAACCTCAAACTCACTCACCACATCCCTCCACCAAATTCCTCGTCCATCATGTGCTTCAGTCTCGGGGCATTCTTGCAGCTATTAATACTGATGTTCCTTAAACCCTAACCCAAACTTCTTCACTCTCTCTTCATAGCTCGCTTTCCCTTCTTCCTCGTCCGAATTTAAAAGCTGCGTTCGGAATTTGAAGGCCTTTCAATCCTAGTCTCTGATTTCTGCATCGGAGGAGGACGTGGCTTGCGAGTGCCAGTATGCTCCAGGTATCGAGGAGCTGTATTTTGAGCTGGAATCATCAGGAAGTTCTGCGGCTACGATCGTGACTTTGAAGTATGATGTGCTTGGGGAAGTCAGGAGCGAGATTGCGGTTTGGAGACCTATCACTTCCGCTGCGGCAATGACGATTTGCTTGAGTTCCGATTCTGTCATTGATTCTATGTGTAATTCTGTGATGTGTGTCGCCTCAAGTAGTTTGTTAGCTTGCTTTGCAAAAATCAATACTCGAGAGAACATAGCAAATTCTTAAATACTTTTGAATGAGTTTAGGCAACGATCAACTCATAGTTTCCTGGTGGGTGAGTTGAAAATGATTGGGGTTGTTGATCTAAATTCAGCCACAATCAAGACAAGTTGCAATGCGGGGTAACCGAAAGGGGGGTAAAGAGGCGCAGCCACTGGTCAAACTGGCAGACCTTACGGAGCACTTCCTCTAGTCAACTCAGCCGCTTCCCGTGACTTTTGCATATTGCCGGAGGTGGAGTGTGCTTTGGAATCACTCAATTTGGTTTCACTTAATATAATAATGGAGAACGCAAAAATGTTCCTCCTCCTTAATACGGACGTAAGTGGTAAAGCGGGGTCACGTGCCGGCGTATCCCTCCAAGCGCGTCATGCCTCCTTTCCTTCTTTAATTGTACGTCAACGCGACTGCAGATAACTGAACTTGGGAACCGCACCTTTGCAGCCCAGCATAAATTACTCGCAGCTCGAAAAGACTTTTAGAGACGGCCTGTCTTGACTACCGACTCGCAGAAGGACTCGACTTGTTGGACCAGAGGCGGTGTGGTGATTTTTGGCCAAGGTACGCAGAAATTTCGTTTCTTCGATGAATGGTGCTGAATACGTCCTGCAAATGAAGGCTAACATTCTTGGCTATGCAGATATCACGAAAAAAAGCCGAATATTGAATATACGCATCTCTTCAGACCGATCCCCAAGCTTCTCAACTTTGGCTGCACCCCACCTTGGATAGCTCCGTAGAATATCAACAGCAGGATGGAGAACTCCGGTACCCTCACCGTTCCTTATCGCAGCTCCTATCTCCAATACAAGCATAACACTTCCATTCTCATTCGATGGATTGTCACTACGGCAAGTTCTTGTGCACCGGACCACGCAATCCCCAAGCCAAAGAACGGCAGCTCGAAGAACAAGAAGGCTGCTGCGAAGGGACGTGCAGCAGACTCAAAGCTCTCCTCACCAGAAGTGACCCTTACTGGACTGGTCTCTTTGTCCGGAATTATTGCAGAAGCACACCAGGCTGTCCCCAACGCGATATTGTCGTTGTTTGACAAGGTCATTCAAGCGAGAACGACAGCATGGGAATGCTTCGAGCAATTATGGGCAGACAATCCCGACGAAGATCTCAAGAGGAGCAACGAAAGCCATCGAGCATTCATTGACGCCTTGCAGAGTGCCCGGAACATACTTGGCGGTGAAGAGAAATGCAATGATGGTCCATCCCACACAAAGTCCCACGCTTCCAAAACCACGAATAGTAGCTCGCCTGGAAAAGATGAAGCCGCTGGCCCATTGGAGTTTGTGAACCAATTTGCGAAACTGGACATTGAGGATCTTCCATCTGAAGATGAAGTAGAGCTTGAGGCAATGGCCAGTGGCACGAAACCTCCTATGGGTTCTGATGTCCCACCAGAAAACATTGCAGCCGGAAAAGGCCGAAGCAAAGGTAAGAAGCGTAAGGTTGTTCCGGAATCTCTTGCCAGTTACAAGATCACTTCTGAGACTGAGATCTACTTTGCTGTTTGCTTTTTCATCAAGGATCTCTTGGAATTGAGACGGTAAGTTCATTGCCAATGTCCAGCGGGTATAAATCTAATTAAATAGATATACGTTCAAGCTCTGGAAGGATGTAGGTCGCGGAGTGATTAAGCCTGTTGTTGCTGGTGCTCTGAGCAACCTTGCCATCGGCTTGCTGAAGACAGCTCAATATGATCTTGGAATGGACTATCCTGAATGCTTGCACTACCGAGGGATTGCCAATCACCTCGTCCGAAACGGTAATCTAGAAATCATTGGAGGTGCTTCGAAGTCGGAAAAGCCAAAGTCCAACCAACTTATTCAGGGTCGGGCCAGGGGTATGCGCCAAGCAGAAGAAATCTTGCTCCTGAACTGCCACGATGATCTGGTCGCCTTCATTACCGAGTATCGCAAAAAGCGCAATGGGAGACCGGGTCCGATGTTGAAATGCCTGAATTGGAACCCAAACTTCATATCAACTGAAGCTGAGCGTTCAATGTTCACTCCTGAGCGGTTGAGGAAGTGGAATGCTGACTACACAATGTCCTGGCTTTACGACCTTGTCAACACGTATGCAGCGGCGCGGATTAATGAGGTTGACAAGAGTACTGCACTAAAGGATGCCGAGGTTCTTGATTGGAGCTACGAGGGGCTCCTTCCAAGCGCCAAAAAGCCATGGTCCAATCGTCAGCTTTGGGGTCTTCTGGAATTTGCTCAAGACATCACAGTCTTGGCCATGCAGAAGCCGGGAAGCCCAATTCTCTCTGAAATAAAGCCTCATCACGTTTTCCAATTACAGCTTGGTAAGAATCTTTAGGACGTTTTAATTTGTCTCACAAGAGCCTTTAGTGCTCAGATTTCTCTTCTGCTTTTATGACTAAGGATTTGAAATCTTCTAATGTTTAATATTCTTCCATGATGTCTTTTGATGCTGGCCGTGCTGACTATAACTTTCTAGTTATCGACTCCATGCGACAAGCAAAACGTTGGCACACCGATCCGGCAAAATTACCACCTATTGATCTCTTTGGCACAACACATTCGACACTTCCTTGGGAGTTTTCGTCCGACGTGAAAGAGACCAAAGCTATACGAGATCGCTACACTACTTCTGCAAGTGACTTGGTGCTTGTTTTCGAAAAGGACCAGAACCTTCCGGACAGCCCGACTCCGCAATGGGAACTACTGATTTATCTCCTGACGAATTTGAACGGAGATGCGGAATGTTGCGGCGAAGGAATACTTGCCACGGAAAATATCCACTATGACAATCGACCAAAGTCTCTCTTCTCCAAGAGCACAAATAACGGGCTGTGGCTATTTTCTCCATACTTGTGTGGCACTGCGCAGGTTGAATTCTTCAACATGTCGTATGAATGGGGCACAAGAATATGGGACAAATCTGCTTTAGTCGTTAGCTTCTTTCACCTCTACAACATGCTTTTGGAATGCGGCCATGTGAAAAAACGAATCGACTTTTTCGAGCGAGTTATTGAGTTGTTCAAAGATGATATCTTCAAGGGAGGCCGGCCAGTTCTTGGAGGTACCATCGGTAGGAAGAATGGAAACTTCACGAACGCCTACAGCATCGGTCTTGGAACCAAGGCGACCTTCTCTGCTAACCTGGATTCCAAACGGTCTGTAACATCCAAGGGAGACCATCTGGGAACTGAACTATACTGACTATTAATTTAGACGTGTCAAAGGCGGTGGTACGAAAGCTATGACCGAGGGGTTCTTGCGCCAACTACACAAACAATTGGATTTCACTCGATTCAAAAATGCAAGTAAACTGTACGCACTGGGCGAAGCTAAGTTTATGAAGGAATGCATTGACACTCGAATGTTCCCTTGCTTGAGGGAAAAGGCACCCAGGAGCGCAACGGCTTTCCTAGATGCAGTGAAGCCAGATTTGGATTCTGAGTTTGACGGAAAGCCTTCCGCTGCTGTCTTGAATTATAATGGTATTTTGGAAGTTGTAAGACGCCTCCCCAGTTCCGTAGCTACTGTTTTCTTGGATGCTCTGAACGAACGTTGCACTGACATTTTATTTCAAGATCGTACTCCTCTTAAACGCCATCGACCTTAGCGTCCAAGACCTTGCGGTTGAGGACCGCGAAACTACCAAAGCCCACTGTCAAGCTAAAGGCGCGTATGGCCTCCACGACAAAGTCTTCGCTCTAGCTTTCTCTGAGTGGGAATCAATGATGCAAGATACCACTGGCAAGAAAATGGATACACCACTTCTTAGAAAAATGGGAAGAACGCTAGAAAAGGAGTGGAAATCTGTAGAGTTGGAAGTTA
>Ga0302325_10029198_pt1 | contig 11394 bp, 8 predicted proteins | sample Palsa_T0_2_FD_201948 | JGI IMG/M metagenome (GOLD analysis project Ga0302325, IMG submission 201948) | Peat permafrost microbial communities from Stordalen Mire near Abisko, Sweden - Palsa_T0_2 | ecosystem: Environmental > Terrestrial > Soil > Palsa > Peat permafrost | place: Sweden: Abisko... | reverse complement strand
AAGAGCCAGTGTAAGCTCCCAGTCGGCCAAAACAGGAGCTTGCATCGTGTGGACTAAGTCCAGTGAGCGGTTTGGACACTTCAGCTGAGAATGGGAACCTTGTTCTTACACTGTAGAAAACATGCTCTTGTTTCATCTTTCGATTTCCAAGGCCGGAACCTAGATTCATAGCGAGACTGGACTTGCTGCACGTTGCGCCAGAGGATATTGCCTAGCAAGCAGCAGTGGGGGCAAATAGACTTCAGTATTTTTACATATCTCGGTGGTAGTTCATAGAAAGGGATGCAGTGTGGCTCTTTTGTAGAGCGTCGACTTCCCCCAGTATTCCGACGAGATGGCGGATTTCCCGTAACGTGATCATCTGGCTTTGCGGGGTCGTATGGAATGTCTTGTGCATCAATCGGTATACCGTCTTTTATATCCTCCTTTTTCTCGGATCGTTCTTTCAAGCTTGAGGGCTTGAGTTTATCAGGAAGTGGTCTAAGTCATAAGTCAGTTCGTGACTTTGCCTTGAGAAAGCGAAGGAAACTACACAATGATCAACCGAGACTCCTTCAATCTCTCTCTTTCCTCTCCAGTAAAGACTTCGCTGATCTTGCAATCATAGCTTTGTCCTGAAGGTTTCCAGAAGTAGATGCGACCTTCGCCTATTTCCGCTTCCGAAAGAGGGCTGCGGATTGGTTGATTCGCACATATGGCACGGGTGCCTGCCATCTTTCGAGTAGTAGGTTTTAATAAGATGGGATCCACAATAGTCTTCCACCAGAAGGAGGTGATCTCGATTATGGATGGGTTATCCTTCTTTATTAGTGATTTCCAACACGGCTGAGGAGCTGAACCCGCATCTCGCTTTGCATGCCATTCGAGAACAAAGATCTGCCACTTCGGTAAGTGGCTGCAGCAGACGGAGTTTTGTACCACCACTCTTTTCAAAGTATTAGAAACTCAACGAATTAAGATTTGGCAAGGGGTTCTCGTGATTAATGGCCACATCGGCTGCTTGTGACTCTTCTAGGTTTTATACCTTGCTCTAAGCCATATATGATTTTCTGTTACTGTTACAGTAAGCGATCAGAAATAGATTACGTACCAAAATCAACATGAGGATACCAGAAAGCTGCGCATGGGTTGGAGAGAGCTCTTGTACCTAGACTCACGATCTGGCTAGGTCCCAGCTACGAATAGTGCTATGGAGAGCGTACCTTGCTAGTTCCCTAAAATGAGATTTCCCTTACCTTAGATGATCTCAGTTCGGATCAAGAATTTGTGGGATTGTTCGAAACTCTCTGCTTGTGCTGTTCCTCCCCAATCGTCGAGAATAACTCGTTTATAAATATTGTCGACTCACGAAGTCATCGAGGATGCTGTTTTTAGAGTCTGCCCCTTCCGTCAGAGCATGTCCCATCCCCAGAAGAATATTGACAATCTTCCATTAAAGAGCGGGTGGGATGGTACGGGATGGCCACTACCCTAACGGAAATCTGCCACTAGACAGTGATTTGTTTATTCTTGAGTTTTGAGATGGGTCGATCAGGGGATAGGGAATTTGTGACAGCCCTTGGGAAGCGCTTTGAAAGATGGGATCGGCATACGTGAACAGCGGAGGATCTGAATGGAAGCTCGAATGAGAAGATGCTTAGCGAAGATGCAGTACAGTAGACGATGGATAATGAGCATGAATCACCTAAGACACCTCGATTCTCATGCATGAATAATTGACCGAAATGTTTTTCAATCCTTCTTCCCGCTGCTTCCGGGGTTTTCCACCATTGAACTCGCCAATAACTTGCCTGGTGTGTATTCCCCGTACGCGCTCTTCAGCCCAACGAGCTTCCCTGCAAGCATTGCTACAAATAACAGAAAATGCGTGAGAGCCCACTCGAGCATGGGCCCAAGGTAAGGCAGCCATGCCACTGTCACAAACACTGGATAATTATCCAATCCCCAGAACACAACAAATAACTGCCATGTGAGCCACCACTCATTCGGTGGCCCGTCTTTCGTACAGTCCAAGATTACTGAACTCAGATTTCGAAAGAACACTTCTTTCTGCCCATCTGCTGGATCTGTCCACTCCTTCACAACCAGTTCCGGTCCATCTGCAGTTGCTCGTTGCCACTCATGCCTCGCAAAGCGAGGGACAGTGATGATACCGTCTTCTTGAGTGAAGGTCTTGGTGGTGTTGTTCAGCGTGACCAGGGCGGTACCACGGACGATTTGAAGATATTCAGTATGCGCTTCATGCCAATGTAGGCCTGACGTCCACGTTGACTTTGGAGGAAGGGTGATGGTTACCACCGGCGAAGAGAATGCTGGTGGTGGAAGAGCATAAGTAACTGAACCAGCCCGTGTGAAGATTGTGCGGTCTCTGGTGATAGAGCGGGACATTGTACAGGATGGAGAAGGGCGGACGTGGCAGACGTGGCAGCCAGAACAGGTGATCAACGCTCACGGCGGTTCTAGCAATTGATCTCAGTTATGATCAACGAGCACACGTCGGGGTCAAGGTGCCATATAGAAGCTTTCATACATATACAAGGAAACTAAGGGACGTGTAGCACAGAAAATGTGTCAGAGTAGGAGAGATCTATACACCTGCCAAAAATGGTCTCCACCTGATGTAAGACGGGAGGTACAAAACGTCAATTCGTTGACCAAACAACGAACTCGGCACCCTTAACGGCGTAAGTGGTTTGAATGCAATCAAACAACCCCTCGTTGATTACAAGTATTAAGAGATGAACTGATGAAAGGAATGAGCAAGACGATGCTTAAAAGGGGTGGCAAAGCACGTGAGCGGGCCGCGGTCTTAATGGCTGTAGTTCGGCTAAAGTTTCCCTTCCCCAGGAAATCGTTTCACAACAGGGTGAACCCCGCCATTGGAGCTTGAGTCACAAATCTGTAAAAATTCTCTTCCACGAACCATTCAAGACAGGAAGCAGAAATCAGTGTTCCGTTATGGCAGTAAGTTCAACTCAACTTCCAGATCCTCAATGCTTATTCGAGACCATTCTTTAATTCCAATTCGTAGAGCTACCACATCACAAACCCAAATGTGGGCAACAAGGAGGATGCAGAAGACTGGCGCAGTAAGTAAACACCAATTGGACAAGCAGAGTACATTGGATGAAACTGACATGCGGTTCTGCAGTTCGAGGATACAACCCCCTTACTCCTCCAGACCTTCTCCAACACGAAATCCCCCAAACCACAGAATCGAAACAAACCGTTCTGCAAGGTCGTAATGAAGCTGTCGCAGTCGTCACAGGCACAGATCCTAAGCAGCGTCTGCTAGTCGTCATCGGCCCTTGTTCAATTCACGATCCCCCTGCCGCCCTTAAATACTGCGATATGCTGCTTGAGCTCAAGAAGAAATACGAAGATGACCTGTTGATCGTTATGCGTTCTTACTTGGAGAAACCCCGCACAACTGTTGGATGGAAGGGACTGATCAACGATCCTGATATCGACAATAGCTTCAAAATTAACAAGGGGCTGAGGTTGAGCAGACAACTGTTCGTGGACTTGACGGATAAGGGTATGCCGCTTGCAAGTGAAATGCTGGATACGATTTCGCCTCAGTTCTTGGCCGATTTACTGAGTGTTGGTGCAATTGGCGCAAGGACTACGGAGTCGCAATTGCACAGAGAATTAGCAAGTGGTTTGAGCTTCCCGGTGGGCTTTAAGAATGGTACGGACGGCACATTGGGAGTTGCGATTGATGCCATTGGTGCGGTGAGACACCCACACCACTTTTTGTCAGTCACGAAGCCGGGCGTAGTGGCTATCGTTGGAACAGTGGGTAATGAGGACTGTTTCGTTATTCTGAGAGGTGGTACCAAAGGCACTAACTACGATGCTGAGAGCATTAAGGAGGCAAAGGCTGCATTGAAAAAGGCTGGTGTAAGAGAGAGATTGATGGTCGATTGCAGTCACGGAAACTCTTTGAAAGACCACAAGAATCAGCCCAAGGTTGCAGCTGTACTGGCTGAGCAGATCTCAAAGGGTGATGAGGGAATCATGGGTGTGATGATTGAGAGTAATATCAACGAAGGTAAGACTACTCCGTACTTACTCTTAGCATGATTAACCATTTCCAGGTAACCAGAAGGTACCGAAGGAGGGCAAATCAGGACTGGAATACGGTGTCAGTATCACTGATGCATGCATTGGCTGGAAAGATACCGAATCAGTCCTCGAGGTGCTTGCAAAAGCTGTCGCTGAAAGACGAGAGATATTGAGGACTCCCAATGGACATTGAAATTGTGCAGATAAATTCGCTGGAGTAAAGAAAAAAGTTCTCGAATACCACCTTATTTTTATTCATTAGAAAAGAGCAACAAAAGGCCATACTTGAGGAGGGAAAAGCTTACGAATTGTACATAATTGGCACTCCTCTAGCATGATAAACGAAATGAAATGAATTGTACGAGTATCTTTTCTAATGAATGTCCTCAATCATTAGCAAGTGGAGTGAGATTTCTTCCTTTTCAATTTCACTCAGACTTCTCTACAAGATCTGAAAAAAAAATCTCCTCTAATAGCAGGATTGAGAAATGAAATAACATCTACAAACAATTAGAGAGAAGTGATGCAATTTGACGTACTCTAAGTCACGTGTCGGAAAATCAGTCCATCCGGTGTGGACCAATCAAATGTAAGCCGTTAGTGAGTTGTTTTCGGGAAGTCAAATTCGAACCACTCCCAACTCCGCCCCTCTCGACCTCAATATCTACTCCCACCACTCAATTGGGCTGTCGTCTCCTCTGTGAATTGATCTCCAGCTGAGGCATACTGAGCTCAACATGTTGGCCAGATCAGCTCTGCGCTCAACGCGCACGGTCGGAGCTGTTCGGAATGGCGCGGTTCACACTTCCAAGGTACGAGACCACCGAATCCTGCAACCAAGATGGACTCGACAGAAGCTTCCATGGATGACAATTTGGTCATTGGGATTGAAGTAATGGCTGACATTGGATTTCACAGCGTGCCGCTTCATCGAGCTCCTCCGCCGACTCGCCCTTCCGATTGAACATGGCTGGAACTGCTGCGACTGCCGTGGCCATCGGGTCAATGGCATGGTACTATCATCTATACGGCTCAGAATTATATGCCATGACACCGGCAGAAGAAGGGTTAGTCTGCTATCCTGGTGCTTCAACAGCGTTGGATCGATGCTCTGCAGGTAGATGGAACTGGGGGCATCGAGAAAGTCGCAATGAAGGGCATCTTCAACGACTCGAAAGGACCTACCACTGACTTTACTCTAGTCTCCACGCGACCAAATACCCATGGGTTCACGAACAATACTTAAAGACTTTCGACCACCAAGCGTAAGACAAGCCATGGTAAACAAAGGGACCCGATTGACAATTAATAGTCTCCGCCGAGGTTTCCAAGTCTACCGAGAAGTCTGCTCATCCTGCCACTCTCTCAGCCGAATTCCCTATCGATCGTTGGTTGGCGTAACCCATACTGTCGACGAGGCCAAGGCGATGGCTGAAGAGAACGAGTACGACAGCGAGCCTAACGATGAGGGTGAAATTGAGAAGCGACCAGGAAAGCTCTCTGACTATCTTCCCAACCCATACAAGAACGACGAAGCTGCTCGTGCTGCGAATAATGGTGCTCTGCCCCCGGATTTGAGCTTGATGGTCAAGGCCCGCCATGGTGGATGCAACTACATCTTCAGCTTGCTGACCGGATACCCCGAGGAGGCTCCGCCAGGAGTCAAGCTTGCAGATGGTCTTAACTTCAACCCCTATTTCCCCGGCACTGGTATCGCAATGGCCCGAGTCCTGTACAATGAATTGGTCGAGTACGAAGATGGCACCCCGGCAACAACATCACAAATGGCCAAGGATGTTGTAGAGTTTCTGAACTGGGCTGCGGAGCCGGAAATGGATCAAAGGAAGAAGATGGGCATGAAGGTTCTGGTTATCGGCTCGGCACTGTTTGCGTTGAGCGTCTGGGTCAAGCGGTACAAATGGGCCCCCATCAAGACAAGGAAGATTTTGTATAACCCACCTGTCAAAGCAGGCGGAAAACATTAAATGCAGTCCTGATGCTTTTCTTTTGTCTAGCAATGGAAGGGGGAAGAATTGTTCTACTAGTTCTATTTGTACAAAGTGGTCGGCAGGTGAATGGTGGATGCGCGCTTCAGTCTGGAGGCATGCCGTAGATCTTAGACGTGAGTGTCAATACATGAATTCAAACTCTGCAGCTCCGTTATTCTTGAACCGGCTCCTATTTCTCCCAAACATTCATCTCCCCTAAAATCATTATATTCACCTGTCATAAGAATTCCTACATGTGAAAGCCGCCCTCCACCTCTCTCGCTAAATAATCAAATCTAGAGAGCTCCAGCCTCACCATCCCCACCAACACACTCCTTTACCCCCACCGCTCCCACTCCTCCATGCTCTCTTCTTTACCAATTGATGTCCACCTCTGATCCGCCGGGATCAGAAGCAGGATCAGATATCACCGACTTCGCAGCCTGGGAAGCAGAGCACCCATCACAGCCTTTGGAGGAGAGGACGGAACAGCGCGCGGATAGGATGCGGATCTGGGGCGATCGGGATAGCAGTAACGATGCCAGGAGCAGTGAGGAATTAGAGCTGGAGAATATGGCAGGTTTTGTGCTGGGGACGAAGGAGGGGAATGGCGTGGGGAGGGAGGAGATTCCGAGTTCGGATGCGGAGAGTGAGGAGGAGCCCCAGGTACGTGGGATGAGGGAAGGTTTGGGGAAAGAGGACAGAGGGGGCAATTGGCTAATTTGAGTACAGCAGCAGGAACTAGAACAAGACGAATACGATGCGCCGCCGAGTAGTCAGCCTCGCCTTGAGAGCTCCTCTGAAGACGAGGACGAGGATGTAGTTGAGGATAGTCGCCAGGAGAACGGCGCACATAAGACTGTGATAGTGATTAGTAGCGATGAGGAGGAAGAGAGTGAGAGTGAGAGTGAAGCTGAGGAGAAGGTGGAAAAGGTTGACATGGAGAACGACGAGGAGCAACTCGAGCCAGACGGGAGTGAAGCTGAACAGGAAGCGGAAGACGTGTTTGAAGGGTTCGACGTCAACCCAGAAGATAAAGAGTTCTTTCAGAAGCTGCTCGATATTGCACCCCCAGAGGCAGTTATGGAGCTCACTGGCAAGTCTCGACGGGCTAAGCCTCATTCCCGCCCAGATTCTACAGTGCCGGACTCAACTGTGGAACCTACCAGCAAGGTATCATGGATTCCGCCACAATCTCTATCAATTGTTGCCCCTGATGAGCAAAAAATAAAGCGTGTCAAGATATTTGCAGAGCACCACTTATTCAGGGAGCAAGAAAAGTGGACAGAAGATGATCTCCAGGAGTACAAGGACGACGTCTACGGATTTGCTAAAGCTGCAGGGTTCTCAGACTTGCATGCAGAATTGGAGGTTGGGAAGGCTATGGGGGCTTGGAAGGGCGAGAGAGGGATCCCAGTTCTGCTCCCCAAGGATTCTGATGCTGAGAAATTAGCTAAGGACGCCCGGGAGAAAAGGAAAGCGGAGAAGAAAGCCCGGCGAAAGCTTAATAGAATGGAAAAGCTGAGTTCTCGCAATTCTTCTGTCATTCCGGAGCTCAAGATGCCGAGCTCTCAAATCCATCCAAAGCAATTGAAGCCCCAAACCCCACAACCTTACCATTATCTCAAACAAGCAGCAGCCGCCTTCGCCCCTAAGACCCGCCCTCGCAATGAGTTGTCTTTGTCGACAGCAGACGAGAAGTCAGTTGGTCTTACGCTGAAGATAGAGAGATTGAAGAACGGGAAGGAGAAACTTAGGAAGAAGGCAAAGTTGGGACCAAAGAAGTCCGAATACTTCTCCAAGCCTGACTCAAAAGCCTCGCCTGTCTCCACTGATACCCAGGACGAATTAGCCCCTTCACTGAAGCCAGAAAATTTTGAATTTCCCAAAGTTCAACGGGATAAACAAGAGGAGGGGAGGTACTTGAAGAAGGCAAAAAGCCAGTTGGGGAAGTCGGCACAGAAAGAGCTTCAAATCAGCCCAGACCCGATTCAGCAGATTGCTCAAGAGGCTAAGAAAGCCATCAACAAGGCTCCTTTGTTGGCCAATGAGGCATCTGTGGAGAAGAAGGGTGGGACGGTCGTAACAACGCCCGCAGAGCCTGAGCGCATCGAAAAGAAAAACACAGCTAGGAACCACGAGAGGAAGAGGAAGAGGAACAGAAAAAGGAACAAGAATCGCCTCCCCGAGGATGACTCTGACAAAAAAGAAGTCCCTGGTAGTATGGTGGGCGAGGACAGGACGAGTGATTTGCCGCCAAAGAAGAGAAGCCATGATGAATCCCAGAAGACTAACATCGAGAAGAACTTACCACAGCGCAATCCAAATACCGGTGACGGTACTGTGCAAACTGCAAAACGGGAGCGTGGTGATCGAGGACGAGGACGAAAGCGTAAGAACAAGAATGAGGATTTGGAAGTGATTATCGCTCGCGAGCCTAAGCTTTCTGCTGTTCTTGCTTCTACTAATCTTCTGGAGTCTATCGAAACCAATCTGGTACCTTCGAAGAAGAAGCGCAAGCGGAGCAAAGCTCGGGCCGGAGAGGAGAACATTGAAATGGGAGAACAGGCCGAAACAGCAGTTGTTGATCCTCTGGCTGAGGTTGTGGATACCAATGCCCAGAAAGAAAAGAGGCTTGGTAATTCCAAAAAGAGAGCTCGGGATACTGACGCACTGGACGCTGAGGTTCGTCTGACAAATCAATCGTCAAAAGTCCACCACTCGCAATAGGCCAGGACTTTGCGAGTGGTAGTGAACTCCTGGATATCGATATGAGTGCACAGGACGACGAGTTGGCTCTTGACGCTAGAGAATATGGCCCAGGAGATACCCAAAGAAGCCTAAATAGGCAGGAAGACTTTGAAGATGAGAATAACGCACCTCAGTCGACTCAATCAACCTGGAAAGGGTTTGAGAGTGATGATGAGGCAGCTGTCGGACCTTCAGGCACGCCAGAGCGCAGAGTAGACGTTGTTATCTATAATCCATCCAGCACCGAAACTTCAGCTGATGAGCTCGCGAACGTTGAGCCTTCGCCACCTGCGGAGGAGCTCATTGCAGATGCAGGCGATGACAATGTTTCCGTATTTAGCATGACAAACTACGGTTCTATGGATTGGGACCATACTGGCGATGAGTTGGACAAGATGGAGGTCGCTCCTAAGATCACGAGAAGGGGCTCGACAACTTCCCCTGAAAATCACACCCGAGTATTTTATGAGATTGCCCCTCTCACACCCAGAAACAAACGAAGGTCCTCAAGTTCAAATTCTGTGCCAGAGAAGAGAACAAGTTCACTGCAACGGGATTCTAACGGAAGATTCACACCAAAGTCTACTTTAAGCTCCGGAACCCTATCCCTGGTTAGAGATGCGCATGGAAGATTTGCACCAAAGAATGGGGCTCCTGCCAAGAGGCGGGCTTCTATGGGATCGTCGGCAAGGGAGAAAGCGCTACGTTCGCTGCTCAGGGATGAACACGGGAGGTTCGCATCAAAGGATGGAGCTGCGAATAGACGTGCTTCTACAGGCTCTTCTGCTGTGGAGAAAACATCACGTTCTCTGCTTGGTGATAAGCATGAGAAGTTTGCTTCGAATATTGGAACTTCAGCAATCACTCTTGCGAAGAAGCATGCTTCATCAGGCTCTTCGCCATCGGCAGAACCGCCACGTTCAATTGAGCGAGATCCAACAGGTAAATTTGCGCCGAAGAAGGAGACCCCTATTCCGCCACCAAAGCCTCTTGTCAAGCGAAAAGCTACTGTATCTGTTGTTCCAAATGAGGAGCCAGTAACCAAATTAGATTCGAAAAGTAAACCCGCCGTGAAGGAGACGCCTATACTACCTCCAAGGCGCTTAAAGCTAGCAGAAGACTCAGGTCATCCCTTTCTTGAACCGGCCATGGATGACAATGAACCAATAAGGGCAAATACGGCGTCCAAGCCAGCCAAGGCAAAGCGACCGCCTGCCAAGTCGCCATATTTCGTACCTCCCACGCCCCCCATATCTCCAGAGCTCACTCGGAAGGGCAAGGAGCATAAATCAAACAAGGAGGACGCTACTGGTGAGCCTACAACTCCTCGGAAAGACAGTAAGACTGTGCCGAGCACACCAGGGTCCGGAAAGAAGCGTCCGCCAGGAAAAACAATCTCTTGCATCCCATTTCCCCCGCTTTCAGCTCCACATTTCGGGCTCATTCAAGAAAAGCTTGCCCATGATCCATTCCGTCTCCTGATTGCAGTCACATTCTTGATTCGTACACATGGCAAGCATGCGATCCCCGTGTTCTTTGAGCTGATGGAGAAGTATCCAACTCCTGAGTCTCTTGTAGCAGCAGACCTGGAGGAGATTGTGCCTATCATCCGACATCTAGGACTCCAGAATCAGCGTGCAAATACATATCAAATGTACGCTAAAATATGGCTCGAAAATCCACCTATAAAGGGAAAGCGCTATCCGGTCCGCGGATACCCAAATCCAGAATCTGCTCGAGATGTGAAGAAAGGGGAGATACTGGATGATGACGATGAGAGACACGCATGGGAAATTGGCCACATGACGCAAGGACCATACGCCATTGACTCGTGGAGAATCTTCTGTCGAGATAGACTGAGAGGCGAAGCTGATTCATGGAATGGCGAGGGAAGAGGAGAAGGCTTTCAGCCTGAGTGGATGCGAGTCCTGCCTCAAGATAAAGAGCTAAGAGCTTACTTACGCTGGATGTGGCTGAAGGAGGGATTTGAGTGGGACCCTTTCTCCGGTGAGAAGGAGGTTGCTGGGCCAGAACTTATGAGAGCTGCAATGGAGGGGAGGATTGCCTGGGATGATCAGGGAGGCATGCGGATACTTGATGAACCTATGAGTATAAGCCCTGATCTGCTGGAAAGTAGTCCAGAGCAGTCTCAGGCATCCACGCCACGTGTAAGAGATGAAGATATGAAGGATGAACTTGCCTGAAGATGGTTGGATGGTATTTTGTTTTCGTCATATACCCGGAGACAGATCTTTGTATCTGCCCAAACTGTCGCCTAATTCACATCCAAATACGTCCTAACTTCTGGCATGATTTCTCTGTCCTGGCTGCTCATCTCCTTTCCCAAGGAGGCATGATGCAGGGATTTGGTATAACTTCACCCTTGATCTGATGAGTAGAAATGAACCTGCCAAAAGCTCTGAATGTCACGCATAGCTGAGAGGAGAAGTATGATGAAGCACTTAAATTTTTATGGAACGCCAGATACTAGGTATGCAAGCATGTGTAAAGCCAGACAACAAAGTTCCTCCAAGCAATCTAAGTAAGAATCCGAAAATGCCGTCCCAATGCAAAATTGACGCCTCCA
>Ga0302325_10029197_pt1 | contig 11394 bp, 7 predicted proteins | sample Palsa_T0_2_FD_201948 | JGI IMG/M metagenome (GOLD analysis project Ga0302325, IMG submission 201948) | Peat permafrost microbial communities from Stordalen Mire near Abisko, Sweden - Palsa_T0_2 | ecosystem: Environmental > Terrestrial > Soil > Palsa > Peat permafrost | place: Sweden: Abisko... | reverse complement strand
AGAGCAGGCGGAACTCGCCGATGCGGGAGGAGATCCGCGGCACGACCTGCACGGTTGCGAACATCACCGCGGTCGTCGGAAAGAAGGCGATCCCCGCCTGGAGCGGGCTGAAGTGCAGGACGCCCTGCAGGAACTGCGTGACGAAGAAGAACATCCCGAACATGGCGGTGACAACGAGCGCGCGCGCGACGTAGGCGCCGGAGCGCTCGCGGCTTGCAAACAGGCGTAGCGGCGTGATCGGCTGTGTCGCGCGGCGTTCGATTGCGATGAACAGCGCGATCAGCGCCCCGCCCACGACGAAGGACGCGAGGGTGAGCGTGTCGGTCCAGCCATCGGCTGCGGCCCGGACGAAGCCGTAGACGAGAGCGGTCATGCCAAGCGTCGAGGTCAGGGCGCCCGAGAGGTCGAAGTGACCAGTCCGGCGGGGTGTCTCAGGCAGGACGCGAGGGCCGAGCCAGAGCAGTGCGGCGCCGACCGGGGCGTTGATGAAGAGGCCCAGGCGCCAGGACACCCATTCGGTGAGCATGCCGCCGAGCAGGAGCCCGAGGCTGCCACCTGCGCCCGCGACGGCACTGTAGAGGCCGATCGCGCGCGTTCGCTCCCGTCCCTCGGGAAAGCTCGTGGTGAGGAGCGCGAGCGCGGCGGGAGCGGCCATCGCGGCGCCGACGCCCTGGAGGCTGCGAGCGAGGAGCAGCACGGCAGCCGTGGGGGCGAGCCCGCCGACGATCGAGGCGGAGGTGAAGAGGCCGATCCCGATGCTGAAGAGGCGTCGGCGGCCAAGCAGGTCGCCGGCGCGGGCGCCGAGCAGCAGCAGGCCGCCGAAGGTGAGCGTGTAGGCGTTCTGGACCCAGCTGAGGCCGGTCGCCGAGTAGTGCAGCGAGCGGTGGATGCTCGGTAGGGCCGTGATCACGATCGAGGTGTCGAGGATGATCATCAGGTACGCGCCGAGAATCAGCGCCAGGATGAGGTTTGGGTTGCGGCGGTCGAGTGAGACTGGACTCATGACGGTGGATCCCTTCGCTTGAAGGAGCAAGAGCGCTAAACTGGAGGCGTCCTCCGAACTATAGGGAGGTTGCCTCCGCTTAGTATACGGAGGTATCCTCCGATACGCAAGTGGAGTTGCGCCATGACCTCTGCCGAATCCCTCACCCACCTCCAGCCGCCAAGGCGGGCCGACGCTCGTCGGAACTACGCGCAGCTCATCGAGGCGGCTCGCGGCGTCTTCGCCGAGGCCGGCTCGGACGCTTCCCTCGAGGAGATCGCGCGGCGGGCCGGCGTCGGGATCGGGACGCTCTACCGTCACTTCCCGACCCGTCAGGCGCTCCTCGAAGCCGTCTACGTCGACGAGGTCGAGGCGCTGAGCCGCTCTGCGAGCGAGCTCGCCGACCTTCCGCCCTGGGATGCCCTCGCCGGCTGGCTACGCCGCTACGTCTCCTACGCCACCACCAAGCGGGCACTCGCGGAAGAGATGTCTGCGTCCGCGGGCGCCGAGACGACCGTGTTCCAGATGTGCAAGGGCGCGATCTTCGCCGCCGGCGAGCCGCTGCTGCAACGCGCCCAGGACGCGGGCGTGGTGCGCAACGACACGAACTTCACAGACATCGCACGCATGGTCTTCGGGATCGCAGCGATCCCCGCAAGCGACCCCGAACAGATCCAGCGAATCCTCGACGTCGCCCTCGACGGCCTCCGCTACCAGACAGCCCAGGACCGACCAGCGGAATAAAGGGTCATCGGGCCTGGGGGCGAACGCTCGGCGAACCTTCCGAGCGACCAGCCCCGGCTTCAGGCTCCGGGGACTGGGGGGAAGAGGCATACGCGGAAGTCTTCTCTTCCGACAACAGTGGCGAGGGGCCAATCACGCGATTGCGTCTGTACGTCAAAGCGAACGGGATGAGACGTCAGGAGCGATGGGCTAGACCGTCCGAGGAACAGCGATGGATCGAGGAGAGGCCGATAGTCCGTTCACAATCGAGGGAGAGCCCCGCGCGACCTAGCAGCAGTCCTCCTCACAACACCGCTTGTCCGAACACTCGCACCGCTTCTCGTCGCACCCGCACGGCTTCGATTCGGACCCGCAGCCACACCAGATCGTGTACGCGAGAAGGTCGAGGGTCTTCACGGGCGTGTGCGGGTCGTCGCTCTCGATTACGAGCTCGCACGCGCGCGGGTAGCGCTCGTCGGCCTTGTAGCGAACCACGACCCCGAGGCAGGAGCCGGAGGGCAGCGTGGCCGGGAACGGGTTGTCGACCAGATTCCAGTGGTCGGTCGGGCGCTTGAAGCCGACGCTCGTGACGTGCAGCGAGCACGCGCCCATGTTGCAGACCGAGATCGTCTTCTCCGCCGGATGGCACGCCTCGACGCCGCCGAAGCAGGTCGAGCCGCTAACCGCGATCGTGCCCCCCGGCGCCTGGCCGGAGACCTCGATCGTGGCCTTGCCGGTTGGATCCTCGGTGTCGACCGTGATCGTCGCCGACGCCGCGCCGAGGCTCGACGGCGCGAAGCGGATCGGGAACGGCAGCGCCGTGCCGGGCGCGACCTTGAGCGGGTACGCCAGCACCTCAGGCGCCACGAACGCGCTCGAGGACGAGCTGATGTCCTTGATCGTGAGCATGCAGTCGCCGGCGTTCGCGACGAGCAGGGGCTGATCGCGAAGCGAGCCGACGCACACGTTGCCGAAGTCGCCGTGGTCCGCGATCGCAAGCACGAGCTTCGGCGCCCCGCCCGTTCCGCTGAGCGACACCGTATGGGGGCCGAACTTGTCGCCGAAGACCGGCGACAGGCTGATCGGATTGAACAGTTCGTTGCTGTAGACCGTCAGCTCCGCGCTAGCCGACCCGGAGCCGTCCGGGCTGAAGCGGACCACCAGGTCGAGCGATGTGCCGGCCGCGACCTCGAGCGGGTAGCCGGAGATAGCCGGAACCTGAAAGTGCGGCGAGGAGGAGCGGATGTCGGAGATCAGCAGCATCGCGAAGCCTGTGTTGTTGATCGTCAGGGTCTGCTCGACGAAGCTCCCCGGGCAGGCCTGGCCGAGGTTGCCCGCGCCGGCGATGACCGTCTCGAGGATCGGCGCGGGCGCGAGAGCCGCCAGCAGCCGCCGGCCATTGATGCTCCCCCAACCGGTGCACGGGTCCCATTCGGGTCCGGCGACGTAGAACGGCGGATCGGGCACGACCCCCGGGTCGTTGTTGCCGTACGTGACGTCGCGGCAGATCTGCGTCCCCTCGCCGTACAGCGTCGGGTTGAGGAAGCCCACGGGATGCTCGAGGAACGCGTTGATCGTCGCGATCAGGCCGGCGTACAGGGGCGCGACGCAGCTCGTGCCGACGAACGAGTAGCCGGACCCATCGAGCACGAAGCCGGTCATCGCCACCATGCCCGCCACGTCGGGCACGCCGCGGCGCGAGTTGCCGTCGTTCTTCGAGATCGGCAGCACGCCGGCCGCGCTCTGGTACGCGGGCACCGGGAAGACCGCGCTGACTCCCCCACCGGTGGCGTCAAACGGAGCCAGATCGAACGGCGACGCCGTGTTGGCGTCGCTCCAGGCGTACTCCTCGAACGTCGTGGGCTTGCCGGGCTTGATGTCACCGACGATCGTCCCGCCGCAGCTGGTGAACCACGGGTCGGAGTTCGGGAACCCGACGTGGCAGCTCCCATCGACGATTTGGTTGCCGGAGCCCCAGTCGCCGATCGCGATCAGCGCGGTGATGCCGCGCATCGCCGCTCGCTGCAGGTAGCCGGAGATGACGGCGGCGGGGGTGCCGGGCACCGCTGGATTGCCGGCGGTGGCGTCGTCGAGGTCGAGCACCCAGCTCGCCGAGACCACCGACGGCGGGCTGTCGCCGGCTTGGGGCACGATCACCCGATAGAGGAACGCCTCCCAACCGGCTTCCGTGTCGGTCGTGAAGTAAACGGCTATCGTGGCGCCCTGCCCGGTCGCTGCCGAGGTCTCGATGTCCTGCACCGTCTCCTGGGTAGCGCCGGTCGCGCTTCCGCTGGTGATGATCGTTGGGTCGTTGCTGTACGTGATCGAGCCGACCTTCACGTCGACCGCCTGGACGGTCGGCTGCGTCCGGTAGCCGGCCGGGAGATCGTTGATGAACTTCGTGATGTCGGGGGTGTAATAGGCCGAGCCTTCGTCGGCGGCGGCGAACAGCCCGATCGTCTGGCCCGTGGCCGGGCTGTGCGGGAAGTCGTAGGCCTGCGCGACCGCCGTCGGCAGCATCAGGTTCGCGCCGGGCGGATCGCCGGCTCCGACCCCCGCCGGCCCGCCGAGCCGGCGGTCGTCGAGCCCGATCACCGCGGTCACGATCTCGGCCAGCGCGCTCGGCAGCGACACGGGCCCCTCGAAGCCGCGATGGACATGCTCGCCGGCCTCTCGCTCGCGCCCCTCGGAACCGGTCGGGGGACGCGGGACGTAGCGCCGCGGCGCGCGGTAGCGCTTGAGCGCGATCCCGAACGCGCCGTCGATCTCCGCCGCGGGGCCGGCGACGACCATCCGGCGGTGGCCGGCGTCGGCCTCGAGCACGCGCATCCCATGCTCCTCGAAGAACGTCCTGACCGCCGCTAGCTCCTCCTCGGCCGCCCCGAACCGCCGAGCGAGCTCATCCGCCGAGAGGTACTCCCGCTCGCGGGGCGGCGTCGCCATCCAGTGCTCGAACCCGGCCGGCTCCTCGCTCCCCGGCCGCGACCGTAGAAGCACCGTGAACGCAACCTCCTCGGCCCCGTCGATCGGTCCGATCTCAACCGATCCCGCGGCCTGCGGCCGCTCGCTGCCCGGCAGCGCCTTGTACCCCCGCGGTGTCGCCATGCCATCCTCCTATCGCTCGTCGAAGCGCACTGGACTGTCCGAATCAAGAGCGCGGAAGACGCCCCGTGATACGCCGCACGCCCTATCCCGCGCCCGGAGCGAACGGCTGCCGCGCCGTTCGCGCGAACGGCGCAGCTCGCGCGCCTACCGGACTGCGAATGCCGAAGTGGCGCGCGGCCGGAAAGCCAGAGCTCGGCGTGGGGCCCGGCGAGCGCCCGCCGGTGCGCCCGACGATCGCGTCGCTCGACCCGGTCGAAAGCTCGACGCTCAACAGCTCCCGGGCGAGCTCGCCCGTGTCGCGGCGAAGAGACGTTGGTTACATATTGCGATCGTTCGGCTCCCAACGATGCGCGGGCGTCCTTCGACCGCTGAACGACGGTGATCCCCACGCCGCTCAGTCAGTCCCACCGGGCCGCCGCCGCTCGGCTGGGAAGCTTTCGATGCGCCAGGTCGAGGCGCACACTCGTGTTCGACGACCGCGTACCCATCCTCGAAGCGCTCGGGTCAGACACCATCGGCATTGGCCGTCCCGAACGGCGAAGAGCGTGGTTTTCATCCGTTCTGTCCGATTCCGCCTATACGTTGGCCGCGTCGCTGTCACGATCACGAAAGGCGGTAGCGCTCATGGCTACACAGGAACAGGCTCGCGACGCGCTCCTGGATAGGATCGTGGAGCTCGCACCGAGGGCGTCTTCGACAGAGTCGCTCGTGACCCTTGCCGAGGCATATGCGTGGGTGATTAGTCCTCACCAGACTCACGGCTCCAAGACAGCGATTACTGAGAAGTAGGCATTCGCTGGACGGGGTTGGTGCGCTCCTCTGCCGGTTCCGAAAAGATGCGTTTTCCGTGAGCGTTGCTCGTAGTCGAGTACGCGCTGCGGCGGAGGCGTCATCGTCGAGTGGTCTCCTCTCGAGGCCTGATCGAGCGGAGGCGTCTATGGACTCTGCTTGACCGACCCGACGCGAGGTCTCCGCCAACGCGATCGCGACAACGATGGGTGCCCGCCGCTAGACGACACGTTGATCATCGGCTTGCTCGCGTTTCAAGCACGTTTTTGCGGCGGGTTCGAGTGCGGGTGGTCGAGCGAGGTTGGTGGTGGGTGAGGCCTGCCTCGCGGAGGAGTCGGCGGGTCGGGTGTGTCCGCGCGCCAGGCGGCGGCGAGCGGCCGGGGGCCCGTCGTGGGGGTCGGGTGGCCTGGTGGTCGCGCTCGCTCGGGTTGGGGAGGAGCACGCGGATGGTGAGGCGGGTGAACAAGGTCGCGATGCGGCGCTCGTACTCGATGAGCTGGTAGCGCTGCGTGCCGCGGATGCGCTGGACGAGACCTTTGAGGCGGAGCCGGCGCAGGTCGGAGCTTGCCTGGCTTGGGCGGTAGCCGCGCCCGAGGAGCTGGGCCAACTGGGTGCGGAGGCTCTTGTTTGTGAGGGCCCTCCGAGAGGGGTCGAGGGAGCAGAGTGAGCCGAGCAGGGCGCGATGACGCGCGGGTCGCCAACGCGCAAGCCGGAGCGCGCTGGCCGTCATGGACGGTCGGGAAGACGACGCTGATGAGGGCGGCCTGGTCGGGGAGCGTCCGCTCGTTTTCGTCGCGCGCGGCGAGGAAGCGAGCGTTGATCTGCGCGCCGGTCTGTCGGAGCGCTTGCCAGTCTACGGGGTTGAGCGTCCTTCGAAGCTCGAAGTCGCTGGGGTGTTGATCGTCATCTCGACGCGGGGGGCGCGTTCCTGTTTGAAGTAGGGCCTCGCGGCTCGACTTTTCGCGGATCTCGACCCGCGGGTAGACGCCGCGCGTAATGACCCCGGTGACGAAGCGGCTCGGGATCTTGTTTTTTTGCCGTGGAGTTTGAGCTCGCGGCCGAAGACGATGGTGAGATGAGAGCCGCCAGGTTCGCCTTTTTTGCAGGGTGGGGATCCCGTCACGATCACCACTGCCGAGACGAGAGGTGTCCGCTGCCGACCCTATTGAAAAAGTGATGATTGCGTTCGACGCTTTAAGTGCCGCCTGAGAATGAGCGCGCATCGGGAATCTGTCTGGGCGCTGGGTTCGAGAAGCGAACGCTCGTTCGTGAACGATCGTCTCCGCTAGCGTCATATAGAATGTTCAAAATGGCTCGCGTAAACATCGGCTGTGGCTCTTCACCGACGCCGGGGTGGCTGAACTTTGACAATTCGCCGTCGGTCCTTTTTGGTCATTTACCAGAATCACTGACAGCAATGCTCGAGCGGATGGGTGTGATCGGCCCTGAGAACGCGCGATTGATAGAAGTCGCTCGCGAGGAAGGAGTAAAGCGCGTCAGTGCTACCTCAATTCCGCTACCAAATGCATCAGCAGAAGTCATCTATAGCTCACACATGCTTGAGCACCTCGACCGTCACACAGCGCGTTTGTTTCTGGCCGAGTGTCACAGAGTCCTTCGGCCAGGAGGATGGTTACGACTTGTCGTCCCGGACATAGCAATGTACGTAAACGAGTACGCCGCAGACGGTGACGCCAACCGACTTGTGATGAGCCTTCGACTCGCACAGGAGCGTACAACAGGATTCAAGCGTCTCGCCGAGATCGTCGTCGGGTTCCGGGGTCACAGATGGATGTATGACGCGACGTCGCTCTCGCTTTTGGTGAGCGAATTCGGCTTCACAGCCGCTAATGTGTTGGACCCTGGAGAGACACGCATTCCGGACCCCGGCCACCTCAACCTACGCGAGCGTGAAGACGAAAGCATCTACTTAGAGGCACAACGGCTATAACCGCGGCGGATCTGGCGTTGCTGGCCGATACCGTCGTTTTGCGGAAGCGACAGAGCATGTCAGGGTGGGTGTGACGGGAAACTCGCGAGGCTCGATTTGGTCTACATGTGCTGGACATGCTGACATCGACGGACGAGCGCCGTGAGGGATTTAATCGTAGGGCTGCTGCGTGAGGTCGCAACGCGCGCATACTCGATCGCGGCGGTGACTCGCAGCCGGAGCGTGAGGAGGTCAGGTTCAGTTGTCCGTGTCATCGAACGGGAACCTGGAATGTTGTGACGAGTTTTATGTGGCGGCCGCGAGTCGTGGTTCTGTGGTGTGGTTGTTGACGGGGTGTTCGAGGGTGGCGAGCGCCCGGGGGACGTCGGGTGGTGCGGGAGGCTTTGGTGCGCCGGGAGCCCGGCATGGGGAAGGAGATGAGCGACCTCTACGCTGAGTGAGTAGCGATCCGCGGTGGCCCCGGGTCAGTGTCAGAGCACACGTCTTTCTCTGCATGCTCGCCCACTACGTCGCCGACGAGCTCCAGCAACGACTCGCGCCGCTAGCCGTTGGGGTGTGGCGGCTCACTGCAGCTGGTGGGCGCGGGCTTCGAGGGTCCTTGGCGGTGGCGGCGGCTGAGCGTTTTGCGGGTGAGCGTCGCGAGCTGAGCGCGGTGGTGTTGGCGAGCAGGAACAGGTCGGGGGAGCTGTCGGCGGGGTGCGGGTGTGACGAGGCCGGGGGAAGCTGTGTTCGCGGGCGCGACGGGGCCCCGGAGGGTCCTCGACCTCACACCCCACCCGTAGCCGAAGTGCGAGCCGCCCACAATCACCAGACCGCGTCACGCCAAAAGGCAGGCCGCCAAGCCCAAAGACTTCCGACTAAATCTAACCGGCGCTGACTCTCCCGACGAGCTCCGACGATGGAGTTTTCACAGGGAGGACACCGAGCCAAGGGAGATTGACACGCAGCAGTCGCGGGCAATCAGGTGCTACTCGACCTCACGAATACGGGTGACCGCGACGAGCGTCATGAGAAGAATCTTTACGTCGAACCAGAGCGACCAGTTCTCGATGTAATGGTTGTCCCATTCGATGCGGTCTGCGAGCGAGGTTTTTCCGCGAAAGCCACATACCTGGGCCCAGCCGGTTATGCCAGATTTCACGCGATGACGGTCCCCGTAACGATAGACGGTAGTCTCGAAAATATCGACGAACTCCGGTCGCTCAGGTCGTGGCCCGACGAGGCTCATCTCGCCCTTGACGACGTTTATGAGTTGCGGTAGCTCGTCGAGGGAGGTGCGTCGCATGATCGCGCCGATTCTTGTGCGTCGGTCTTCGTCCCCTACGCCACCCGGGGCGGTGTCGGTTGGCGCGACGAGGCTCTCGTCGTCAGTTGGTGTTCGCATGGAGCGGAACTTGAGCATCTCGAACCGCTCGTCATCTCGTCCTACGCGTCCCTGTCGGTACAGGATGGGCCGCCCCATCGAGATCCGCACGACGAGTGCCAGAAGAATCATCACGGGAGAGAGCAGCACCAGAGCTATGGCCGCCACCATGCGATCAATCGCGTGCTTGATGCCCCGTTGCCAGCTCGTCAAAGCCGCGTACCGACTCGATACGAGCGGTATCCCCCCCAGTGTCTGCACGGTCATTCGCTCGGTAGAACGCTCGTAGAGCCTCGGGACAAACGACGTTCGTATGCCAAGCTCCTCACAGCGTTTGAGCAGTCGCAGGAGAACGTCACTTGGCGCAGTTGAGAAAGCGACGATGACATGCTCCACCGAGTGGTCGCGTACCACGCGTTCCAGATCCCAGCTCGCCCCGAACACCGGCAGGCCGAGCTCCTCGTCATCCTCGAAGAGCGGCTCTTTGTCGAGGTAGCCGAGGGGTGTCAACCCGAACCGGGGGTTGGCCAGAAGGCGCTTCGCAACAAGCCGGCCTACCTTCCCGGCACCGACGATCAGAGTAGGTGACCCTATACCGCCGGTCGTAAAGGCCCGCCGAGCTGTCAGCGCCAAGGATATCCGCCCAACCGTGAGGAAGATAACGTCGAGAAGCCAGATTCGGACGATCGCTTGAACCGTCGACGGAGAGGCAGCGACGAGTTCGCAAACCAGAAATACGCTTGCAGCGGCAAATGCGGTGGCGGCTACCAAACCGCGAGTCGCCTCGATCTGCCCACGATACGGCGGGGGTCCGTACATGCCTCGAACGACGAGGATGACGATGGTTAGCAGCGTGAAGCCGATCGTCAACGAGAGCCGACCCGCGGAGATCGGTGCCGAGGAAACCGACGCGTCGGCGAGACCTGCGCCCACGAGCATCGCAACATCAGTCACGAACGTTCTGCGGAGCCACGGAATCGCTCTTCGACCGTGGCGGGCCGAAGCTATGGACGTACGACCGGGTTCCGTCGGAACAGCAGCGGGTGGCTTAGCCGGGAGGTCGGTCATAGGCGAGCGGGGGATCCTGTCTTTTCTAGACGCCGAGCGACCCGTGTCTCGCCCCACCGCGCTTCACCTCGACTGCCGTGAACGAGTGAGCGGGGGTCGCGCGACACGCACAACCAGCCCGAGCGCGTGATCCCGGGGACACCACGACGGCGAAAGGGAGGCATCGACCGATACCAAAGAGCATAGCCCCACCCAGTGGGTCCGGACGCCCGCAACGCCTCTGTCGCTTCCTCCTTGCATGCCCAACCACACGACGACCTGCTCCTGCCGGAGCAATCCTTCTACCGAGTCATTCCCTTCGAATTCTCTCCCCCTTGAAGTGAATAGTGTTCGTTTATACGTGCCAAGCTAATCTTCTATATGTGTCAAAGCGAATCGATCGGGGAGCCGGGCGCAACTCGTCTCGTGGCAGCCCGCCTCCGCTCGACGCAAGTACCGTCGCGTTGGCTGTGAACGGCTACGGTAGCTGCCAGACCCTGACCCAGTCGACCTCGCTTTCGATGACGGCCGGCGCAGACGCCGGAGGAGACGCGGCACCGGTCAGCGCCCCGCCGTCCCCCATCGTGAGCAGCATGAACATGGGTTGATTGGTCGACGGATACGAAGGACAGGAAGCGATCAACTGACCATCGAAATACCAACTGAGCCGCGTCGGTGTCCAGAGCAGACCGTAGGTGTGCCAGCTATCGGCAAGGTCGCCCCGGCCGAGGTCGCTGTGCCAGTTGTCCGACGGACAGGTCTGATCGGGAGCGCCGAACCCTGAACCCGTGTTCTCGTGCAGTGCGGTGTTGTATCCGTCCACGTCAGTGCCGTCACCTTCCTGGATGTCAGCCTCGGAGGTAAGCAGACTCGCACTTGTTTGTCCGGCGCGTTGCGCCTCCGAGAGCAGCCAGAAAGCGGGCCACGCCCCAGGCGTACCCGTCCACATCATCCTGGCCTCGAAGTAGCCGTACTCCCACGTCTCCTTCTGGTCAGTGGCGGCGTTCGCGTTCTGCCAGCCGTCCGCACGCGTCGTCTGCAGGTGCAGGACTCCGTCCTGCGCGAACACGGTTCCCGGCACGCCCGCCTGGTACCAGATGTGGTCATTCCAAACGGAACTGTCGAAGCTATTGAAATCGTCGCTGAACCCGAGGCTGTAGCCGAGCCCGGCGATCGCGGCCGGTGTCGCGGGTGTAACGGCCAGGCTCTGCTGGACCTGCGTCGCGGCTGAGTACCTGCTGTTACCGGCCTGGTTCGCGTCGATCACGCAGGTTCCCGCGGCGGCGAGAGACACCGTTGAGCCACTGATCGCGCACGCCCCAGCCGTGCTCGACGAGTCGATGGTCACCACGACCGGATTCCCTGACCCGCCCCCGTTCGCCGTGACCGTATAGGTGCTGTCCACGGTCGGACCCGAGGGCGGTGTGGAAGTAA
>Ga0302325_10029196_pt1 | contig 11394 bp, 9 predicted proteins | sample Palsa_T0_2_FD_201948 | JGI IMG/M metagenome (GOLD analysis project Ga0302325, IMG submission 201948) | Peat permafrost microbial communities from Stordalen Mire near Abisko, Sweden - Palsa_T0_2 | ecosystem: Environmental > Terrestrial > Soil > Palsa > Peat permafrost | place: Sweden: Abisko... | reverse complement strand
CTCCGGCTCCATCATCGCAACCCTACACTTAAGCGCAAGGAACGTGCGTCGTCTTCCTTTGCTTGCTAACCTTTCGACATACATGTGGGGAAGCGAATTTCACCGGGAACGCCGATGGCACTTGGAAACGGCGCAAAGGAAAATATGACCGCCGAAGTGGCGGTCGTCGGCGGCGGTCCGGCCGGCCTCGTCAGCGCTATCGCGCTCAAGGCCGCCGGTGTGGACGTCGTTCTTATCGCGCCTTCTCTGGAGGATGACTACCGCACCACCGCGCTGCTGGCGGGCTCGGTGACTGCGCTGATCACGCTCGGCGTCTGGGAGGCGTGCCGCCCGCATGCGGCGGCGCTTGCGACAATTCACTTGGTCGACGATACCGGGCGTCTGCTGCGCGCACCCGAGGTCATTTTCAACGCCGCGGAAATCGGCCTCGATGCCTTCGGCTACAACATCGAGAACCGTCATCTGCTGGCGGCGCTTTACGCGCACGCGGAGCGGCTGAAAATCTTGCACATCGCCAGTGCGGCCGCCGCGATCGCGTGCGACCCCGACGGCGTAACCGTCAAGCTTGCCGAAGGCGCCCTGCGTGTGCGGCTTGTCGTCGGCGCCGACGGGCAGCGCTCGCTCTGCCGCGCGGCGGCCGGCATCGGCACCGGTCGCCGCGCCTATCCGCAGACCGCGCTGACGCTGAACCTCGCGCATGACCGGCCGCATCGCGACACGGCGACGGAATTCCATACCCGAAGCGGCCCGTTCACTCTCGTCCCGCTGCCAGGGCAGCGTTTGAGCCTCGTCTGCGTCCTCGACGACTCAAGCGCTAAAAAATCATTGGCGAAGCCCGACCAGGAGCTTTCGGCCGAGATCGAGCGCCGCGCGCATTCGCTATTCGGCAAAATGCGCGTCGAACCCGGCCGCGGCGTATTTCCGCTCGCGGTCGAGACCGCGCATTCCTTTGCGCGCGAGCGGATCGCGCTGGTCGGCGAGGCGGCGCACGTCGTGCCGCCGATCGGCGCGCAGGGGCTTAATCTCGGACTGCGCGACGCGGCAGCCTTGGCTGAGCTCGTCGCCGACGCGCGGCGACAAAACGGCGATGTCGGCGCGCCTGCCGTGCTGGCACGCTACGACGCCGAGCGCCGCGCCGACGCCACCAGCCGAAGGATCGCGATCGATTTGCTCAACCGCAGCCTGCTCACCGATTTCCTTCCGGTACAGGGTGTGCGCGGCCTGTCGCTCTACCTCGTCGACCGCATCGGACCGCTGCGCCGCGCGCTGATGCGCGAAGGCGTCGCTCCAGCCGCCTCGCAACCCCGCCTGATGCGCGGGGAAATGGTGTGAAGGGCGCCAAATGCTGGGCACAAGTGCCGTGAAAAACGGCTTGGCGGGGTCGTGGCGTTCAGCCTACCGTTGGCATAGAGCATAATCCCGAAAAGTGGATACCGGTTTTCGGAAAAGATTATGCTCAAGCAAAACGTCTACGGAATCGCCGGATGAAGCTGCCGCGTAACTTTTTCAAGCCGCTGGCGATCGGGGCGCCGGCACCTTTGCGCGAGCTGCCGCTCAAACTTGAGCGCATGATCCATTTCGTGCCGCCGCACATCGAGAAGATGCGCGCCAAGGTGCCGGAGCTCATTCATCAGGTCGACGTGGTGCTCGGCAATCTCGAAGACGCCATCCCAGCCGACGCCAAGGAGGCCGCCCGCTCGGGCTTCATCGCCATGGCGAAGGCATCCGATTTCGGCGCCACCGGGCTGTGGGCGCGCATCAACGCGCTCAACTCGCCTTGGGTGCTCGACGATATCTGCGACATCGTCGCCACCGTCGGGCAAAAGCTCGACGTCATCATGCTGCCGAAGGTGGAGGGCGCCTGGGACATCCATTATCTCGACCAGCTTCTCGCCCAGCTTGAGGCCAAGTACGCGGTCGAAAAGCCGATCCTCATCCACGCCATCCTCGAAACGGCCGAAGGCGTGAACAATGTCGGCGCGATCGCCAACGCTTCCCCGCGCATGCACGGCATCAGTCTCGGTCCGGCCGACCTCGCCGCCTCGCGCGCGATGAAGACGACTCGCGTCGGCGGCGGCCATCCCGACTACAGGGTGCTTGCCGATGCCGCTTCTGGAAGTCCCGCAGGAACCGCGCGCGCCGCTTATCAACAGGATCTCTGGCACTACACGATCGCCAAAATGGTCGACGCCTGCGCCGCCGCCGGGATCAAGCCGTTTTACGGCCCGTTCGGCGATTTCGCCGACGGCGCCGCCTGCGAGGCGCAGTTCCGCAACAGCTTCCTCATGGGCTGCGCCGGCGCCTGGACGCTGCATCCGAGCCAGGTCGCGATCGCCAAGCGCGTGTTTTCGCCTGACCCGGCCGAGGTTGTGTTCGCAAAAAAAATCATCGCCGCCATGCCCGACGGCAGCGGCGCCGTCATGATCGACGGCAAGATGCAGGACGACGCCACCTGGAAGCAGGCCAAGGTGCTAGTCGATCTCGCCCGCCTCGTCGCCGCGAAGGACCCGGAAATGGCGGCGCGATACGGGCTATGAAACACGCCATGAACCGTGTCATGAATCGTGGAATGAACGAACATTCAGCGTTTGGTCAGCCGCGCGCCACAATCGTGGCATTGCATTGTGGCAACGTGCGCGCCGCGAAAGAGGTCTAAAAAATGTCCGCTGCCATGAGCAAGGTTCGCAACGCCAAATATCAGATCGGTCAGGTGGTGCGGCACCGTCTGTTTCCGTTCCGCGGCGTCGTGTTCGACATCGATCCGATCTTCAGCAATACTGAAGAATGGTATGAGTCGATCCCCGCGGACGTGCGGCCGCACAAGGATCAGCCGTTCTATCATTTGTTCGCCGAAAACGACGAGAGCGAATATATCGCCTACGTCTCCGAGCAAAACCTGTTGCCGGACGACAGCGGCGAGCCGGTGCGCCATCCGCAGGTCGCCGAAGTTTTCGTCCACGACGGCAGTGGCGGCTATCGCCCGCGCTCGGCGATGCGTCACTGAATGTACGGAATTTAATAGTCGCCGAGCCGCTCCGTGGCTTGTTCGCGCACCACCCACGATACGTGCGGTGGATTTTTCGCAGCGCCGCCGGGCTACTGCCCCACGGTGAAAGTGAAGTCGGCCCAATTCGTGCGGCCTTCGGTATCGGTGACAAGCACCCTGATCGTGTGTGTGCCCGGCGGCACATCGGCATCCTGCACGTCGATGCCATCTGCCGCGATGAACGGCTTGATGCGCTGGGTCAAATCGATCTCCGGACTTCTCACATAGGTCAGAAGCACGGAATCAACATCGATCTTGGCGCCGCCGTGGCCCTCGTATCGTATTTTTAGACTGACCGGGGATTTCATCATGCCGGCGGCCGGCGACGGCGAAACGATCACCACCGACGGCGCGCGCGTTATTCCGCGTTCGTGACCCTTGGCTTGGCCCGCGGGGAGCGCGGCCTCGCTCGCGGTAATGAGCTGCACCGCGCCCGCCGGACCGGCAAGCAAGAGGACGCCCGAGAGCGCAAACGCTCCGATCAAGCCAGCCGCGATCGTTCGGAAAGGCATCGGCTAAAGTAGAATCTTGCGGCGGACGGCGCAATCCTGCGCCGCCCGGCAAGCACGTAGCGTCGTTGACCGTGCCGATTACTGGGTCTTGCTACTGAGTCTTGCCGGCCGGCGGCGCCGCCGGCGCCGAGGAACTCGGCGCACCCTGCTGGCTCTCCAGCTTCTTACGCGCTTCATCGGCGCGGCGTTGCAGCTCTTCCTGCAGTTTCTTCTGCTGCTCCTCGAAGACCTTGGGGTCGGTCGGCGGCCCGTCATAGGCCTTGGCGAAATCGTTGAGCGGCATCACGACGCTGATCGGCTGCCCGGTCGCATTGATCGCCTGGATGACCAAGCCCTGCCCCTTCTTGAGCTTGCCGATCATTTCCGCACTGGCCTCGTAATCCGCCATGCAGCCATTGGTGAAGCAGATGACATACGGCGCGGTCATCGGCTGATTCTGATCGATGATGACGCGCGTACCATGACCAAGCTGCATGCCGAGCGGGAGCGTGACGCGCAATAGCTTATGATCTTGGCCCTCTGGCTCGATCAGGACGGCGGCGAGCACCGGCTGGCCTGACTCTACGCGCGCATCTTTGCCGGTGAAGCAGACTTCCTTGGCATCGGGAGGCGGTGTCTGTCCCGGCTGCCCCTTGAGGCAGAATTTGGTCCAGGGAGAGAAGATCAACTGCACCTGCTGCTGGCCGTTCTGCACCGCTTGGCCTTGGAGACCTTGTTGTGCCTGCCCCGGCTGCTGGTCGGCCGCAGGAGGAGTGTTCTGCTGCGTTTCCGCACCCGGCTTGGGTTTGGCCGGCTTCTTCGCCGGTGGCTTCGGCTTCGGGGCCGGCGCTGGCGCCTGCGCGGGAGCGGCAGGAGCGGTCTCGGGCGGCTGTTGCGCGAACGCAGGCGAGGCGACCGCAAACGCGAGCGCGACCGACAACGGTACACTCAGCGTGATCGTCTTGGCGATCGTGTTGGCGACGGTGTTGGCGAATATCGCCGCAAATGTCTGGGCAATGGCGCCAAGCGTCCGGCTCGCCGGCTTCGCCGCGGCCGACGCGGTCCAATAGGTCATGAGACGCAGTCCCTCTTTAGTGCAGCCGCTCGCAAATCGAGGTGATCGACTTGCGCATCAGTGTGTGTGCTTGGCATCGTTCTTGGCATCAGCCGGCGCGCCACGCCGAGCGGGCCCCCCAGTCAACGGTCATTCGACGCAGATTGCGGCAACAGCGTGACACCGCGATCCGGCATTGACCCTCCCGATAGCCCACTTTGGCTGGGAGATAAAGCGTGCGCGTATATTCTGTTACATTCCCAGCTCGCCAATCCGAATCGCGTCGAGTCCCACTCGCGCACATGCACGCAATGCTCAACGCCCACGCCGCCTCTGCCGCCTCGGCAGCGCGCGCCGCCTTGTGCGGCGCGTTCGCGATCTTTGCCTGTGCCACGCCGGCGGCGGCGGAAGCGGCGCGTGCCATCGCCATGCACGGGGCACCGGAATTGCCCGACGATTTTGCCGCATCCCCTTACGCCAATGCCGACGCCCCGCAGGGCGGCCGGCTGGTGCAGGGCGTGCTCGGGACCTTCGACAGCCTCAATCCGCTCATCGTCAAAGGCCTCCCCGTCCAGTCGATCCGCGGCTATGTGATCGAAAGCCTGATGGCACGCGGTTACGACGAACCGTTCACGCTTTACGGTCTGCTCGCGCGCACCGTCGAAACCGACGACGCGCGCAGTTTCGTCACTTTTTCGCTCGATCCCGCCGCGCGCTTCTCCGACGGCGTCCCGGTGACCGCAGCTGACGTGGTATTCTCCTGGCAGCTCCTGCGCGATCACGGCCGCCCCAACCACCGCGCCTACTATTCCAAGGTGGTCAAGGCCGAGGCGCTCGACGCGCGCACCGTGCGTTTCGATCTCGGCGGCAGCAACGATCGCGAATTGCCGCTTATCCTCGGACTGATGCCGGTCTTGCCTCAGCATGCGATCGAGGTCGCGACCTTCGAGTACACGACATTGGCGAAGCCGATCGGCAGCGGCCCCTACGTCGTCGCCGAAGTGGATATCGGCAAGCGCGTCACCTTCAAGCGCGATCCGAATTATTGGGGCCGCGGCCTGCCGATCAATCGCGGCTTGTGGAATTTCGCCGAATTGCGCTTCGACTATTATCGCGACGCCAACGCCTATTTCGAGGCTTTCAAGACCGGCAACTATGATGTCCGCAGCGAGCTCGATCCGACCCGCTGGCGGACCGGTTACGACATTCCCGCCGTGCGCGACGGGCGCATCGTCAAGGAGTCGTTCGCCAACGGTCTGCCGAAGCTCGCCTCCGCGTTCGTCTTCAACACGCGGCGGCCGATCTTCTCCGATATTCGCGTGCGTCAGGCGATTTCGTTGCTGTTCGACGCCGAATGGGTCAACCATAACTTTTTCTTCGATCTTTATCGGCGCAGCACGAGTTTCTTTGATGATTCGGAACTCTCGGCCTACCACCGGCCGGCCGATGCGCGCGAGCGCGTCCTGCTGGCGCCTTTCGCCAACGCGGTGCGTGAAGACGTGCTCGACGGCACCTGGTCGCCGCCGGTCACCGACGGCTCGGGCCGCGATCGCACGAGCCTCCGCGAAGCGCTGGCGCTGTTCGATGCCGCCGGCTACGGGCTCAAAGGAACGACCTTGCGCAAACGCGCCAGCGGGCGGACGTTGAGCTTCGAGATCATGGTGACCAACCGCGACGACGAGCGCCTCGCGCTCGCCTTCTCCAGCAACCTGGCGCGCGCCGGCATCGCGGCGCAAGTGCGCCTCGTCGACGCCGTGCAATACGATCAGCGCCGGCTGGCATTCGATTTCGACATGATCGATTACCGTTGGGAGCAGTCGCTCTCGCCGGGCAATGAGCAAAGCTTCTACTGGGGCTCGGCCGCGGCCGACGAGCAGGGCTCGCGCAACTATATGGGCGTGCACAGCGCCGCCATCGACGCCATGATCGCGACCTTGCTGCGGGCGCGCGAGCGGCCCGATTTCGTTGCCGCGGTACGGGGGCTCGATCGCTTGCTCATCTCCGGTTGCTACGTCGTGCCGCTGTTTTACCTTCCCGAGCAATGGGTGGCGCGCTGGGTTTCCATCACGCATCCGGCGCGCACGTCGCTGTTCGGCTACCTGCCGGAAACCTGGTGGCATCAACCGAAGGCGCTGCAATGATCCTCGGCGATCCGGCGCCGGCGCGCGGCGCGAACACCGTGACCATCGAGGCGGTATTCCGCAGTCATGCGCGGCGCCATCCCGACGCGCTCGCCCTCGTTGACCCGATCGACCGCGAAAGCTTCACCGACAGCGAGCCGCGGCGGCTGACCTACGCCGAGGCCGACCGTGCGGTTGCGGCGATCGCCGGGCGGCTGCGCGGCATGGGACTGCCGGCCGACGCCATCGTCGGCATCCAATTGCCCAACATCGTCGAGAACATTCTCGCCATACTCGGCATATTGCGCGCGGGAATGATCGTCGCGCCGCTGCCGCTTTTGTGGCGCCGCGCCGATTCCGTCGCGGCGCTGGCGCGCATCGGCGCCAAAGCACTGATCACCTGCGGCCGTGTCGGCGCGTTCAATCATTGCCAATTCGCCATGGCCGTCGCCGCCGACGTATTCTCCATCCGCTACGTCTGCGGCTTCGGAAAAAACCTGCCCGACGGCGTGGTGCCACTCGACGATCTCATGAGCGCGGAAGCGCTCGACCCGCCGCCGGCGCTCGATCGCGAGCGGCACGACAATGCGACCGCCCATGTCGCCGCCATCACTTTCGACATCGGCGAAAGCGGCATCGTGCCAGTCGCGCGCAATCATGCCGAACTGCTCGCGGGCGGCCTTGCCGTGCTGCTGGAAAGCCGGATAGCGCAGGATTCCGCTATCCTGTCGGCGATCGCGCCTGCCTCCTTTGGCGGCATTTGCCTGACGCTCTTGCCCTGGCTCCTGTGCGGCGGCGCGCTCGTTCTGCATCAACCGTTCGATCCTGGCGTTCTCGCCCGGCAGCGGCGGCACGACCGATGCGGCACGCTGGTCCTGCCGGGTCCGCTGGCTTTGCGCCTCGCCGAGACCAGCGCGTTCACGCTCGAAGGTCCCGCTTCCGTGATCGCCGCATGGCGCGCGCCGGAACGGCTGACCGCCAGCGCGGTCTGGCGCGAGCCGAACACCGGGTTCGTCGACGTTGCGCTGTTCGGCGAAGCCGCGCTTGTTGCCGGCCGCCGCGGCGCGGACGGCTTGCCCGCTCCGCTTCCGCTCGTGCCGATCGTCGCGCCGCGCGGAAGCACGGACGGGGTCATGGTCGGCGAAACGACGCTGACCGATGCCGGCACATTAGCCGCGCGCGGGCCGATGGTGCCGCACCATTCCTTCCCGCCCGGAATCGAACGCTCCGGTCTGCCCTATTTCAAGATCGGACAGCGGGGGCTGGTCGATACCGGTTACCCCTGCCGCATCGATTGCCTCGCCAAGGCAATCGTGGTCACCGGTCCGCCCGCCGGGATTGTCAGTGTCGGCGGCTACCGTTTCCCGCTACGCGACCTTCAGGACGTCGTCGGCCGCATCGACAAGAGCGCAACGCTTGGCGCGCTGTCCGATCCGCTCGTCGGCCAGCGTTTGACCGGCAATGCCGCCGACCGTCATACCATGCAGGCGGCGCTCAATGCCGTGGGGGTCAATCCGATCGTCGTCGCGGCCTTTCGCGATCGAAGCGAACGCAACGTTGCCCCGCATGACGCGCCTTAGTTGGCGGCATTGACGGCCCGTTAACAGCACTTTGGCATGGTTCGGGGTCGCATCTGAAACAGTCGCGCGTTCCGCCATGGCGTTGCAAGGTCCGTTCGTCGTTGTTGCTGATAGCCCGGCGCCGGATGTCGTCGAGGCGTTGCGCAAAGCGGGCGCCTTCCCGATCGTCGAAACGACTTGGGTCGACGCGGCCGACGCCATCGATTCCGTCGCGCCCGAGGCGGTAGTGCTCGCCGAGCCTTGCAGCGATCGCGAACGCGCCGAGGAATTCGCCCGCGCGCTCACCGAGCGGATCGTTACGCGGGGCGGCGCCTTCACCCCGATCATCGCCCGCATGCGCGAGGACGCGGCGGTGCCGGTCGCGGACGCGCTCGCGGTTTCCGCAAGCTTGCCGGCGGCACGGATTGCGCAGCGCGTCAACGCGGCGTTGCGCGTGCGCACTTTGCACGGCACGGTTTTGCGCCGCATGGCGACGCTGTCGTCGCACGGCGCGCCGTCGCCCGAATTGCCGCAGAACGATCCGATCGAGGAGGCGACCGTGCTGGTCGCCGGCCGCGGCCGCTCCTATCCCGCGCTCGCGGTCGCCGTCGGCGAGCGCGTCGGCCTTGTCGGCGCGCTCAGCGTCGAGAGCGCGGCGCGCGCGCTCAATGCGCGCGACATCGATGGCATGGTGATCGGCGACGGCTTCGGCCCGCGCATCGTCGAGGCTTTGCTCACCGTGCTCGCCGAGGACGTGCGCTTTCGCGATCTGCCGGTCACCGTGCTCGGCGGGCACCACGGCGTGGTCGAAGAGTTCTATGCGCATTTGCCCAATCTCGACCGCGTTGCCGAAGGGCCCGAGCGCCTGGTCGAGCGCTTTCTGCCGTTCGTGCGATTGCATGCCTTCGCGCAGCGGCTTAAGCGCATGCTCAAATCGCTCGACGCCCAGGGCATGATCGATCCCGATACCGGGCTCCTCGCCCACGACGCGTTCTGGCGCGACCTCAACCGCGCCGTCGGCGACGCGGAAAAGCGCGGCGTCGGCCTGTCGATCGCGCGCTTTTCTTTCGAGCGCGGCGACCGCCGGGTCAGCCTCGATGCCGGGCGCCTGGTCAGCCGGCTGATGCGCCAGGTCGATTTCGCCTGCCGCGAGGCCGACGATTCCATCTTCGCCGTGTTCACCGAAACGGATCTCCGCGCCGCCCACGTCATCGCCCGGCGGATTGCGAGCGTGCTCAAGCACACCATGCTGGCGCCCGATCGCAAACGCAGCGGCATCGACACGGCGGTGACTTTGGCCACACTCAAGCCGTCCGACAACGTCGAGTCCCTGATCGCCAGGGTTGTGAGCGAGGTTGCCGCCGGCTGACTCGCGCACCACTTATAGGTTAGGTAGAAGGTCAATCTTTCAAAGGTGCGGTCATGACCGCTTCGTCCGCCGAAACCCCAGTCGTGCACATCGAGGTTGTTTCCGACGTCGCCTGTCCGTGGTGCTTTATCGGCAAGCGCCGGCTGGAAACGGCGCTGACGCTCATTGCCGACATCGCCGTCGCCATCAACTGGCGGCCGTATTTCCTCAATCCGTGGATTCCGCGCGAGGGCATCGACCGGCAAACTTATCTGGAGACGAAATTCGGCTCGGTCGAGCGCTATGCCGCGATCGCCGAGCGCGTCGCCGCCACCGCCGCGAGCGAGGGTCTCCTTTACGCCTCCGACAAGATCAGCCGGCAGCCCAACACGCTCGATTGCCATCGTCTGATCCTGTGGTCGCGCGGCGTCACCGATCCCGGCCGCATGAAACAACGCCTGATGGAGCTCTACTTCTCCGAAGGCGCCGATCTGACCGATCCGGACATCCTGGTCCAGGCCGCGATCGATTGCGACATGGACGGCGAGCTGGTGCGGCGGCTTCTCGCCAGCGACGCCGAAGTCGACCGCATCGAAGGCGAAGCCAACGCCGCCAAGGAAGCCGGCATCGACGGCGTGCCCTGCTTCGTCTTCGGCGGCAGCGTCATCGTCACCGGCGCGCAGTCGCCGGAATATCTCGCCAACGCCATCGAGCGCACCGCCGGCCGGCACACGCGGCTGCGGGCGTAACAATAACGGCTCGTCCCCGCAAAAGCGGGAAGGAAAGAGTATCGCGAACAATTGCATCAGCCGCGTCGTCAATCCCGCGCGACAGTTCGTTGGCCGCAATACGCAGCACAGTAAGACAGTGCGCCTTAAGGGATTAGACTCACGCCGCCTTAGCGCCCTTCTCCGCGATCCCGACCAGCTTGCGTAAAATCCCGGCGGCGCCTTTGAGGCGGGCTTGCGGCGTGTCCCATTCGTCGAAGAACACGACCTTCATGTCGGGCCGCACGCGGGCGCCTTCGGGGTGCTTGCCGATATAGGCGATGAGGCCTTCGGGGTTGGCGAAGATGTTGTCGCGGAAGGCGAGCGAAGCGCCTTTCGGGCCGACCTCGATGCGCTCCACATTGGCGCGCCGGCACAGCGATTTGATCGACACCACTTGGAGCAGATGCTCGACCTCTTGCGGCAGCGGGCCGAAACGGTCGACCAGCTCGGCGGCAAACGCCTCGATCTCGCGCTCGTCCTCGATCTCGGACAGCCGGCGGTAGAGCGCGAGCCGCACCGGCAGGTCGGCGACATAATCTTCCGGGATGAGCACGGCGGTGCCGATGGTGATTTGCGGCGACCATTTGTCGGCGACCGGCGCGCTGATGCCGGCTTTGAGGCTCAGCACCGCCTCTTCCAGCATTTGTTGATAAAGCTCGAAGCCGACTTCCTTGATGTGGCCGGACTGCTCGTCGCCGAGAAGATTGCCGGCGCCGCGGATGTCGAGATCGTGCGAGGCGAGCTGGAAGCCGGCGCCGAGCGTGTCGAGGGATTGCAGGACTTTGAGCCGGCGCTCCGCCTGCGGCGTGATTTTCCGCCCGGAAGGCAAAGTCAGCAGCGCGTAGGCGCGCAGCTTCGAGCGGCCGACGCGGCCGCGCAACTGATAGATCTGCGCCAGCCCGAACATGTCGGCGCGGTGCACGATCAGCGTGTTGGCGGTCGGAATGTCGAGGCCGGATTCGATGATCGAGGTGGACAGGAGCACGTCGAACTTGCCGTCGTAGAA